>JGI994J12354_10003004_pt1 | contig 16052 bp, 13 predicted proteins | sample IntmicLarv3ML3BL_FD_12354 | JGI IMG/M metagenome (IMG submission 12354) | reverse complement strand
CTATACAAGTCATTCCTGCGGATTTTGCGGCTTGGACACCTGACAGAGCGTCTTCTACAACCAAACAATCTTTGGGTTCGGTTTTTATAGATTCGGCAGCTTTTAAATATATATCGGGAAATGGTTTTTTACGTGTTACATCACTGCCGGTTATGATTGATTTATACCAAGAAACCGGCGTTCCGAGACATTTCAGGTTAGCAGTGACTTTAATTAAATCCGAAGCCGATGCAATAGCTATAATCATATCGTTATTGTGTAATTTTTCAACTAACTTTGCTGCATTCGGATATAAATTTATATTATCTTTTACAATGTCAAGATAAATCTCATAAGCACGGTGTTTATATTTAACATCATATTCGAACCCATATTTTTTGGCAACTCCGCCGATAAAAATATCGTCACCCATTCCTGTGAACTGTTTGAAATCGTTATATTGTACATAAATGCCATTTTCGGCTAATGATAACATCGATGCTTTGATTATTACGGGTTCAGAATCAACCAAAACACCGTCCATATCGAATATAACAGCTTTTTTCATATTCATAGCAAATCCTTTAAAAATTTTTTATGTGACATTGTTAATATTATATCAATAAAAAAAATAAATGTCAAGCGATGAAATAATTTTTCGCAATTCTACGTTTAGTATACAATATAAAACAGCAATATAGCTTGACATTTTTTTATTTTTCGTTTAAACTGTTAACAGAAGTATCGAAAGGAGAACAGGAATGATAGAATTAAAAAATATCATTAAATCTTATAAAAATACTGCCGTTTTAAAAGGACTGAGTCTAAAAGTCGAAAAAGGTGAAATATATGGATTTATTGGTAAAAACGGTGCGGGAAAAACCACTACAATGAATATAATCACAGGACTTCTGAAGTATGATGGCGGGCAAATTTTATTAAATGGAGAAAAAAATGCCAATTGCGAAAAGTTTTGCGGTTATCTGCCGGAAGATCCGAAATTTTATCCGTATATGACTGTGACGGAATACTTAAGATTATTAGGTGATATCAATAAACAGTCTGCACTCGAAGCGACAAAACGTATCGATTATTTGTTGGAAATAGTGGATTTAACAGCCGATAAAAATAAACGTATCGGAAAATTTTCTCGCGGAATGCGTCAAAGAGTAGGTTTGGCGGCTTGTATGTATAATGATCCCGAAGTTTTAATTTTAGACGAACCTTCGTCAGCTCTTGACCCTGCAGGACGGGCTGATGTAGTCAGATTATTACTTGAAATTAATAAAATGGGTAAAACTATTTTTCTTTCGTCTCACATCTTGAACGACTTGGAACACATTTGCGATAAAGTCGGAATATTAGCCGACGGAAGCATGGCATTGGAAGATAATATCGGCAATATTTTAGACCGATACGCAGTTCCGGCTATAAACGTTAAATTCGATGAAACTGTCGATATAGAAAAAATACAGTCTCTTATCAATCTGCCGTTTGTAAAAAGTCACACAATAGATGATGAAAACAATTTGATGTTATATATGGAAAAACCGAAAGAAAATATTAATATTATTTATTCATTACTACCGAATATCAATATTAATTCATTGTCAGTAGCAGTCAGCCAAGCTAATCTTGACGATGTTTTTGAAAAAGTTGCTATGTCAAAGGAGGTAAAAAATGGGTAGTTTTTCAGGATATTTGAAAAAAGAATTTTATGAATGTACAAGAACAAAAAGATTTTTAATAATGTGTATCGTGTTTATCGCACTTGCAACACTTGATGTTGTAATGATTAAGTTGTTGCCGATAATTTTAGAAGCGTCTATGGCTCAAATGCCCGAAGATATGGCAGCTACTTACAGAGAACAATTAGACATGATGTCTTCGGAAAATTTACTGGCAAGCGGTGTCGCAGCTTTTATCGTTGATATGGTTCAAACAGGAGTTCTTGCCGTTTCACTGTGTATGATGGGATTAGTAGCAAGCGAATTTTCTAAAAAGACTGTAGTCATCCCAAAATTAGTCGGATTAAATTGGCACGGTTTTATTTTATCAAAAATAATTATTAACGGAATAGCTATATTTATTGTTATGTTAATTTCGATTTTTTATTCGTTGGGATTATCGTTTATATTATTCGGTTCGGGCGAAATTGATTTGCTGGGCATTATTTTTTCATCAATTTATATGACTTTTTATTTTATTTTCGTAACAACACTATGTATTTTCTTCGGAACATTAATGAAAAACGGTGTATTATCAGCGTTATGTTCAATCGTTACAACGATTTTATTAGGATTATTACCGACATTTTTTCAACCGGTTTCATTTCCGAAATTACAGGAATATTTTCCGACAGCGATTATTTCCAGTGCTCAAGCGTTAGACAGCACTGAATTCGCATATAAATCGTTGTTGGTTATTGTAATTGCATGTGTTATTATGTTAGTGTGTTCGATATTACTTAATAAAAGACGTGAAGTAGTTTAGAAGAGGTTTGTTATGGAAAAATTATATAAATTAGCAAAAAAAATGGAATCATTGGGCTATGAAACACAAGTTTTTGAAAATACTGATGAAGTTGAAAAATTTTTATTAAACTATTTAAAAGATAAAATAGTAGGATTCGGCGGATCAATGGGTATGAAATCCATGGAAATTTATGAAAAATTGGATGGAATTGCCAAAGAAAGACATTGGCACTGGAAAACACCCGAAATCAGCAGGGAAGCCATGATGAAAGCTCATCTTGCCGATTGTTACGTATGTTCAGCTAACGCAGTTTCTGAAAACGGTGAAATCATTAATATAGACGGCGTCGGTAATAGAGTAGCGTCAACAATTTTCGGTCCGAATGAAGTTATTTATGTCATCGGAAAAAATAAAATCGAAAAAGATTTTGACAACGCAATGTTCAGAGCAAAAAACGAAGCTGCTCCGAAAAATACTGTCAGAGTTGATGCGAAAACACCCTGCAGAACCGACGGGAAATGTCATAATTGCACTGTAAGCGGTTGTATTTGCAACGTTATTTCCGTACATCGAAGAAAGCCAAGCGGAATCCCTAAAATAACGATTGTTTTAGTGAATATGGATTTAGGATTTTAAACCGAAAATATATGGAACGAAATTATTAATAACGTTCCATATATTTCGATAAAAAAGGAAAATAAAATGAAAAAAATAACAGTATTTATTTTAACTCATTGTCCGCATTGTATCGGTGCAAAAAATTATATTAATGAATTATTCGAAGAAAATTCAAAATATAAAGAAATTGAATTTGAATATATTGATGAAGAAGAACAATCTGAATTAGCTGAAAAATACGATTATTACTATGTTCCGACATTCTATGTCGATGGCGAAAAGTGTCACGAAGGCGTTAATGACAAAGCAAAAATCAAAGCTGTTCTTGATTATGCTTTAAAATAAAAGTAAAATAATACAGAAATCGCAATTATACGGTTTCTGTATTATTTTTTAATTAAAAAATAAATCTAAATATTGTTCGCCTATTTCATATACAACAACAGTTGCTTCCTCTTCGATAGCTAAATTTATATCGAAATTATAATCCCAAATGTATGTGCATTCACTAAAACTGTCATTCAAAAAAGGAATCATATTAACGGCAAACGAATCGCGGAACATGACTAGTTTTTCGTTATTTTTAACGTCTGGATTTTTTAAATTTATATATGAACTTAATTGCCAAACATTTTGTTTTTCGTTCATTTCAGCCCAAATCCCGGGATCAATCTTTGTTTGGGTTTCAACTGCCGATATTATTTCGATTTTTGAATTTGTTTTAGAAACATAATAGTCCTCTTTTTCGATAAATCCGTCTGTTAGGTTTAATGCAATCGCAAGATTTTTCATTGATGTCGTATCATTTTTAATATCATAATTTTCAATTTTTAATTTTTCTATATTATCAAAATCTCTGCTGATAAAATCGTTAATCAACACTTGAGCCGCGATAAAGGCACCGTTTTGATTCCAATGAGTATCGGTTTTATAATATACATTTCTATTGTTTTTTGCATCGTTTAATTGCCTGATAATACCGTCATTTTGGAAATCAACGTTTGAATTGTCACGAATATATGTTGCGAATTTAATATCGGAATATTTTGTAATATATTCGCAAATCTGATCGAGCCGTGATGTCGTATTACGTACACCCATATTTATCGGCATTTTTTCGGGATAAATTGTGTTTTTATTCGGAGCAATAACCAGATAGAAAGATATTCCTGCATTTCGGCAGTCTATATCCATATCTTTAAGTTTTGCCAGCATTTTTGCAAGATTTTCATCGGCTACACGATTGATTTTTTTATAATCAGCAACTGTTTCATAATTAAACATCCAGCCGTTTTTGCCGATTATTACTTGCTTAGCTAATGAATCGTTGAATGTGTATGTTTTTATTTGGTTATAAATTTCATTATAGGGTTCTTTTAAAATATTATTTTTATTGAAGTATTCATTGTAATTATTCGAAAAAGACATATAATTATTAATAGATAACGTCGGTTTTGGAGTTTTAAAATATTGATTACTATTGAAAACAAGAGTTAAAATTAAAATGGCAGTTATTGAAGTAATTAATAAACTCGCATTTTGTTTGATAACATCAGTAAAAAATTTTATTAACTGTTTTTGAATAACGGCACTTATTATTAGTGCAATAAACAATGCAGCTAATAAATAATATGCAGAAAATGAATATATTACTGCTGAAATAATAAATCCGACAATTGAAATAATACCGATTAAAATATTTTTTCGATTTTCTTTAATTTGTAAATTTTTCAGAAATAATGCTGTAATTCCAGCGAAAATAAAAGCTATACCGATACTTAATATAACAATTAATGAATTTTCTTTTTCGACATAAATACGGTCTGTGTTTGAAATGGCGGCATTCAAACCGGATATTTTGAAATAAATATATGTGTCTTTGTTTAAAATTTTAGTCGCATCAACTGATTGGCTGAAAAAATATTCCAAATCATTTACGTTTAATGTCAGCGATTTTGTGGGAGATGTGATATAAATTTCAGCTATTTGTATTTCAGATCCGTACGGTGCATAAAAAGATAGTTGCAAATAATTTATCAAATTTTTCGGTATTTTGAAATTATATGTCCGAAATAAATTTACTCCGCCAAAATTTACAGAAGATGAATTAACGTCAGTAAACGATTCAAAATCTTCATCGCTGTAAATATTTGATGAATAGGACAATTTCATCGTTCCGTTTGCATTCGTTTTCATTTTAATTGAAACATTGTAATCAAAATCAGTGTCATTACCGAATATTGTTCCAAGAAAATTAAATGATATGAATAAAACAATTGCGAAAACCAAAACACTTAATATAATTCTGATAATAACAGGATGTTCGCTTAAATAATCTTTTAAATCTTCCAAATCCATATTTTTAATCTCCTTTCTTATATATTAAAATAAACAAACGGATTAATTATATCTGAATTCATTACTGCTATGCTAAAAATTAATATAACTGCAAGCGTGATTTTTGCTAATGAGTTTATAATAATCTTGATAATTTTATTTTCCGATAGTTTATTCGGAATAACTTTTAAAATAAAAGCTTTTATCGGGAAAATGAATATTAAACCTATGATTAATACCAGAAAATGTTCATTGCTGAAATATTCAAAAGCCGTGACATGCGAAATTTTTGCTCCCTGACCAAACAATGCTTTTAAATATACAGTGAACTGATCAACCGAAGAAACGCTGAAAATAAGCCATCCGAACAACACAACTACGGTTGTATATATCCATTTAACCGGCTTCGGAATTTTTTCCATGAAATTTTTTATTTTTGGCAATCGTTCGATGAGTAAAAACATTCCGTGATATAATCCCCAAACAATAAATGTCCAGTTTGTTCCATGCCATATTCCGCATAAAATGAATACAATAATTAAATTTATATATGTATGTTTTGAAATTTTCGCGGGATGAACTGTAGGATTTTTATTTCCGCCTAACGGAATATATACATATTCTTTAAACCAAGATGTCAACGAAATATTCCAGCGTTTCCAAAAATCCCTGACTGACGTCGCAATAAACGGATAGTTAAAGTTTTCGTTGAACTTAAAACCGAACATTCTTGCCAAACCGATGGCCATATCGGAATAACCCGTAATGAAATAATATATTTTTAACACAAGACAAATGAATCCTGTCCAAGCAACACCCATTGTCAAATCAGTTTTTGAAAGCGAAAATGTGTAATCGGCAACCAACGCAAGACTATCAGAAATCAGCAGTTTTTTACCTAAACCAATAATAAATCTTTTAAAACCTTGCGAAAAGTCGTCCAAACTATGCGTTCTTTCGGTTAATTGCATGTTTATTTCATTATATTTTACAATCGGACCCACTATCATTTGAGGGAACATTGAAATATACAACGCAAAATTTATAAAACTTTTTTGTTGTGGAACTTTTGCTTTATAAACATCAACAATATATGATATAATTTGTAATGTATAAATTGATATTCCGATCGGAGCAATCATTTTAGCCACGGGAATGAAATTTCCGAAATCCATCCAAAACATAGAGAAAAAATCACTTACCGATGCTGTAATAAATTCAGCATATTTAAAAAAAGCAATAAAACCTATGTTTAAGATAATTGATAAAACGGCGAGAATTTTACGTTTTTTTCCGGTTGAGTTCGCCATGAAATCAGTGAAAAAATAATTAATAAAAATTGAAAAGACCAACAATACAATATAAATAGGTTCTCCGAATGAATAAAAAATAAGACTAAAAATAAGAAGAACACTGTTTTTGAATTTTTTACCGACAGCATAATACGCAAGCAGAGCTAAAGGTAAGAACATTAACAAAAAAAGCGGAGAATCGAAAATCATTGTACACATTCCTCTCAAAATAATTACAGATAATGTATTTTAACATAAAATTTCGGTTATTACAATATAAATTTATTTTTTATGATATTTGTAACGTTTTGTTCACAATAAATTCGGAATTGCATTGCCATATTATTAATTTTACCTAATATTTATCTGATTTTTTAATCTTTATATAAAATAGTACTTGTTTTCGGAATAAAGATAATGTATAATAAAAAGAGATAGATTTTTCTGTAAAAAGTGAGGAATATATTTATGTACGAAATCTTAGAAAAAAGACGATTAAACGCACAAACTGTATTCATGACAGTTTATGCTCCTTTTGTCGCGAAAAAAGCATTGGCAGGTCAATTTATAATTTTTCGGGCAACAGCTGACGGTGAACGTATTCCGTTGACGATCGCTGATTATAACCGTGAAAAGGGAACAATATCGATAATATTTCAAGAAATCGGATATTCAACAAAACTTTTAGGAACCTTAAATGTCGGGGATTATATAAATGATTTCGTAGGTCCTCTCGGAAATCCGTCGGAAACAAAAAATATTTCAAAAATTGCAATAATCGGCGGAGGATTGGGTTGTGCAATTGCATATCCGCAAGCAAAAGCTTTTTTCAACGCAGGTGCAGAAGTGGATATAATCGCAGGTTTTCGTTCGAAAGATATGCTTATTCTTGAAAATGAAATGAAAAAAGTATCGAACAATTTATATATATGCACAGACGACGGCAGTTACGGGACAAAAGGTTTAGTAACAGGCGTTTTGGAACAATTGATTAACGACGGTAATAAATATGATACGGTTATAGCTATCGGTCCGCTTATTATGATGAAGTTTGTTTGTCTTTTAACTAAAAAATATGATATAAAAACAATCGTAAGCATGAACACAATTATGATCGACGGAACGGGAATGTGCGGCGGCTGCCGATTGACAGTCGACGGAAAAATGAAATTCGCATGCGTTGACGGACCTGATTTTGACGGACACAAAATAGATTTTGATGAAGTTATCAGACGCAGTAATCTTTATAAACCTTTTGAAAAAGATATGCTTGAAAAACACGAATGTAACTTGTTAAAAGGAGAAATTGAAAATGCCTAATATGTCCTTGACAAAAGAAAAAATGCCCGAACAAAAACCCGATGTACGCAATAAGAACTTTTGTGAAGTGGCTTTGGGTTATACGTCGGAAATGGCAATTAATGAAGCACAGCGTTGTTTGAATTGTAAAAACAAACCGTGCATGGACGGTTGTCCTGTCGGTGTAAAAATCCCTGAATTTATCGAATTTATTAAAAACGGTGATATCCGGTCCGCATATTTGAAAATAACCGAAACAAACGCATTGCCGGCTGTTTGCGGACGCGTTTGTCCCCAGGAATCTCAGTGTGAAGCAAAATGTGTAAGAGCTGTTAAAGGTGAAAGTGTCGCTATAGGAAGACTCGAACGTTATGTCGCGGATTATGTGATGAATTCTGAAATTAACATAAATAATAATGAAGAAATAATCACAAATAATCACAAAGTAGCAATTGTCGGTTCGGGACCTGCAGGTTTAACATGTGCAAGCGAATTAAATAAAATGGGTTATGACGTCACTATTTTTGAAGCATTTCATTTATTGGGAGGAGTGCTATCCTATGGTATTCCCGAATTCAGATTACCGAAAAAAATTGTGAATGATGAAATAAAAAATTTGGAAAAGTCAGGTATAAAAATCATAAAAAATGTCGTCATCGGCCGTTCGATAACGATTGACGAATTATTCGAAGACGGTTACAAGGCTGTTTTCATCGGTTCGGGTGCGGGGTTGCCGTCATTTATGAACATTGAAGGTGAAAACCTGAACGGTGTATTTTCTGCCAATGAATTTTTAACACGCATTAATTTAATGAAAGCATATGAACAAAATGCACATACACCTGTTATAAAATCGAAAAATGTGGCAGTAATCGGCGGTGGAAATGTCGCAATGGATGCAGCTCGTTGTGCGAAACGTATCGGAGCTGAAAATGTATACATAATATACAGACGTTCTTTGAACGAAATGCCCGCAAGATTGGAAGAAATTCATCATGCACAAGAAGAAGGCATCATTTTTAAATTTTTGACCAATCCTGTAAAAATTCACCCAAATGCCGACGGTTGGGTAGAAAAAATAGAATGTGTCGAAATGAAACTAAGCGAGCCTGATGTATCGGGCAGACAAAGCCCCGTCGAAATACCTGATTCTAATATGGATATTGAAGTTCAAACCGTTATAATGGCAGTCGGAACATCGCCGAACCCGCTCATTCGTTCAACAACCGAAGGTCTGCAGGCCAATAAAAGAGGTTGTATAATCACAAACGATTCGGGTGCAACATCTAAAAAAGGTGTATTTGCAGGTGGAGACGCTGTAACAGGAGCAGCAACAGTCATTTTGGCAATGGGAGCAGGGAAAACATCCGCTAAGGCTATAGATGAATATATCAAAGAAACTTATTAAATAAAAATATTAAAGAGGAAAATGTCTGACATTTTCCTCTTTAACGCTTATATTAGCAAAATATACTATTTAGCAAATTTTTTAAAACTGATAAGACAAACAATGGAAACAAACGCTAAAATAACAAACAGCATATCAGCGTCTGAAGTTTTAGGATTTGTTTTATCAACTTCAGCAACAGGAGGAACAGCTGTTGCTTTTGAAGCAACATATGTTAAATCTGCGCCGAAATCAAGACATTGCTGCCAAGCCTGATCGGAATTGTTTGCAAAGAATACGTGAGATTGTCTTCTGCCTTCACCTTTGTCGTCAGCTAACGCTACGTCAAAACCGCTTTTCCCGCCTAATTTAACAGCCGCGTTAGGGAATACCATTTCAATAGACCAACCGTTTGCCATTTCGGAAACTTTCCAGGCAAAACCGGGATATAAATCCAGGAAAGTGTCGTCATCGCCGGAAGTTGATTGAATAACAGGTCCGCCGTCGTCAATTCTCAATATTCTGACTTGGTCGATGTTAGGATAATCTTGTCCGCCGTAAGAACCGTCAACTCTTTCATATGCGAAATCGATGAAAAATTCTATACAGTCTCTTTCGTATGAATTACCTGCTGAATTGTTTGGAGTTGTGTCATATAGTTCAAAGAACCAGTATGATTTTCCGTCTTCCCAAACTGTCCAGAATTTACCGGTTGTAAGAGGTTCTTCTGCATTTGCCGTAGGAATTTTAATTTCATATACTTCGGATTGGTCATTATATACTGCGTCGCGTGTACCGTCAATTACAGGAGTGGAAGTTGCTTTTCTTGAGATAATTTCAACTTGTTTTTCCAATGGTTCTGCAAAAATTACTGATGATAATGAAAATACTAATGTTATGATTATGCATGCTGTTAATAATTTTTTCATGTAGATTCTCCTTAAAAAATTTATATATAATTATTTATATATTTCGAGTAAAAAATGTTTTAACAAAAAACAGATATTAAACCTAATTGTGTATGAAAAGTGACAAAAATGCTACAAAATAATTAAATAAATGTGAAATATCTGTGTCTTTATGTTAAGTATACACTATAAATTTTTGTTTGTCAATAATTATTTACATAAATTTTTATTAAATTTTTTAAAATATGATAAATATGACGAAATATTATAAAAATATAAAACATATATGCGAAATATTGTCTGACTAATAAAAATATTTATAAATTATCAATTAAATATATTTATATTATGGAATAATTATAGTAGAATATTATAAATTTTAATTATAGATATTTTTTAGGATAATCAAACTAAAAATGTGATACAACCATAATTACCGTTAATTTAACAGTTTTATTATATACAATTTAATTAATATAACACATAAAACAATATTAACATCGAACGACAAAATAATAACTTTAACGAACTTGACATTAATAAAAAATTTTGATACAATTATCAGTGAAAGAATTTATTAACTTTTAAATATAAAAAATAAAGAGGTATGAAAAGTGAAAGCAAAAGCAGTCAGATTACACGGAAAAAACGATTTAAGACTTGACCAAATTGATTTACCCGAAATGAAAAATGACGAAATTTTAGCTAAAGTTATTTCCGACAGTTTATGTATGTCGTCATACAAAGCAGCCAGTCAAGGTGAAAATCATAAACGCGTACCAAATAATGTCGCAGAAAAACCCATTATTATTGGGCATGAATTTTGTGGGGAAATCGTCCAAGTCGGCGAAAAATGGCAAAATAAATTCAGAGTCGGACAAAAATTTACTATTCAGACGGCGCTCAATCATCCGTCAGACCCATATGCAGCACCCGGATATTCGTTTCAGTATATCGGCGGGGACTCTACATATGTTCTGATTCCATCAATGGTTATGGAATTGGATTGTCTGCTTGATTATCAGGGTGACGCCTATTTTTATGGTTCGATTGCCGAACCGATGAGTTGTATAATCGGTGCTTTTCATGCGGCTTATCACACAAAAACAGGTGTATATGAACATGAAATGGGTATTAAAAAAGGCGGAAAATGCGCTATTTTAGCAGGTGCGGGACCAATGGGACTCGGCGCAGTTGATTATGCTTTACATTGCGACAGAAAACCTTCATTATTGGTAGTAACAGACATAGATAATAAACGACTCGAAAGAGCCGCAAAAATCCTGACAGTCGAAGAAGCCGCTAAAAACGGCGTAAAATTAATGTATGTAAACACTTCCGAACACGAAAATCCCGAGGAATATCTTAAAAGTTTAACTGACAATATCGGTTTTGATGATGTTTTTGTATATGCACCGGTAAAAAGTGTTGTGGAACAGGGAGACAAAATTCTTGCATTTGACGGTTGTTTGAACTTTTTTGCAGGACCGACAGACACAAAATTTTCAGCGGAATTCAACTTCTACAATGTTCATTACAGTGCAACGCACATCGTCGGTACCAGCGGCGGAAACACGGATGACATGAAAGAAGCGTTGTCGATGATGGAAAAAGGTCTATTAAATCCTGCAGCAATGGTTACGCATATCGGCGGATTGGACAGCGTTAGCGAAACAACTTTGAATTTACCGAAAATTCCGGGCGGTAAAAAATTGATATACAATCAAATCAGTATGCCGTTAACAGCTATTGACGATATCGAAAATATCGCCGTAAACAATGTTTTTATGGAAGAATTAGCTCAAATTATTGCTGAAAATAACGGTTTGTGGAGTTTAAAAGCAGAAAAATGGTTGTTAAAAAATGCTAAATCAATATAATATAAAGGATTGTGTAAAATGAGTTTATCAAAATTAGTCGAAATATCGAATTTATATGGCAAGAATTTGGATTATGTCCTTGCAGGCGGCGGAAATACATCATTTAAAGATAAAGATTATATTTATATAAAAGCATCAGGCACAACATTGGGCGAAATTGACGAAAATGGTTTTGTCAAAATGCGTCGTGATGAATTGCAAAAAATGTGGACAAAAAAATATTCGTCAGATGATGATATACGTGAAAAAGAAGTACTAGAAGACTTGCTCAGAGCACGTGAATTCGGAGAAAACGGACGTCCGAGCGTTGAAACTTCATTACATGAATTGTTACCGCAGAGTTATGTCATTCACATACATCCGGCTTTATTAAACGGTTTATCATGTTCAAAAGACGGTGAAAAATTATGCAAAAAATTATTGGGTGAAGATGTAATTTGGGTTCCGATTGTTAAGCCGGGATGGGTTTTGGCAACCGAAGTTAAAAAAGCATCAGATGAATATACAAAAAAAAGCGGTAAAATTCCGCAAAAAATCGTATTGCAAAATCACGGTATATTTATAGGTGATGATGACATTGATAATGTTAAAAAAATGTATAACGATGTATTCATGGCACTTAGAGTTGCTTTAACTAAAGATATAGACCATTCCGAAGTTGAATTTGACAGAAAAAAAGCTGCGAACATCGCACCGGTTATCCGAATGATGCTGCGTGAAGACTCAACGTCAATAGTTGCGTTCAAGACAAACGCAGATATAATGAATTTTGTTAAGGATGAAAAATCATTTTATCCGATTTCATCGGCGTTTTCACCCGATCATATTGTTTATTGCAAGAGTTTTCCGCTTTTTGTAAAAAGTGTTGATGATATCGATGCTCAGCATGACATTTTAATAAAAGCAATTGAAGAGTATAAAATTAAATATGGTTATTTGCCCAGAATGATAGCCGTTCAAGGCTTGGGAATTTTTTCGCACGGAACAACAAAGAAAAATGCGGACACAGCGATGACTTTGTTCATGGATACATGTAAAATCGGCGTTTATACGCAATCTTTCGGCGGCGTTCAGTTTATGCCTGCTGATTTAATCGATTTTATTGCTAATTGGGAAGTTGAACACTACCGTCAAAAAGTTTTAAACACTGTTAACGCTAAAAGACTTGCCGAAAAAATCACAATCGTAACAGGTGCAGCTCAAGGTTTCGGACAGGGAATTGCCGACGAAATGCTTAAACATGGTTCAAATATGGTTATTGCTGATTTAAATATCGAATTAGCCGAAAAAAATGTAGCTGAAATCAATAAAATTTATGGTGCAGGAAAAGCAATCGCTGTAAAAGTGGACGTCAGTAACGAAGACGCTGTTGAACAAATGGTTTTTGAAACAGTTCTCGCATACGGCGGATTGGACGTAATCGTGTGTAATGCCGGTATTTCACGTCCCGGAAGCCTCGAAGAAATGAACGAAAAATTGTTCGATTTAATGACGGATGTCAATTATAAAGCATATTATTTCTGCACAAAGCATGCGAGCAGAATTATGAAAATACAAAATAAAATCGATAAAAATTATTATACGGATATTTTACAAATAAATTCAAAATCCGGTTTGACAGGCTCAAATAAGAATTTTGGTTATGCAGGCAGTAAGTTCGGCGGAATCGGACTTACGCAAAGTTTTGCACTCGAGCTTGTCGAATATAAAGTTAAGGTTAATTCAATTTGTCCGGGTAATTATTTCGACGGTCCGTTATGGGGTGACCCTGAAAAAGGCTTGTTTGTGCAATATTTGAACGCTAAAAAAGCTCCGGGAGCAAAAACGGTTGAAGACGTTAAAAAATTCTATGAAGCAAAAATCCCAATGACAAGAGGATGTTTGCCTGTTGACGTGGCTCGTGCGATTATGTATTGCATCGAACAGGAATATGAAACAGGTCAGGCGATTCCTGTTAGCGGCGGACAGACTATGCTTAAATAATACATTTTTATTATAATATTTATAGTTAAAATTATAAAATTATTCAATTAAGGAGAATTCCTATATGGCAACACCTATTATAATGCCGAGACAAGGACAATCGGTTGAAAGTTGCATAATTACGAAGTGGCACAAAAAAATCGGGGATAAAGTTTCTGTTGGCGATATGATTTTTTCATATGAAACGGATAAAGCCAGTTTTGACGAAGAAGCTAAAATTGACGGAATTTTATTGTCAACGTTTTTTGAAGAAGGCGATGATGTAGAATGTCTTCTTAATGTATGCGTTGTGGGTCAAAAAAACGACGATTTTGCTCAATTTAACCCCAAAAACGTTCAAAAAAGTGCTGAAATTGATGAAAAAACGACCGAAAATGATAAAAAAACGGTTAAAATTGAAGAAAAAATTGATACAAATTCAATGCAAAATAATGACTTAAAAATTTCACCGAGAGCAAAAAATTTAGCGGCAAAACAAAATATCGATATTTCAAAAGTAATTCCGAGCGGTCCGAACGGCAGAATTATTGAAGCGGATATTCGTTCATTTAATTCTGAAATAATTGAAAATTTTACCGAAAAAGCCGTTGAAACTGTTGAAAAGAACGATTATACGGAAATAAAAGTATCCAATATCAGAAAAACAATCGCAAAAAACATGCATAATTCACTTTCAACAATGGCTCAACTGACGTTGAACAGCTCATTTGACGCAACAGAAATCTTAGCTTACAGAGCTAAAATAAAAGCTCAAAAAGATTCGTTGAATTATAATGACATTACTTTAAACGATATAGTTTTATATGCGGCATGCAAAACGATTTTATCACACAAAGAATGCAACGCACATTATTTTGATGACAAAATGCTGCTATTTAAACATGTAAATTTGGGTGTTGCGATGGATACGCCCAGAGGACTCATGGTTCCGACGGTTTTTAACGCAGATTTGCTCACTTTAAATGAATTATCAGGTAAAGTAAAAGTTTTAATTGACAATTGTAAATCAGGTTCGGTTAGTCCTGATTTATTGCAAGATGGAACGTTTACGGTTACTAATTTGGGTTCGCTCGGCATAACTTCATTTACACCTGTTATTAATCCTCCTCAAACGACAATTTTGGGTGTTAATACACTTGAAACAAAGATAAAAGTCGTAAACGGCGAAATTAATACATATCAATCCATGGGATTATCGCTGACTTTTGATCATCGTGCATTGGATGGCGCACCTGCAGCGAAGTTTTTGCAAGATTTATGTAAAAATTTGGAAAATTTTACGTTATTGTTGGCAAAATAAATTGATTTTATATTTGAGGAATATTATGAATTTGGATATTTTTGCGATTATTATTACGAGTTTTATCGGCTTTATGTTCGTAATTCTTGGTATTTATATGCTCGGCGGAAAAGGCGGGATTTTGATTGCGGGATATAATACGATGTCTGCGATGAAAAAAGCCCGAATTGACGAGGTTTCGTTATGTAAATTTATTGGAAAAATTGTGATTTCGGTTGGTGTTTTGTGTCCTTTGATGACGATTGCGATAATTTTTAATATTTCATGGCTAGCCATTTTGTTAGGCTTGGCTACTTTGGGGCTTTGTTTATTTGCCGTAATTTACAGTAATACTGCAAATCGGTTTCAAAAATAAATTAATTTTGAGGAAAATATGATATACGATTTAATTATTCTCGGCGGTGGTCCTGCGGGGTATTTGGGTGCTGAACGTGCGGGACATGCGGGTCTTGATGTCTTGCTTATTGAAAAAAATAAAATCGGCGGCGTTTGCTTGAATGAGGGTTGTATTCCGTCGAAATCGCTATTGTATTCGGCAAAAATTTTGGATAATGCCAAGCACGGTTCGGCTTACGGCGTGACGGTTGAAAAAGC
>JGI994J12354_10003003_pt1 | contig 16053 bp, 9 predicted proteins | sample IntmicLarv3ML3BL_FD_12354 | JGI IMG/M metagenome (IMG submission 12354) | reverse complement strand
AGGTCAACAATGGAAGTTACATATCAGTTACAGCAAAAGGGCTTAAACACAGCAGAAACAGGCTTTGGGAGTGCAAAGCGAGTTAGAGAGTTTCTGTATCACCCTGATGACATCAAGACGCTAAAGACAGGCAATGCAATATTGCTATCGAGGGACAGCGGGGTGCATAACAAGGTTGCGGTTTGTAAGCCGTTTTAGTATGTTATTATATTCATAAAAACACTGCTTTTATGAAGCAGTGTTTTTTAGATGGAAAATATACTATTATTCAAGAGCTAACAAGAAAGATTTCAAAATATCTTCAGCATATTTTTTCTTATCTGGACTACATGAATTCAACATTAATTGTAAGGGCTCCTGATTTTCCTCGAAAACTTCGCCGTTTAATATGTAGTCTGTTGATACTTTCAGTGCTTGCGAAATTTTGAATAGAGTTTGTATAGACATACCTTTTGAACCTATTTCTATATCTCTGCAAAAAATCGGAGTTACATCAATTAATTCAGCTAATCTATCTCTTGTATATCCTAAAAATTCTCTTTGTTTTCTTATTCTATTTCCTATTGATAAAAAATTCAATTCTTTCATATGTAGTTACCTCGTTTTATTATTATAAATATAATGCTGAAAGTTATATTTATGAACTAACATACAGGCTTGACAAAGTATAACTTTTAGGCTATACTAAGAATACCTTACAGGCTTTAAGAAGTCTATGAATGAAAAAATAAAGAGGTGTGAAAAATGAGAATAAAAAAACTAATAATACTACTTATATCTATCCTGTGTATACTAGCAATTGGAATAACAACAATATTGATTGTTTATAATTCTGGCGATAACAAAGAAAAGATTATTGTTAAAGGTGTAGTAACGGATTATTTAACCAAGTATAAAAATCTTGACGGTTCATGTTTGCAGTATTTAGCAATGAATATAACAGGAAGTGATATGGAGTTTAAGGGAATGCAAGAGCTTTTTGCAAAGCAACTTGAATTTAAAATAAAAAGCGTGAAAAAAACAGAAGATTATTATACTGTAAAAACAGAAATAGAAAATGTTGACTATGGAAATGTTATGTATAAGCTGAAAAATGAATATGCAGATAGCACTACTATTACTGGCGAGAAACTTACTGCTTTGATAATGTCTGAACTTGCAAAGTCTGATGTAGCAAAAAGAAATTTTTCATGTGATATAATTGTTTCTCGTTATGGTAATGAGTATAGAATACAAATGACACCTGACTTATCAAATGCTATTTTGGGCGGATTTAATGAATTTTTGGAAAATGAAATAGAAGAAAGGTTACAACAATGAAAAATCGGAAATTAATATGCATTGCACTAATATTATCTTTGTGTTTTAGTTCTTTCGCATTTACTGTAAATGCCGAACAAGAACAAGAAAAAGGGTATATTTCTGTACGCAATTATGATAGCGGGCAAACAGAATATTATACTTCATTCATATCTAATAATGAAGTTATGGTTTCCGCCGAAGATATTGCAAAAATAGTGGGATATGATTATTCACTTGACGATAGTGGTATATGCTTTTCGCCAAGTGTTTTCCCACGCTATCACGAACTAATTAATATTGATTTTTATGGAAAAGTGAAATGTTATGAAAAAGGCTTTAGTGTTCATATAAGACATCATAATGAAAAATATTATTTGCCTTTAGAAAAATTATTATATTTGACAAGGGCACAATGGTGTGTTGAAAATAATGAAATAGTCGCTCGGCGAACAAATTATACTGTTTTCAATTTTGTGGACGAAAATTTTCAGTGGATATATGATAGCAGGGTAACAAAAGACGATTTGCTTATGAATGGGCAAAGTGATTTTGCCAGAGCTGTTGAAACGTCAGTGGCGTTTACACTTAATGACAGTATAAACCCTTTGGCGTTTATACCTGTTGTTGGTGCTTTAGAGATGATAGACGAGCAATACGAAAAAGCTATTTTGCAGTTGTCGGTTGACGATATGCAATTTTTAGATGATTACGGACAGGCTGAAATAGAAAAAATTATAAAAGGAAGTGATTTTTCACAAGCTAAATCTTATTGGGATAATGCAAAAGATGTGGCTGATTTACCAGAGGAGGTTTCAAAGTTTGGCAATAGTTTAAAGGAAATAGCAAAATGGATTGATGAGGCAAGCAAAACTAATAAATCAATTAAATTTGACAAATACAATGATTTAACAAACTTAGCTCCTACAGAGCTTAAAGAAATTTCTGATAAAATGAAAGGAATTTCAACAGCATTAAAAGCTATTGATGTTTATGTTAATATACACAAAGTAGCAACACGCTCAAAGGATTGGAACAATGATTTTTTAGAGCAAATAGAGATACTAAATTCTTTTGGGAAAGCAGGTAATGTTTTTCCAGACGCAAAAAGAATTAAAAAGATTTCGAAAGATTTAATCGCAGAAAATGAAGACGCTTTTTCCGCAACGTTGGAACAAGCAATAAAAGAAATATCCAAAATTGCAATTGACAAGTTTGTAGACACAACACCCTTTGGACAGTTTAAAAACATCATGTACACTAGTGTAGACATGGCAAAGGTATTTGATATTAACATTGGTGGAGAAAGCGAGGCACTTGCTTTTTCGCATATGGTAAACTGCTTTATCAGAGTAGAGGGGCTTGCCTTTTTTGAAAGTGCTGATAGTTATCTATCGGCGATGAAAAATTACGGACAGCTTAAACCGGAAGACATTGAACATATACGCAACAGTTTTATGTTATTGCTTAGGACAAATTTGCGTAATAAGGCATATATTTATTACTTGAATGAACATTTGAACAACGAAGAAAACTGGGTAAATAGTCAACAAGCATTAGACATTAAAGCTAGTATTGCAAAGGATTATGCGTTAATATTGAAATTAATTGAAACTGAAAAGTTTGATAGATTTCTTATTGTAGACAGCTTTAGTAATATGTATTTAGACGAATACGGAGCAGTGAGGACAAAAATATCTTCAGATATGATTGTGAAAGGTGAGTTGCCGGAAAACACGCTTACAGCTAATGAAAATGATATAAAACAGCTAAAAGAAATGATAAGCAATCTTTGGGTGCTGAATATGGACACAGAATACAATTATGAAAAAGATAGCTCAGAAAAAATAATATCAGAAATAATATTAGATGTGCTGTATGAACATCATCAATATTTTGGATTGGAAAAAGTAGCTACAAGTTATGATAATAACACTGGCTATTTTAAATTGCCTTCAAATGATATTGATTGGATTGCAGAAAATATTTTTAATTCGAAAATCAATCATGATATTAATTCGTCCGATTTTTATTATAAAGATGATTATTATTACATGGAAGGCGGACTTGGTAGTGGTATTTGGTACGAAACAGAAATTGAAGAGATACAACAATTAGATGACGGGAGATACAATGTTTCGGCTACTATCTCTACAATGGCGGGAAATGAATTGTTTCATGATTTAATTAGTGCTGAAAAGAGAACTTTTGTAGCAGATTTAAAAGTGATTAATGGGAATAGACAATGGGTCTTTTATAATATAAAATCTAGTGGTAAACCAGAAAGTGTTAGTACTATTAACAAAGATGACACAAACGGTGTATATGCTTCAAAACAAGGAGAATGGATATATTATTCAAAAAACTTAGGAATTAGTAATTCAGGGCTTTATAAAATAAATAATGACAACACAAAAAAACAGCAACTTTCAAATGACTCTTCGATTAGAAAAATAAACATCAAAAATGAATGGATTTATTATGAAGCATGGGATAATGATATCGGGAAATTTAGTATTTATAAAATTAAAACAGATGGTACATCAAGGCAAAAGCTATGTGAAGATTGTAGCTTAATTGGGCTTTATGAGGATAAAATCTATTATTCTCAACACGTGAAGCTAACAGCCAGATATACAACATATGAAATGGATTTAAATGGGAACAACAATCAATTTGTTTGTAATTCAAATGGCATAAAAATAATCGACGATTGGATATACTATGTTGAAAATAAAAAAACATGCCGAATTAATGTAATTAATAAAGAAAAGCAAGTTGTTTATTCTGAATTTTTGAGTAGATTAATTGGGCATGAAAATTGGATTTATTATACAGAATCTTGGAGCGGAATATATAGAATTCATCCAGACGGAAGCAATAAAGAGCAACTTGTTTCAGGAACAATTTATTCTTCCATAGCAATAAGCAACAATTATTTATACTATTCATCAGAAGGAGCCATTTTTAGATATAGCCTTAATAATCAAAAATCAGAAAAGATTGTTCAAATTGATGTTAATATAAATTCTCTTGATGTTGTTGGCGCATGGATATATTATGAAGAAGATGCATTGGAAAGCAAACAATACAAAACCCGCACAGACGGCACAGACAGACAGCTTGTTGATTAACAATCAAAATATAAAAGACTTCCCACACATTCGGGAAGTTTTTTTGTTCTGCATAGCCCCAACATCACATATAGATTAAAAAACAAACTCAAAGAGGTGAACTATGTTGGAAACAATAAAGAACAATTTTTTACTGGTAGCAAAGAAAAATCCCCTGTGTATTGTCTGTTCAGTCATCTATTATTTTATCGCTATGCGGTTGTATGGCGGTGGGATTAAAGTGGCAATTATAGTGTTACTTGTCTATGCATTGTCAGTTGTAATTGCTCTTTCCCCTTTTGGCGAGGAAATTCTAAAAATTGTAGAAAAAGTAAGAAGAATAGAAACAAGCAAAGAAAAAGAACTTTTAATTCCATTGTTTGAAGAAGTATACGAACAAGCAAAACAAAAGCACCCCAATTTAGGACGAATTGAACTGTGTGTAATAGACAAGATGTCTGTAAATGCCTGTGCTTTGGGCAAGCATACAATAGCAGTTACTAAAGGGGCGATTGATACTTTTTCAGAACAAGAATTAAAAGCTATGATTGCTCATGAAATAGCCCATATAGTCAATTGTGATACATTGGCATACCTCTACGTCATGATTGGCAACGGCTTTTTCACATTGATGTTGCTAGCATTGAAAATGATATCAGGCATTGCGAACAAAATACAATATATTGCCGAGTCAAGCAGATTTTCAAAATTCTGTATTTCGGTTTTAATGTTTTTTACACAGGGATTTATATTAGTAATAACTTTTTTAATGCAACTAACAATTGCAATCAACAGTCGTGAAAATGAGTTTAGAGCCGATAAGTTTACGAGTGAGCTTGAATATGGTGAGGACATGATAAGCGCGTTGTATCTACTTGAAAAAATGCAATTAGGTAATAACAGTAGTGTTGTACAAAGAATGCAAGCAAGCCACCCGCGTATTACATCGAGAATTGAAAAGCTAGAAGAATTGAATTAAAAGCGGTTTATTTGCCGTAGAAGTATAACCCATAAAAATAACGCAGTCAAGGGTCGAGATAAACGTGCAAGCACGCCCCTGACGGCGTTCTTTTTATGGGTTTTGTTGCAACCATGCAAATGAAAGGCTTTTTATAAGGCAGAGCCTTGAAAACAATATTTTGAAAGCGAGGTATTACAATGACTTGGACTTAGGAGTTGTCTTTTTGTTAGATATAAGCTATACTAAATACAAGATAGTCAATCTATTTTTGTTTTGCTTTTCGAAGTATCCACATCAACCGTCCCCCACTGCTTCATTCCCGGGCATGTCACATTGCTTCCGCTGCAATACTCTGTAAAATACGGCTCTACCCCCGGCGGACGCACCACATATGTATTAAAGATTTCATCGGCAATAACGCTTACGCTCTCGTAAATGTTGCGGCCCTCTACAAAATATTGATCATATTGAGTGTTGTTAGTTATGTCAAAGTTATAACCCTTACCGCGATACCACTCGGTGAATACTCTGTTAAGAGCAATCGAAATAATCGCATGAATGTTCGCGCGAAGCGACTGATAAGGCCAACTGGGATAGATTTCAGAAGAAGCAACGTTCTTGATATAATCAACAAACGGAACGGTAATATTCCGTGCATTAGATGCAGGAGCACCCAAATGCACAGTGATATGTGTCGGAACAAAAACTTCGCGGTGCACTCGCGCGGCGGCAACAAGGTCAGAAGGCGTCGGAGCAACCTGATTTGTCGATTCAAGCTCAAGCGCGTTGTCGCCGATAGAGTATTCGTTAACCTGAGAAGAGCTTCCCACTTTCATGTCCGCAGGTAGAACTGACGGCATTTTGTCGTATATTTGAACTCCTTTAACACGCGAAGTCTGATAGCCGTCAGCCTTGATTTCTACAATGTATTGACTGTAGGGATGCCCGCTGTAGTTAGGGTCAAACTGCGTTTCAACAGGAGGAGCAGGCAAAGAAACCTCTTTTGTCAAGCCGCACTCGTTGGTCATAAGCTCGTAAACCAGATTGCCGTTCATATCAAAGATATTAACCTTTGCGCCCGTGACGGGTAAAGCTCCGCCAAAAGCTGTCGCACGGATATAAAGAAAACCATTACCCATTATAATCACCTTTCTCTCAAAAATAAAGTAAACACTCCTTAGTATATGTACTAAGGAGTGTTGTTGTTCTTTATATCTAATCTTCGTCGTCTTCAAATTCCGCCATTTGTGCATCACGATTTTTCATCATCTCTGCGGTTTGCTTAAGTTGGTCAATCGTAAAATCAAAAGCACAGTCGGCCTCTTCGCAAAGCACAAGTTCATATCCGTCCGCCAGATAGCGCTCTTTCATTTCTTGCAAAGCAGAGTGCATTTCTTCGTCGGTTTCAAATTCCCATAAATATTGAGTTTCGTATGCTGACGTATCAAGAATTCTTTTGCCTTCTTCATCGCAATATATAATAGCAAAAGCAGATGTGTTTTTATATAACTGAAGCTTTTTACAGAGAATTGTTTTTTGCCCTGCAATCATTTGTTCGCCCATTTCTTCGGCAGGTGTTTTCTGACCTTTCGGTGTAAATAAAGTCAAAATATCAACAGGCTTTTCTAATTTCATTCCGTATGCTTCAATAATAACGTCAACAGTCGACGGAGTTACAGTGACATCCCACGCACATCCCTGCGCAGTACATTGGCTTTCCATATTATCCGCAAAAGCAAGCAACTCACCTTCATTTTCGAACACAAAAGCCTTTGTCTCTTGCATTTTATAGCTCACGAACATTTTGTTACTATCCGTCGCATAGTTCAAGGTGACTACTTCAAGCGTGACCTTATCCTGCACCATAACCATTCGCCCGGTATCAGAGCTATCATCATCTTCGTCTTGTTCGATATAAGAATCTAAAAGTTGTTCAATTTCACTTTGGGATAACTTAAGGGGCTTTCCGATAACCATAGTAAGCAACTCTACAACATCGTCGTAACGGTTGCAAATGTTATACGGCGGAAACCACTCGTCATTGAACCATGTTACAATCGCATCCAAAAAATCATCCGCATCTTCTTCGGTTTTCATGGCTTGGCTTATTTCATCATAATCAAAATCACTCCGATGCTGCCCGGGCGTAAGCCATCTGGCAACAGCAATAAAATATGTTTCGGGACAGGCCCCCCATTTGGCCACGATTTCTGCCATGTCTTCTAATTGATAGACCTCATGGTTCAAATCGTTTGACGAAACGAATTGGGCATATAAAATTACATCTTCTTTGTATCTAAGGGCTAGTTCTCGTGCAATAGCTCCGCCTACTTGCTCTTCTTCTTCGTACCAAAGTGTGCTTTTGTTAGTATTATATTCGGTAATGCCTTCTACAAACTGCCGCATAAGAGAGTGCAATTTTGGATATTCAATTGCATGCTTTGCAATATACTCATCCACAGAACGGTACCCATCAGATTCCCAGGCGGCATCTCTGATGTATTCCGGAAAGGAATAGAACTCGTTCTGGTCAAGTTCCTCGTTCTTCAGTTCTTCTATTGCAGACAACAGAATGTCTTTTAACGTTTTTTCGTTCATGTATCTTGTTTCTCTATATAGTAATCTGCTCAAGGAAATGTTTGACTTTCGCCGTCTCTTCTTCAGAAGCATAATCGGAATATTTTTTCTTCACAAACGGAAAGCCCGCCATAAGCATTTGGTAAGGCTTCTCGTAAACAAGAGAAAAAGAAGATAATAAATAGCACAAAATCTCGCTATCCTCTATATACGCCTTATAGGTAAACCCCTTGTCTGATAAAGCCTTGGTGAACTGCGTCTCTCCGTTTTTCACGGTCTCTTTCATGTCATTGCTGACCTCAAGATTTTCCCAGAAATTAATGAAAACCTCGTCAGCCACAACCTTTTGACTTAAAACAATAAAATAACTTTGAAGATGCCGCGGGATTGTCATTTTAAGATACTCCGTATCCTCTCCTCCTGGGAAAGCAGTCGCACCGAAAAAGTCAACGCCTTCATTTTGCATTTTCGCAAACAAAGACTTCATGTCACGATAAGGCCCGCAAACGCTGTTGTTCATCAAAATAACATTGTCATATTCTCTAAGGCTATCAATCTCGTTAATTATTATTTCCTTCCACGCTCCAAAATCATACCCCTCATTCGGACGCAGAAGAACTCCGTCAACAATCCCTTCAAGCTTATCTTGCTCTGCTGCTGATAAATCAGAGTTACTTACAAAAATAATTTTCGCCGAAACCTCGCGCATTTTAACAAGCGAAGATATGTCGTCGTCTGAAACAATATTTTCCTTGTCAAAATGGACGTATAAAAGAACATTATTCTGCTCTTTGTATTCCACCGGGCTTGGAGTATTATTAAAAATCTTCTCGCTTTCAAAGCCCAAACTGCGCGCCATATATACCCACGAGCGCTCAATTTCGTGCATGATAGTCGCGTTAACCTGCCCTTGCTCTTTCGGGAAATCAGTAATATGTGCATCAAACATCGGCTTAACCGCGGCCGAGCGTGCCCAGAACATATCGCCGACAGGGAACACAGCGTCACCCGAAACTTCAACCGCACAACCAATGCGTTTAAGCAAAGCTTTCACCCCCAAAAGATTGCCGCCCCACGTTGCTTGAGGAGCAACTCCCGGGTAGGTTTCAGGGAATAAAAGCCCGATTTGCGGGTTCTCTTCGAACCGATTTATAATCGAAGCAATGTTATCGCTTGACCCGAAAAGATGACGATAGAGATATTCACGCCAGTAATCACCGTAGCCGTCACCCGTCTTAGTTTTTTTCGTGTGAATATGACAGATATAATCGTACTCGGACAGCACAGATTCCAACTGTCGCAAAAACGGAGCAACATCGCGCCCGACATTACCGAAGAAATCGACCTTGATGTTCTCGGCATTACAATCACCAGAGAATTTCTCGGTTATCCCCGCCACTTTGTCTGCAGAATCCGTGGACACATACACGTCAAACGGCACAGGAATACGATTGAGATTTTCAATAACTTCGTCAAGCAAGTCGGTATAAAAAGCATGCACCTGCACAGCAATCCTAGGAGTAGATAAAGGAGCAGCACTTTCGGTAAAAACATTAAGTTTCACATCAAACGAAAGCCCGCAGATTGCCTTTGACAGAGTGTTTATATTATTGTATCCATACTTTTCATCCGGCTCAAGATATGTTCCCTCGCACCACTCGTTCCAAGCGTTCACAAAGATAAAGTTGTCATCTTCTGTGTGAACTCTGTTCGAGTTTTCGGTTAAAGCTTCTGCCCATTTATAGAACGATTTTGAAGAGAATTTGCAGTATGTTGTCCAGTTTTCTGCCCGTCGTGCGGCATTATCCCATGGCCCCATAGCGGTATGATAAACCGGAAGACTTTGCGCCTGTTCATCCGCAAGCTTCTTCGATATAACCTCAACTAAAGCCTGATAATTATAAAGGCTTGCATTTTTGCCCCCAAGCTCGACATCGCGAATACCAAGGAAATCAAACCACATGTTATGCGGCGGAAACTCGACCTCGCCGTCAACGCTGTCAGTAATTTTCAAAACCTCGGCTGTATTGTTACTTGTTTGGCATGTCCAAATCAAAATCTCGCCAAGCCCGACCTCTTCCGCACGCTTGCGCCAAGAGGCAAACACGCTCTTGATGTTCGGAATATGTCCCGGGTTGTAAACGACAAGCACAGGCTTGCCATTCACACGGATATAGCGGCTGTCGTCAAAATATTTCTTGTTGTCGTCAATAAACTGCTGCGGGTCGCTTTCGGAATAATCCTGCGCGATAAGAACTTCAGAAGTCTGCCCGTCCCACGCCCTTGTCCAGTTTTCATTCGCCCAGCAAAGGCAGAACGGAAGATCAATTTCAGGGTGATCAAGAAGCATATCAAGCGGTTTTTCCATAAGGCGCTTGCCCGAGAACCAGTAAAGGTAGAAACAGAAACCATATATTCCGTGCCGCTTTGCAAGCTCTGCCTGCTTTTTCAAAGCCTCAACGTCAGACAGGTCATAATAACCTATGTCACTGTGCGGAGCACGCGGCTGATAGTGCCCGTCAAATCGTGGCGAGCCCTTGCTGCTGTTGGTCCACTCGGTAAAGCCCTCGCCCCACCACTGATCGTTTTCGGGGAATGTATGAAACTGCGGAAGATGGAACGCGATTGTTTTAACTTTCGGTGAATATTCTGAAAAGTCAATATCATTTTGATATTCACAATCCACGGCAATATTTTTATTATCAATAAAATCGGCAGGAAAATCACGCAAAAGTTTTTTCATACGCTTGCGATTTGAAAGATATGCACGTGTCATTTTCACAGCTTTAATAGGCCCAACCCTGCGAATGGCTTTAAGCCCCTTAAACATAAGCTTTGCAATTCTGATTTTTTTAATTCCCCGTACAACAGCGCGAAGCGGCTTTGTAATCCGCCAAGAGCGCGAATGTTCAACGGCCCAAATATGCGACTCTAAAGCCAAAAGCTGATTATCCTTTTCGGAAATAGCACCTTCATACTCGAAAATTTTTCGAGTATGAACATCAGAAAGCTCTGCAAATTTATCGATTTTCTCCTTTAGTTGCAATACTATTTCCCCCTCGCAAAAAGCAATGTCACAGCGAATGTGCACTGTTTCTTCGCCCTTCACAGGAATAGTCATCTGCGGGTCATCTGTCACGAAATAGAGGCTCTCGCCTTCCTTATAACAAGTATTCGGCAGAACATACATAAGGTTTCTGCCGTCAGCAGAAGTGATTTTAAGATTGCTTACTACGCACTGCCTTTCCTCAACAGGGTCAAAACGAATGCCCTTTGTGCCAGGCGGAATTGTGATAGTGGTATCAATAGAAGTTTGCCCTTTTGCAAACCAAAAATCTTGCTTTTCGGTCCCGTTATAACCGCTTCCCGTGTCAAAATAAACGGTATACTGCGGAATACTGCTTATGCTTTTGACCGATGTATAAAGCCGCTCGATAAGACTTGACGGCAAAAGCTTTTGCTCTTTTCCGGCTGTGATTATCTGTGCCATTTTATCAAAATGCTTTTCACAAATGCCGATATATTGCGGCAAATCACTGTCGTTGCGTGACATAATCCCATCAAAAGTCACAGAGATATCTGACGGGTCGTCCACAACAAACTCTGTCCTGTTTACGACATCGTAAAAGCCGAAGATCTTCGGCTGACGCAAGAAATTAAGCGCCAAACTTGGCACGGCATAAGACAAAGACACGACACTTCCGTGCATGCTTGAACCGATAAAAGCAAAAGCATTCGCCAAAACAGAAAGCATTTCAAGCGGAATAAGCTTTTCTTCAATAAGAATAGCATCATCTCCCATCAAAGCTTTGATTTTGCTTAAATCAACAATATCGTCGTGAACATAGCCAATTGGCATAAGCACAAGCTTTTTGTTATATTTATTTTTAATTTTCAAAAGTTCGGATGCAATTTTCTCTTCATGCCCAAAAGCTCGTGCAATTTGCACAATAACATATTCCCTGCTTTTCGGCAAAGAAAGCTTTGCCGAAAGTTTACCGTAAATTTCTTCTGTTTCGGCTTTAGAAATAATGTTGCTTATGCTGAACACTCCGTCCGGCGCAATCGTTATTTTATCGCTGTCGCAAAGCTTGCAAAGGCTGTCCTTACTTTGTTTATCACGCACAGAAAGATAATCCGCAAAGTCGACTATTTCAGTGAAAGTCGGCGCCAAAGCCTCGGGGAAATCAAACGGAACCCCGGGACAGTTCCACAAAAGTTTTATATTATATTTCGCCGCAACAAAAGACGGAAACATCCAAAAATCTATCCCCGGATATTCCGCAAAATAGTTATCAGTATTCGCAACAAAGTTGACAAAGTGTATCAAATCGCCGCCGCCAATGACAATCGCATCAAATCCATGCTTGAGATGAAGTTTTTCCATATCTTTTACAGAATAAACTTTCTCGTCATTTGTAAAAGGTTTTATCCCCGAAACAGGCGAAAACAAAAAAAGATTTACTTTTCCAAGGCGTTTTTCAAGCTGCGGCTTTAATACATCCGGGAAAAGCAAATCACCAAAATTTTCAAGGTCAAAAGAACCGATTATCGCAATATTCATATTTTTTCAAACATCCTAAATACTTTGGAAAACAACCACTTGATTATAGCACATTCGCAACATTTTTGCAACAGAAAAGAAAAGCCTTGACATAATCTACACAATATGATATCATATAATGTATATTCGATTTTTTATTAAACAGTTACTTAGTAAAGGCGGCATAAATGAAAAAACTCCTCCTATCGGCTTCGCCGACACTAAATATATCTGTACATTCTTGTCCTTTGGCGACCACGGCGACGACAAAGGCATGTGATATAATTACCGAATAACATTTTATCTTTCACTTGGTTTTGGTTTCGGTAACTCTATCACAAAGAATACAAACTACCGCCGCCATATTAAAACAAGTTTATAAAATAGTGAAAAAAATACTAACGATCCGTGAAATTGTCCTCTTTGCGATTATGGGAGCGGTTCTTGTTTCGGTAGATTTCGCATTAGATTTCTTACCAAGCATTGAACTTGTTACATCTCTCATAATCGCTTTTTCTGTTGTTTACCGCTGGAAAGCCATCTTCCCAACCGTCATATATGTCGTTGTGCTTCATATGTTTATATATGGCTTCACTTTTTGGACAATCGCTTTCCTTTTCATCTATCCGCTTTTTTGCGTGATAACAGTTTTGATTTCAAAACACGTAAGCATAGAAAAAGGACAAATCGTATACCCGCTGCTAAGCGCATTTTTCGGAATATCTTTCGGCACGCTTTGCATGCCCGCGCAAGCAATTGCATTCTCATTAAATTGGAAACAATCAATCGCTTGGATATCCGCCGGAATCCCCTTTGACATTGCCCACATGTGCGGCAACCTAATCGCCGGACTATTAATAGTCCCCATTATTATAGAATTAAGGAAAATATCAACATGGAAAAATTATTAAACATAACCATCGGCCAGATGTTAGAAGAAACCTGCGCGAAATTCCCCACGCATCAGGCGATTAAATACATAGAAATGAAGTACGATAAAACATGGTACGAGTTCAATCGCGCCGTTGACGAAGTCGCAAAAGGCTTGCTCGGCATGGGCATCAAAAAAGGTGACCACGTCGCCGTGTGGGCAACAAACTACCCCCAGTGGGTAACGCTCTTCTTCGCTACCGCGAAAATCGGCGCAATCCTTGTCACAGTAAACACGAACTATAAAGAGCACGAACTCGAGTACTTGTTAAAACAGTCCGACAGCCGCGCTGTATTCATCTGCGACGGAATCAAAGACATCGACTGCGAGAAAATCATCTACTCTCTCTGCCCAGAGCTTAAAGAGTGCAAAAAGGGAGAGCTTACGTCAGAGCGTTTACCGGAACTCAAGTATGTTGTAAGCTTTGACAACTACTATTCGGGCATGTTCCATTGGACAGAAATCGAGCGTTTCGGCGTACTCATCTCAGACGAGGAATACGCAGCAGCAAAAGCTGATGTACAACCCGATGACGTAGTAAATATGCAGTACACAAGCGGAACAACAGGCTTCCCTAAGGGAGTCATGCTCACACATAATAATATTGTAAACAACGGCTTTACAATCGGCGACGGAATGAAATTCACCGAGAATGACCGCCTTTGCATAAACGTGCCGTTCTTCCATTGCTTCGGAATGGTGCTCGCCATTATGGCATGCGTCACGCATGGCACAACCATGCTGCCGTTGCTCTTCTATACGCCGATGAAAGTCATGCACGTAATAGAGTACGAACGCGCGACAGCAATGCACGGCGTACCCACAATGTTCGTTAACATTCTCTCTCATCGCGATTTTGATAAGTATGACTTCAGCACTCTGCGCACAGGAATAATGGCGGGCTCGCGCTGCCCCGAAAGCCTTATGCGTCAAGTAACAGAGAAGATGAACATGAAAGAAATCGTTTCTGTTTACGGCCTTACCGAGGCATCGCCCGGCTGTACGATGACCAAGACTACCGACACTATCGACCAGCGCTGCAATACCGTCGGAACCCCGTTTCCGTTCGTAGAAACTAAGGTGGTTGACCCCGAAACAGGCGAAGAAGTCCCGACAGGAGTTCAAGGCGAGTTCTGCGCACGCGGTTACAACATCATGAAAGGCTACTACAACATGGACGAGGAAACCGCAAAAGTAATCGACAAAGACGGCTTCCTGCATACGGGCGACCTTGCGACAGTTGACGAAAACGGCTATTACCGTATCACGGGCCGCATTAAAGAGATGATTATCCGCGGCGGCGAAAACCTCTTCCCGAAAGAGCTGGAAGACTTCCTCTATACCCACCCTGCCGTCAGAGATGTTTCCGTTTTTGGAGTATCCGACGAAAAGTACGGCGAAGAAGCGGTTGCGCATATTATCCTCGCCGAGGGCGCAGAAGTTCCCACAGAAGAGGATATCAAGAAGTTCGTAGGGAACGCTCTTTCACGGCACAAAATCCCGCGCTATGTCGAGTTCGTGGACAACTTTGTTCTTAACGGAGCGGGCAAAATCCAGAAATTCAAAATGCGCGAAGAGTTTGAAGAACGCCGCGGAATTAAAGTGAAGTAAAATATAATAACATACATGCTAATCTATCTCCAAATCCTGCTAATCGGCTGCTCGCTCGCGCTTGACGCGTTCGCTGTAACCGTCGCGCACTCGTTGGGCGATGACCATTCACTGGGCGATGCGCACTCTATCTCAGGCCGCCGCCTATGGAGGCTTCCGCTGGCATTCGCCCTGTTTCAAGGCATAATGCCCCTGTTGGGCTATGCGGTCGGACATTTTGCTCTTGCTCGATTCGATATGATTGCCGATTATGTAGCAGTCGTAGTACTCGTCGCAGTCGGCGCAAACATGATATACCAATCGGTAAAGAGCGCAAAAAAAGAAGATGAAGCCCCATCCAAGCTCACCCTATGGATCATCATCGCCTCTGCCATAGCAACAAGCATTGATGCTTTAGCAGTCGGAGTAACCCTTCCCGAAATGTCAGTAAATCCCTTTATCTCCGCGCTGATTATCGCCGTAGTTACCTTGGCAATCTGCTTTGTTGGTATCATAATCGGACGCTCGGGCAAAAGCATAATAAAGATGAAAAATCCTGAAATCATCGGTGGCGCGGTGATTATACTAATCGGACTTAAAACGCTAATTTTACAAATCGTATGATAAACGGAATACTTCCAATCAATAAGCCCGAGGGTTGGACATCCTTTGATGTGGTAGCAAAAGTCCGCGGAATGGCGCGCGCATTAACAGGTGAGAAGAAAATAAAAGTCGGACACAGCGGTACTCTCGACCCAATGGCGACAGGGGTTCTGCCTGTTTTCATAGGCAAAGCCACAAAGACTATCGACCTCCTTAAAAGCCAAGACAAAGAGTATGTCGCGGGATTTAAGCTCGGCATGAAAACCGACACTCTCGACATCACGGGCGACACGATTTCCGAGCAGGAGTGTGAGATTTCAAAAGAGCAATTGCTCTCTGCACTTGCCTCATTCACAGGCGAAATCGAACAGCTTCCGCCGATGTACTCCGCCGTGAAGATAGACGGCAAAAGGCTGTACGACTTGGCGCGACAGGG
>JGI994J12354_10003002_pt1 | contig 16058 bp, 9 predicted proteins | sample IntmicLarv3ML3BL_FD_12354 | JGI IMG/M metagenome (IMG submission 12354) | reverse complement strand
AGGGAGATTTTTGACCCCCCCCCCTCCCCCGCGCCCCCTCCCCATAAAACTTTGCTAGGGGTGTTTATGGTCGATAAGCCTTAGCGCGTCAAATCAATTGCGCCGATGTCCAAGGCCTCAATCGCCGCGACGCGATCGGCATGGGTTTCGTCGCGGACGACGGTATTGAATTTGATCATGACGGCTTGTTCGTTGACGACAAATGTGACGCCGTCATTACCAAACACATATACAATCCCATTGCTTTCGATAATTGGATAGTTGGTGTCACCTCTGGCGATCCACTCTTGTGTTCGTTTTAGCTGGTACTCAAAAAGCGTCATGCCCGCGCCCACGCCCAAGCGATGGCCTTTTCTGTATACTTTCATGTACATCTCTCTTGTTTTGGTATGATCATAAAAAGTGAAATACGCGTACGTCGGGGTGACGCCGCCCTGAATAACTCCATCAGGATCGATGTTGCGCGGGAAGATAAAGTTCTCATAATCCCAAACCGTCGACAGCCTTTTGTGCCCCGTCGTCCGTTGCCAATCGGTCGTCCCGATTTTTCGCTTCAGTTCCGCTTGTGTGGCGAAACCCAGCCCCGTCTTGCTCAGATCAACGACCGGCGGCGGCGTTTGATCGGCGTTGGGTGTGGGCGGTTGGTCGGGGTCGGCGGTCAGCAAATTGACGGCCTTGATCAAGATTTGCTTTACGGAGGCGATACGCGATTCCGGCGGCTCGTCGTCGAAGTGGTAGGTCTCCACGACTTGCCCCTGATGTATCCAACAAACACTATAGTCGTTCCCCCTGCTAAAATACTCAACACCATCCGCATAACCGAGACTTTGCCAATCATAAAATTGATGGTTGGTCATCCATTGCGATTGCTCTTCACTATATAGCGTGACCGAAAACAAAGCCCCGTCGCGGCTCTCAAGCTTTTTTTCGTTGTCATACGCAGTGACTACCACGCCCATCTCTGTCAAAAATCCAATCTCACCACGATAGTACATCGGCGTTGAATCATTTGCAAAGGGAAGAAGAAACCGCTCGTAGTCCCAGTGCTCCGCCATATCAGATACGTGGTATGACCACCGCTCTCGCGGGTCAGCCGCCGCAATGTTCAACAATCCCGCAAATGAATCAAACTCGATAGTATCCGCCTGTCCCGGGGCCGGCTCCATATGCCCCTCCTCCAACGTCTCCCATGGCGGCCTCAAATCCGGCGGCATAGTAGGCTGTCGGGTGACCATTCCCGCCGTCGGCGTCGATGTGGCGGGCGTTGGTACAACCGTTGGCTGTGGCGTGGCGATGGGCGACGGCGTTGGCGCAACCGTCGGCGTCGCGGCGAGGGGGACTTCGGGCGTTGGCGTTGTGGACGAACACCCGGCGCAGAGCAGCATCAGGCACAATGCGCACCATGTCAGCAGGCGTTTCATGTTCTCCCCCTTGTGGTTTGGTTGATGTTTGCATGTGGCCGATTTTTGAAATCCTCTTCGCCACCATCATAATCGCCCGCTTGCAAAATGTCAAGCAGGCGTTAGCAAATCTCGAATTTTCCCCACACGCCGCCCTCGGGGTTTTGCTCCCATTCCATGGCCTCCCCCATCGTCGGGTGCACCAGTTGCAGGCGATAGCCCCACAGGGCCAGCTGCTCGCCGGGTTTGGACAGGCCAAAGGCGTAGCGTTGGTCGCCCCACAGGGGGTGGCCCAGGGCGGCGCATTGGGCGCGGATTTGGTGTTTCCTTCCGGTTTTCAGGGTGACGCGCACCAGGGTCAGGTCGTCTTTTTCTTGCAGGATTTCGATAGCCAGTTCGGCGCGTTTTGCGGCTTTGGTGCCCTCGGGCACGGCGCGCACCATGCCGTTGCGGTCGGCCAGCCAGTGGATGTGAGTGCCTTCGGGTATTTTGCCGCGCACCACGGCCAGGTATTCCCTGCCCGCCGACTTCTCGGCAAACTGCGCCGACAGCCTTGTGGCGGCTTTGGAGGTGCAGGCAAATGCCATCAGGCCCCCCGCTGGGCGGTCGAGGCGGTGCACCAGGCCGATATAGGCCTGCCCCGGTTTGCCCCGCGAGGTGCGCAGGTGCTCGCGGCACAGCGACAACATGTCCATGTCGCCCGATTCGTCGGCTTGCGAGGGCAGGTTGGGGGGCTTGATAGCCACCAGAATATGATTGTCCTCATAAAGGATCTTTGGTTTCACGGTGTCCATCGGCCCGTCACCCCACAGGGCAATGTGATGGGGCGGGAGGTCACGGGCAGGCAAAGCTCCTGGGCGTCGATGTCGCCCGCCGGCATGGTCAGCGACAGCAGGTTGCGCACGACCGCCGGTTGCAGACCCGTGGTATAGCAGTTAAAGACGACAAAACAGGCGTCGTCGGCCAGCACTTGACGGCACAGGGCCAGGAAGGGCGCGATGTCGTCCTCCAGCCGCCAGACCTGTTTGCCCTCGCCCCGGCCATAGGAGGGCGGATCAAGGAGAATGGCCTGGTAGCGGTTGCCCCGGCGAATTTCGCGCTGCAAAAAGGTCGTGCAATCGTCGACCAGCGTGCGGATGGGGGCATCAGCCAAGCCGCTGACCACGGCATTTTCGCGGCACCAGGCCACCATGCCCCGCGAAGCGTCGACGTGGGTGACCTTGGCCCCCGCCGCCGCGCAGGCGACGCTGGCCGCGCCGGTGTAGCCAAAGAGATTGAGCAGGCTGACCTGCCCGGGGTGTTCGATAATCCGCTCGCGCATCCACGCCCAGTTGGCGGCTTGCTCGGGAAAAAGGCCCGTGTGCTTGAAGCCCGTCGGGCGCACGATCAGGTTCAGATCCTCCCAGCGCAAGTGCCATTGGTCGGGCAGACGCTTGGCAAAATGCCACTCGCCGCCGCCCGTCGCCGAGCGTTGGTAAGTGGCGTCGGCGCGCCAGTCGACATCGCCCCGCGGCCAAATGGCCTGGGGATCGGGGCGGCGCAGGATGACGTCGCCCCAGCGTTCCAGCTTTTCGCCGCCACCGCAGTCGATGACGCAAAAGTCCGTCCAATTATCAGCCAGGATCACCCGACGACCTCGATGGCGATCTTGACGACCTGCCCGTTGACGTCCCACTCACGGCCCTCGTTAGCGGCAAAGGCCACCTCGCGTGCCAGCACGGCGGCCGCCAGTTGCTCTTGCACGCCGCCCAGGATGCCCGCCAACTCGGCCGGGGCCTCGATCGTCAGGCGCACGCGGTCGGTGACTTTCAGCCCCTGCTCCTTGCGTTGGTTCTGCACCTTGGAGATGACCTCGCGCAGGTAGCCCTCGGCCACCAACTCGTCGGTCAGCGTCGTGTCCAACGCCACCGTCCAGCCGCCCTCACTCTGCAAGGCATAGCCTTGACGCGGCACTTGGGTGACCAATAAATCCTCTTTCTGCAACTCTACAAGCTGTCCCTCGATTTCGAACCGCCAAGCTCCGTCCTTGACAGTTGCCATTCCTGCGTCGCCGTCGGCCTGCGCCAGGTAGGCACCGATGGCCGGTACTAGCGCTCCGTATTTGCGGCCCAGGGTGCGCAGTTGGGGTTTGAATGTATAGGTCATCAAACCCGCGCTGTCGTCGACAAGCACGGCTTGTTTGACGTTGAGTTCCTCGGCGATAATGCCCAGCCCCTCGGCGGGGATGTCGCCGCCGCAGATCAACAGCTGCGCCAAGGGCTGGCGCACCTTCAGGCCTGCCGCCGACCGCGCGGCACGCGCCACGCCGACAACCTCCTGCACCTTATCCATCATGTCCACCAGGGCCGCGTCGATGCGCGCGGGGTTGGCGGCCGGGAAGTCGCACAGGTGCACGCTCTCGGGGCCACCCAGCTTACGGCCAATGTGCTGATAGATATCCTCGGCCAGGAAGGGCACGAAAGGCGCGAGCAGCAGCGACAGCGTGTGCAAGGCTTCCATCAGGGTGTGATAGGCTGCCGCCTTGTCAGCACTGACGCCCTCACCCCAGAAGCGGCCGCGATTGGTGCGCACATACCAGTTGGACAGCGTGTCGATGAACTCGCCGATGGCCCGCGCGGACTCGGTGATCTTGTACTCGGCCATCCAGGTGTCGACCTGGGCGGTCAGGGCGTGCAGGCGGGCCAAAATATCGCGATCGGCCACGGTGCGCGCCGCCTCGTCGACGGGGTGTTTTGCCGGGTCAAAGCCATCAATATCAGCATAAAGCAGGAAAAACGCCAGGGTATTCTCCAACGTGCCCATCATCTTGCGCTTGGCTTCGCCGACGATGTCGGCCGAAAAGCGCGTGGGCAGCCAGGGCATGGAGGTGGTGAAGAAATACCACCGCACGGCATCGGCCCCCACAACGTCGATGACGCTGTCGGGCGTGACGACGTTGCCAATGTGCTTAGACATTTTGATGCCGTCTTTGTCGTTGACGTGGCCCAGCACCAGGCAGTTGCGATAGGGCGCGCAGTCAAACATCAGCGTGCCGATGGCCAGCAGCGAGTAGAACCAGCCGCGGGTTTGGTCGATGGCTTCGCAAATGTAGTCCGCTGGGAAGTTGCGCTCAAAGTTTTCCTTGTTCTCAAAAGGGAAATGCCATTGGGCAAAGGGCATGGCACCCGAGTCATACCAGCAGTCGATGACCTCGGGCACGCGGGTCATTTGCCCGCCGCACTCGCCGCACGTCAGGTGCACGGCGTCGATATAGGGGCGGTGCAGTTCGATGTCATCAGGGCAATCGGGGCTTTCGGCTTTGAGTTGCTCAATCGAGCCCACCGCCCGCATGTGACCGCACCCGCACACCCACAGCGGCAGGGGGGTTCCCCAGTACCGCTCGCGGGAGATGGCCCAGTCGACGACGTTCTCCAGGAAGTTGCCCATGCGCCCGTCGCGGATGTTCTCGGGCATCCAGTTGACGCCCTTGCTATTGCGGATCAAGGCCTCTTTGACCTCGGTGACGCGGATAAACCAGCTCTCGCGCGGGTAGTACATCAGCGGCGTGTCGCAACGCCAGCAGAAGGGATAGGAGTGCTCGTAGGCTGGCGCGTCGAACAGCAGGCCGCGCTCGCGCAAGTCCTCCAGAACAACGGGGTCGGCTTGCTTGATAAACAGGCCCGTCAGCAGGGGGATCTCCTCGCCAAAGTGCCCCGTGGTATCCGCCAGCGGCAACAGAGCGACGCCATTATCGCGGGCCACCCGCACGTCGTCCTCGCCATAGGGAGCCTGGTGCACGATACCCGTGCCGTCGTTAAGCGTGACATAATTGTCTGCGACAACAACAAAGCACTTTTTGCCATCAGCCATCGCACGGGCTTGGGGGTACAGCGGCAGATATTCCCTGCCCGCCAGCTCGCTGCCCTTGCAGACTCTTTGGACAACGACATCCTCACCAAGCACCTTTTGCGCCAGCGCCGCCGCCAGGATGATGGTCTGGCCCTGATAGCTTGCAAAGGCGTAGTCGGCATCGGGATTGACGCACAGCGACGAGTTGCTCGGCAACGTCCAGGGCGTCGTTGTCCAGGCCAGGAAGAAGGTGTTTGGATCCTGCGTGGGGAACTTGACGACGGCGGACACTTCCTTAACGTCCTTGTACCCCTGGGCGACTTCATGCGAGGACAGCGCTGTGCCGCAACGGGGGCAATAGGGCACAACCTTGTGCCCACGGTACATCAGCCCGCGGTCAAACAGGCTGGCCAGCGACCACCACACCGACTCGATGTAGTTGTTGTCATAAGTGATATAGGGGTGCTCCATATCGGCCCAGTAGGCGACATTTCGGGACATTTCCTCCCACTGGCCCTTATAGGTCCACACGCTTTGTTTGCACTTTTGGATAAAAGGCTCCAGGCCGTATTGCTCGATCTGGGGTTTGCCCGAGATCCCCAAGGCCTTCTCAACCTCCAGCTCGACGGGCAGGCCGTGGGTGTCCCAGCCGGCGATGCGGTCGACGCGTGCGCCCTTCATGGTGCGGTAACGCGGCACAACGTCCTTGAAGGTGCGGGTCAGCACATGGCCGATGTGGGGCTTGCCGTTGGCCGTGGGCGGACCGTCATAAAAGGAGAAGTTCTCCCCTCCCTGCCGCTGTTGGATAGAGCGTGCAAAAACGTCGTTTTGTGCCCAAAACTCGTTGATCTTGGCCTCGCGTTGGGTTGCATGCGGCTGTTCGTCAATGCGCTTGAACATCATGTTTTCTCCACAAAGGTTGTCAACGCCCGGTCTGCCAGGTAATAAAGGGAATACTCGATTTTACCCTCGTCATTCACCCAATAAAAAGCCACACTGTCGTCGCGGCAAATCGCCGCGCCCGTGGTGTCGTTCATCTCGGCCAGGGCCGGGAACAACACGCTGTACAGGCTCTCGGGCAGTTTGAGTTCGACAAAGCCGCTTCCGTGGCTAAAGAGCAGCACCTTTTGCTCCTTGGTAAAAAGCATTCCGTGCTCGAAGCGATAAGAGGAAAAGGGGCCGTCAATCGGCCAGCGGTGCAGGGGTTGCAGTGACCATTTGTCGTCCGCTAAAATGGATTTTGCGATGACAAGCTCGCTGGTGATGCCGCTTTGATCGACGCGATAGACCAGCTGATGGTCACCGATATACGAGCGATAATTGGCAAAGTCACTGGGGTTGGCTAGCGCGCGCACCTGGCCCCTGTGGAAGGTAGGCACCAGATACACGTTGTCGCGGCTGACGTTGGTATTATCCGTCACGTCGATATACGCGCCCTCTTGATCCAAACCAATGCACGCGCTGTCACGATAGGAGGCCGGCAGTTTCTTGGCACTCGCGCCGGCTTGCTTGACAAAGTAATAGTCGTTAAAGTCCGCGCCCGCCGCACGCACCGAGGCGATCATGCCGCCCGACTCGCCGGGCCGCGCGCTGTGCACAACGCCATCGCCCGTGTGGGCAATGCTGATGTCTTGGGTCAGTTTGCCGTCCTCCAAGATATAGCTGGCCGCCACATGCACTTGCTCGTCTTTAATCATCATCTTACCACAGACAGCGGCGTACTTGCCGTTACGGCTGAGGTTGACCTCATAGGGCGACATGCCGTCAAAATAATACAGACTGTTGGTCTTGGGATACAGCAAATAGGCAATGCCGCTCTCGGGGTTGCTGATGGCGATCCAGTCGCCCTCCTGCGAGGTTTGCACAAAGTTGCCCACCTTGCCGATCAACTGCATGTCCCACGCCCCGCGCAGCACCATTTCCCCGCCCACCAGGTCATAGACGTACAGCAGGTGGAAGGTCTGCAACACGACGTAATCGTCACGCGCCGTCAGCAGTCTGCGATCCTTGGGCGCCTCAGCACCGCCCGAGTCCAGCGACGACGAGTGTTCCTTGTCATGCTCGATGGCGGTCTGCAAAGCATCGCCCTGGTAAAAGTACAAAGAGTTGTCCGCCAGCTTGGCCTCGACCTGGGGGCCCGTCTTCATGCTGCCGCACCCCGGCAACACCAACAAACCCAGCACCAACAACAGCACACAAGCCGCACTACACCAACGCTTCACAGGACACCTCCAGCGAATAAATCCAGTATTATTTTACCTGAAATAGGGCGGTAATGCAACTCGCCCGCCCCGCTTTTGGAGCGGGGCGGGTTCCGTGCGGGCCGTCGCCCGCACTCCAGGGGCTCCGCCCCCGATATTCCTATCAGGCTTCCCGTTCGCACCGCCCACCTCGCGGCGGGCGGCGTTCCGCGCGTACTACGTCCGCGCTTCAGGGCTGCGCCCCTCCCGTCTGTGAGACGACAGGCTGACCTACATCCCAGAAGGTTGATGGGCGCGCAACCGATTGGGGTGCGGGGAAAGTGCAGGGGCGGAAAGTAAATGCGGTGGACCTGGCCGCTGCAACCATTGATTATGCGTTATCAACCGTTCCAACCGTTCCAACAAGTATTAGCAGGAGCAACGGTAGCAACGGTTGAAGGCTCACAGTAACGACAGCTTCGGTTCTTGCCCGATGCGCCTTTCACTGATTTCCTTCTTTCCCCGTAATGTGATATACTATATTACATGAAAAAACTTCGCTTTGAGCTTCACTCGCACACCGCCGAAACCAGCCGTTGTTCCCTGCTCTGCGGGCGTGACTTGGCGCTTTCTTATCACGCGCTTGGTTATGACGGTCTGGTCGTTACCGATCACTTTTCCGCCGCCTTTTTTAACGAACAGCCCGATTTATCTTGGCCCGAGCAGGTCGATCGCTATTTGGCGGGCTTTGACAATGCGCGAGCCGCGGGCGCGCCGCTGGGCTTGACGGTGCTCTTTGGGCTGGAGGTTCGCTTTGCCTGCTCGCCCGTCAACGACTACCTCGTCTACGGCCCCACCCGCGAGGATCTGATCGCCTATCCCTATGCCTATGACATGGGCCGCCGCGCCTTTCACCAGCTGTGCCAAGCCAAAGGCTGGCTGATGCTCCAGGCCCATCCCTTCCGCCTGCCCTATCGCGGCCAAGGTGCCGGGTGCTATGTCATCGATCCGGCCGATCTGGACGGCATTGAGCTGTACAATGCCCACCCCCGCCACGACAGCAACAACGCCACCGCGCTGGCCTTTGCGCAAGACCACCCCGAGTTCGTCGTCACCCGCGGCTCCGACGCCCACGAGCCCGGCGAGCTGGGCCTGACGGATATGACTTTCGCCGCCCCCTTAGAGACGGCGAAAGATCTTGTTGCGCAGCTGCGCCGTAATTATGTTTTCCGCGATGTCGGTGCTACTTTAACGCCTGTGAGTTCGCTTTAAGCGTCGCAAGACACGCCGTAAACCGCGCCTCCCCGCGCACCCGATCAAACTGCGCTTTAGCTAAATAGTCCTCCCACAAAATCCAACACAAGTTACGGGGCGTCGGCCAAGGGTAGTAGTTACCGCCGTCGTGATCCCTTGGTTTGTCCATTTCTTCAATATGGTGCAGGGCGTGCTGCACGGCGGTTTCGATGTGGTGCAAAGCCTTTTGCCCCTCCCCTGCCTCGCAGTACAACTCGGCGAGGTTGATGCCGGCAAACGCCCCATCGGTATGCTCTCCGGAGTCGTTGCCGACAATGCCGTTGGTCAGGCTTTGGATTTGCATAGCAGCTTCGTGGCAGGCGATCTTGCGCGCGACATCGCCGCCCTCGCCATAACCCAGGATAAAGTCGCACAGCATGATCGTAAAGCGAATGATGCCCAATCTTTGGTTACCTTGTAATTCCGCGCCTTCCAGGACATAGTGCATGGTCAGGTCCTGGGTATAATAGGCCTCGGTCGGCAAGGATTCAACGATGGCTTTGGCCTTATCCCGCATGCCCCATTGGGCGTATTGTCGAATCAGCAAAAACTTCAGCTCGGGGCAGGGGGCCGCCGCATTGACAACCCGCTCACCCATCGACAAGATCTCGGCCTTGACGCCGGGCGTTTCGTCGGAGCACACCGTGCACAAGGCCTGCAACAGCAGGTATTGCAAATCCACGTTCGTGGGATATTCTTTGGCCGCCCGACGCGCGCTTGCCAGGGCTTCGTCCGTCTTTCCGGCGTTGAGCAGATTGCGGATGTCGCGGATATAACTCACGGCATGCTCCTGCCCCAAAATGACCTCGGTGCCCAGCAACGCGTCGACCGTCGTTCCAAAAAAGATCGCGATGTGGGGCAGCAGTTCGATGTCGGGATAGGTCGCGCCCGTCTCCCAGCGGCTGACCGCCTGGGGCGAGATGCCAAAGGTCTCGGCAACCTGCTCTTGGGTCAGGTCGCGCCCGCGGCGGAGTTTCTTGATGGTTCGGCTAAAATGTGTTGCCATGATGTCACCTCGTCAGCAGTTATTGAAAGCTTTCGGGGTTCATGATACAGCGGATCACGGCCAAAGGCCACCGCTCATTTTATGAGTTTTTCGCAACCAAACCGAGGGAGCACCCGTGCGTTACAGGCTCTCCAAATACACCACAACGCCTTGCTCGGCGTACCAGCTTTGGGTTAGGGCGCGGATGGCTTGGGCCTGCAGTTGGGCGGCGATTTTGGCCGTCAGCAAGGCTTCGACCTCTTCAAAAGCGACATCGCCCTGCGGCAAGATCGCGTTGCAGTACAAGATGTGATAGCCATACGGCGTCTCGATCAGGCCCGAATAGCGCCCCCGCGCATCCAGGTTAAACGCCGCTTGCGAAAACGCCTCGCCAAAGGGCGATGTGCCTTGGGTGACGACGTATCCGTTGGTGCGCACGGGCTCAAAAAAGGAGGCTTCGTCCTGGGAAAACCGCTCGATCAAGTTATCGAAGTTGGTGTATTTGACGACCTCGCCGCGCAACAGCAATCCCTGGGAATGGATGGCCGCCATCGCGGCGGTGTAATAAGCTTCGGCCTCGGCATCTTGGCCCCTGGAATATAAGTCGGTAATATATGCCACCTGATCGGCAGGCAGGGCCACCATGGCGTGTTTGATCAAGCGATAGGCGACGGGCCGATAACAAATAACCTCCGCCAAATCGCCGGCGTAAATGCGCTCCAACTCGGCGGCAAAGGCCTCAGGGTTGTTGTCGTACAGCAACTTTTGCTCGGCTCCCAGCCGCGCGTACTCGGCTTGCGCGGCCTCAGGTGTCGCTTGCGGCGCACCGCCCGCCAGAGCCAGCACCTGCCCGCGAATGCGCTGCTCGACGACTTGCTCGAGCGCGGTCTGCGCGACAGCCTCGCGATCGGCCTGGGTGACTTCGCTGTCGAACCGCGCCTGCGCTTCTACAGCGATCTTGGCCTTGCGGGCATCGCCCGTCTCGGGCCAGGCCACGGCCTCGGCCGTCACTTGCCGGGTATACATTTGCAGGGTTTCATCGAGCATTTCCCCAGCGCGCAGGGCAGCCGCATCGCGGTCGGCCTGGGTGATGTCATTCCAGCCATCGGCCTGCNCCCGCGCCGCAATCAGCCGCTCGCCCACGACGTCGGCCAGGCAGGCACGGCGCAGTTCGCCAACCACCTCGGTCTGGCCCAGCACAACCAGCGCGGCATATTTGTCGCCGAGACCCTGCTCAGCCAGCCAAGCGTCGAGCAAGCCTTCAAACTCTGCCGCGAGAATGCGCTGCTCACCGATGACCGCGACGACGGGCTCGGGCGTGGGCGTCGGCGACGGCGGCGTGGGTGTGTTCACGACATCCGGCGTGGGTGTCGCACAAGCGCAAAGGGCCGCCAGCGTTGTCGCTGCGGCCCATGTGATGATTCGTTTCATGCCTTCCCCTGTCTTAATAGGTAGAGAAAATGTCATAGTACGGCAAGTATTTCTTGGGATAGGTCTTGACGCCCAGCTCGGCGCGCCATTTCTCCAGCACCACCGCAAAATCCTCAGCTTGTTTGGTCTTGATCATGTCGGTGCGGATCTTCGTGCGCAGGACATCGTCCATCGCCGTTTCACCGGGCGTCAAATCGTCGTAATACCGAATGATGTGATAACCATAGTCGCTGGGGATCAGATCGGAAATATCACCCTTTTGCTCCAGGGCCATCGCACCATCTTGGAAAGAGGCGACATAATTCGTCGTTGCGCCCTTGGCCACGGGATAGCCATACTTGATGCCCTTTTCCGACTTCATGCCGGGATCGCTGCCGTACTGCTCAATCAGCTCATCAAAATCCGCGCCGCCCCGGGCCTCGGCCAGCGCCAACGATGCCTGGGCCTGAATGGTCGTCAAGTAACCGTCGCGTAAGACGTCAGCCTGATCGTTTTGCTGAGAGTCGCGCAGGCTCGTGATTTCTTGCTGCTGCGCATCCGACAGCCCGATCAAGATGTGCTTGACCGTGCGCACGTTTTGGGGCGTGTAGACGATGAATTTGTTTTCCTCGTCACCCCAGAAAGCATTGAGTTCCGTAATAAAGTCGTCGATTTTCGCCTCATAAGCCGTTTGCTTTTCCTTAATCAGGGCATTGTATCGGTTCTGCACGTCGGTATCAGTGAATGTGACGGGGCAGTTGGCATCCATCAGGGCCTGGAAGGCACGCGTCTTGGCCGCGTTCTTGATGTAGGCGTCCTTGGTGCTCTGCACTTCATCTGCGGGCAGGGCCGCCACCTTGGCGTCAAAGCGCACCCGGGCCTCCGCCTCGACGTCAAACAACGCCGCCGTGGCCTCATCGCTCTCCAGCCAAGCATCGTATTCCGCGTCAATCAGCTCTTGCACGGGATCGGGTGTGGGCGTGGGTGCAGGAGTTTCTTCGGGCGTGGGCGTCGGCGTGACATCGGCATCAGGTGTCGCGTCGTCGGGGGTCGGCGTCACTTCGGGCGTCGGTGTCACCTCGGGCGTAGGCGTAGCATCGGGTGTAGGCGTCACCTCGGGGGTGGCATCCGCAGCCTCGGGCGAGGTCGACGGCGTAGCACGGTGCTTGGCTGTGATCTCCTGTAACTTTTCGTTTTTGATCTGGTTGTTTTCGGCAACGATCTCGCCTCGGATGGTCTCCATGTATTGATCTTCGAGGGACTTTTGATAATCCGCTAAACCCTTGACCTCGTCCTCGGGCGTGGGGTTGAGGGTATCACCGGCCTTGAGCTCCTGGATAATCTCGTCGATCATCGAGTTGAGCAAGTCGTTCTTGGCCGTGACAAAAAATTCTTCGTCATTGTATTGCGGGCTGTAATACTGGTACATCGAGCTGGTGTACAGGTAGTACATAAACTCTTCTTCGAACTCGCCCAGCGTAATCTCGCGGTCACCGACGGTGGCGATGACTTGCGCTTTGCGGCGGGTTTCGGAAAACTCAATCAATGTGCAGCCAGTTGCCGTCAACAGCAACACACCGGCCATGCACAAGCAGGCCAACATCGCGATGGTACGAATGACGTTACGTTTCAAGAGCAGTACCCTCCTTGGTTTGGACGCGTCTGTTATTATACACGATTTGAGGTCTCTTGAAAAGGTGTGAGGCGCGATTTTGCGGAGGAGGAAAATTTTTGGAAAATTTTTCCTCCCCCGCGCCCCCACCTTTAAAAACTTGTATCTTTATTTTTTATGGCAACATGGTTATTCATAGAACAAAAAATATCATAAAATAATAAGTTTTTCCGGGCGGGGGTGCAGGGGGAGGGGCCTTTTTTCCAAAAAAGGCCCCTCCCCCTGCAAATCGCCCCTATCCCATCACCCGCTCTAAAAACCCCCGCATCTGGGCCATGCAGACGGTGGGGTCGCCGGGCTTTTTCAGGTTTAGTATCACGCGCAGCACCTTGCCGGGCACCATCTTGGCCTCGGGCGTCGCGGCGATGGCATCCATGAGCTGCTGGGCGTACTTGGCTTGGGGCGCGCCAAACCACGCCACCCACTCCCGGGCGCTGTGGGCATTGACGCGGGTGACCCCCACTTTGATAGCCGCCTGGCGCAAGCGGGCAATGTCCAGCAAACGCACGGCTTCGAGCGGCGGCTCTCCAAAGCGGTCGATCAGCTCATCCAGGCAATCCTGCTTGGCCTCCTCGCTGTCGACGCGGGCAATTTTGCGATAGAACAGCAGGCGCATACGCTCGTCTTCGATATAATCCCCGGCCAGATAGGCCTCGGTGCGCAGGTCGATGACGCACTCGACCTCCTCGGCGACTTCCTCGCCCCGCAGACGGCGCACCTCCTGCTCGATAGTGCGGCAGTAGAGGTCGTAGCCGATCGCGGCGATTTGTCCCGACTGCTCGGCGCCCAGCAGGTTGCCCGCGCCGCGGATCTGTAAATCGCGCATGGCGATGCGGAATCCCGCGCCCAGCTGGGTGAACTCGCAGATGGCCGACAGGCGTTTTTGCGCTTCCTCAGTCATCATCAGGCCCGAGCGATAGGTCAGGTAGCAATAGGCCGTGCGATTGGAACGCCCCACCCGCCCGCGCAGTTGATAGAGTGTCGACAGGCCCAGTTTGTCGGCCTCGAGCACGATCAGGGTGTTGGCGTTGGGGATGTCGATGCCGTTTTCGATAATCGTCGTGCACACCAGCACATCGGCCTCACCCCGGATAAAAGACATCATGGTGTCCTCGAGCAGGTTCTGGGGCATCTGCCCGTGGCCGACGGCCACCCTGGCGCGGGGCAGCAGGGCGCGGATGCGGTCGGCCAGGTTCTCGATGCCCTGCACGCGATTGACCATGACAAAGGCCTGCCCTCCCCTGCCGATCTCGCGGGCCAGCGCCTCGCGCAGCAGGACGTCATCGTATTCCAGTAAAAAGGTCTGCACGGGCAGGCGATCCTGGGGCGGAGTGTCCAGTACCGAAAGATCGCGGATGCCCAGCAGCGACAGGTGCAGCGTGCGCGGGATGGGCGTGGCGGTGGTGGTCAGCACGTCGACCAGCTCGCAGAGCTTTTTGATTTTTTCCTTATGATTGACGCCAAACCGCTGTTCCTCGTCGACGATCAGCAGGCCCAGGGTGTTGAATTTCACCTTGTCCGACAACAGTGCGTGGGTACCGATGACGATGTCAATCTCACCCGAGGCCAAACCCTGACGGATCAATGACTGTTGCTGGGGCGTGCGGAAGCGGCTGAGCATCTCGATGTTGATAGGATAACCCGCCATGCGCTCGCAAAAGGTGGCGTAGTGTTGTTGCGCCAGCAGGGTCGTTGGCACCAGCATGGCCGCCTGTTTGCCATCCTGCACGGCTTTAAAAGCCGCGCGCAGGGCGACCTCGGTCTTGCCGTAGCCGACGTCGCCGCACAGCAAGCGATCCATGGGCGCACCATCGCACATGTCGTCCTTAACCTCGGCGATGGCGCGCAGTTGATCGGGGGTCTCATCATAGACAAAGCGGTCTTCAAACTCTGCCTGCCAGGGGGTATCGGGGCCAAAGGCGTAGCCTTGGCGGGCCTTGCGCGTGGCATAGAGCTCAACCAGCCCCTCGGCGACCTTGCGCACGGCACTGCGGGCCTTGCCGCGGGCGCGCTGCCAATCTCCCCCGCCCAAGCCCGAGAGTTTGGGCGCGGCTTCGTCGTCGCCGCCGATGTATTTTTCCACGCGTTGCAACTGCTCGGTGGGCACATACAGGCGATCGCCGCCACGGTATTCGATGAGCATATATTCACGCGTAACGCCGGCGGTCTGATCGTGCACCATGCCGACAAACCGCCCGATGCCCTGGGCCTCGTGCACGACGATGTCGCCGGGCACAAGATCAGCCAACAGATCGCGGGCCTCCTGGGCCGTGCGCTTGGGGCGGCGTTCCTCGCGGCGCACGCCGACGAACTCGCCGTGGCCGATGACGGCCAGCCCCAGCACGGGGCAAACAAACCCCTGCGACAAACTGCCAGGGATCATGGCGACCTCGCCGGGGATCAGCGCCCGATCGGGCACGCCCGCCCAGGCGTCGATCCCCTCATCGGACAACGCTTGGTGCAAGCTTTCCTCTCGCCCGGGCTCCCACACCAGCGCCATGGCCATCTTTTGCGCGGCGATGGAGGTCAAATCCCCGCACAACAGCTCAACACGCCCGTGGTAACTGCCGATGGGCCGCGCCGAAAGGTCGTGCAGGGCCGAGGGCCTGGGGAAGTTTTCGATCTGGCGCGGAAAGAGGCCCGCCGCCACCCAGCCGACGCGGTGCAGGCCGTCCGCCAGCGTCGTCGCGTCGCAAGCCCACAGTGGGCTGGCCGTGTGCAGCAGGCCGTCGGACACCGCCCGCACGGTCTGCGCCGCGACTTCTTCATATTGATACTGCGCCGCCTGCATGACCTCGGCGGGCTCGGCGACAAACACGGCACCGCCGCGCGGCAGGTAGTCAACGGCAAGATAACCATCAGGATAAAAGTCGGGCAGGTAACTCTCCAGGTAACTGCCCCACTCGCCATCGGCCATGCGCTCAATCTCGCGCAGGGTGCCCTCGCGCAGGTTCTGGGCGGGGGGACGGGTATGCACGCCCTCGGGCAATTCCATGGGTCCAGCAGCCGCCGCATTGCGCTCCAAGCGCTGCATCAGATGATTGGCCACGCGCCGCAACTGCCCAGCCACCTCCTGCATGTGCCGGGAATCCGGCATACACTCGCAGGCGGGCGGCAGGGTATATTGGCTCAACATCTTGCTGGTACGCTGGGTTTCGGGATCAAAGGCCCGCAAGCTGTCGATGTCGTCGTCAAAAAACTCCACCCGCACGCCCACCCGTCCGGCAGGATCGACGGCGTCGACGATGCCCGCCCGCCGCGCAAGGCTCCCCGGCGTCTCGGCTTGGGGG
>JGI994J12354_10003001_pt1 | contig 16060 bp, 13 predicted proteins | sample IntmicLarv3ML3BL_FD_12354 | JGI IMG/M metagenome (IMG submission 12354) | reverse complement strand
AATTAAATCTGCATTTGCATTGTTTGTGCTTCCGCATGAACCACCACAGCCGCCGTGACAGCTTGATTTACCAGCTTGAGCGTTAGGACAAAGGTCTGCCGGGTGTTTTCCTGATAAGCCCATTTGTCTTCTAAGTTCATATAATTTTTGAACTTGTGTATCATTTAACTCCTGTGGTCCACCTAACGCATTTGCCTGGTATAGTAATCTTGCGTAAAATTCAAGTGATTCCATCTTGTAGTATGCATTCAGTAATGAGTCTGAATAACTAAGCGCTCCATGGTTTTCTAGTAATACTGCATCAAATGATTGTAGATATTCTTCAACTGCATCTGGAATTTCGTTTGTTGAAGGAGTTCCATATTTAGCAATTGGCACACACCCAAGCGTGATGATTGCCTCTGGCATAATTGGTTGTGTCAATGGAATGCCCGCAATTGCAAAACTAGTTGCATATAGTGGATGCGCATGTACTACTGATTGTACATCTGGTCTTTCTTTATATACACGCATGTGCATTTTAATTTCTGAAGACGGTCGATAACCTTTGTTTGCTTGAATCACGTTGCCTTCGGCATCTACTTTACAGATATATTCTGGTGTCATAAATCCTTTACTTACACCTGTGGGTGTACATAGAAATTCATTGTCACTAAGTTTTACTGAAAAGTTACCATCATTAGCCGCAACCATTCCTCTGTCATAAACTCGTTTACCAATTTCACACATTTGTTTTTTGATTTCAAATTCATTTTGCCTCATTGCTTCTTCCTCCTTGGGTATATGTACATTTTAATAATTTCCGTTTGCTAGGTACGTGATAAATCACAAATTGCAAATCCCATCTTGCTATCAAGATAGTCAAGAACATGTCGCATCGCCGCTTCTGTCTCCGAAAAACTACCAGTTATTAATAATGTTCCGCTTCGTCGGTCAACTGAACTAAGTTCTACACCAGCGGCCTTTGTTGCTAAATCGGCGGCAATAATGGCTGTTACCGATGGCGTGACGGTTAAAATACCAATTGCCATCTTATCGTATTTGCCATCTGGGTCTAACTCCAGCTTATGATAAAGGGCCGGGTCTGGACTAGCGATTAAATGAGCGATTGTGACCTGCTTACCAGGTACTTGCTCTTGTACTACTCGCTGTTTGCCCGTCGTTGATAAATCTACATGTGCCATTTCTTACCCTCCTATCTGAACTGGTATGCCAGAAACATCCTTGGCTATTTGCAATAGTTTATTCATCATCTCATCACTTGGGGGATTGATATCTGCCATCAAGTACTTGCGTCCTAAACGCTCATACATATCCGAACCTAACCGATGATATGGTAATAAATGAATTCGTGTAACTGTTTTAAGCTCCTTAGCAAAACTAGCAATTGCTCGTATCTCTTCAGGAGTAGCATTAAATGTTGGAATTACGGGAATTCTAACACTTAACTTTGTTTGTCCAAAGGCAGCTATTCTTTTCGCATTTTCTAACATCAATTCATTGCCCGCTCCAGTAAACTCCTGGTGCTTACGGCTGTTCATATGCTTAATATCTAAAAGATATTGATCGAGATATGGTAAAACTTTTTCTATTTTGTCGTAAGATACTCCAGCCATGCTCTCTAATGCGGTATTAATCCCACGTTCTTTGGCACTTCTTAGTAACGCTGTCGCAAATTCAATTTGACAAAGGCTCTCGCCTCCTGAAAGGGTCATTCCACCACCACTTCGGCGATAAAAATTACGATCTTTTTCGACAATTTGCATTACCTCTTCAACCGTTACATCCTCGCCAAGTACTTTTTCTTTGCCATCAACTAGCACTTTTTGAATGTCATACTCTTGTGATTGTGGATTACAACACCATTTACATCGTAGGATACAACCTTTTAAGAATACAATCGTTCTAATTCCTACGCCGTCATGGATAGAATATCGTTGGATATCGAAGATACGGCCTTTCGTTTGTTCATAATCCATAGTACTCCCCTTTAAAAGCCTTGCTCAGTACGATTGATGATGTCATCTTGCAGCGATTTGGATAATGTCGTAAATAAAGCGCTATATCCTGCTACTCGTACTACTAATTGCTTATATTCTTCTGGATGCGCTTGGGCATCTAGCAAGGTTTCTCTGCTAACTACGTTAAATTGCATATGACTACCCTTCGCATCAAAGTAAGAACGAATTAGTGCCACGAAATTCTCTAATCCTTCACGACCACTTAAAGCCGATGGATGGAATTTCTGATTGAATAATGTTCCATTCGAGGCAATATGATGGTCTAATCTCGACACTGAATTAGCTGCCGCCGTTGGTCCATTAGTATCCTTCCCGGCCGTTGGTGATACCCCATCGGCGATTGGCACACCTGCTAATCTACCATCTGGGGTTGCTCCTGTTTGCTCGCCCATTGGTACATTCGCCGATACTGGATACAATCCTGCTTGAAAGGTTCCGCCACGTGGATTGTGATATTGCTCTAGTTCCCTAGTATATGTATAGGCAACTTCTCTGGCGAAGCTATCAACTTTTATATCGTCATTACCATACTTGGGAATGTCATTGATTAAATCCAATATCTTATCGCCTAAGGCCTTAATTTCACTTGATTGTGACTCCTTAATAACTGTCTGTAGGATTGTCGCAATCTGTGAACCATCAATCGCCATTCCCGAAGCACCCATTTGTTTGGCAATTTGAACCGTTAAATTCTCAACATCAACAGGTCGTAATCCTTGTCCATAATTCCAAGATAATACTTTCTTCATCTCTGCCATTGAAACTAATTTCTTATCGTATATTAATTCTTTGATGGCATACAGTGAGTCAGTCATATTAGCCACCCCAAATCCTTGCGGGCCAGTAAAGTTGTAAACCGCACCACCTTCTTGGACACTAATGCCTCGCTCCATGCAATTATCAATCATGCATGATAGATATGGTAATGGACATCTAATCGCATGTGCCTTATCAATGGCGTTATTGGCATTAACCAACAATTGAATGCCATAATTCGTCTGCTTCTTATATGCATCAAAAAAATCTTCAAAAGTTTTTAACGTCTCTACCGCTGGAGTACTAATTCCGACTTGTGCATCGCCCGTCACACCTCGTGAAAAGACAAATTCTAATGGCTTACACATATTGAAAAATGCGGCATCATGCCAGCCGTCGGTCTTACCTGGTTTTTGTGGCTCAACGCATCCGATGATGCTATAGTCTCTCGCTTCCGCTAGTGTTAAGCCCCTATTCATCAATGACGGAATGACTACTTCATCATTATAATAGGCTGGCAATCCTAAGCCCATACGTGTTAACTCAGCGGCACGTATCATGAAATCATGTGGTGTCCCATTCCAAATTCTAACTGAAAATGATGGCATCGGTAGTTGTACATGCATCGTTGCTTCAATTGCCATAAATGACAAATCATTGGTCGCATCAACACCATCTTCGTTTTGTCCACCAACAATCAAATTTTGAAACAAGCTATATCCCGCAAACCCAACCGCTGAAACTTCATCACGACATTTATTCAAATCATTTAATTTAACCCATATACAATCTAATAATTCTTGGGCAAACTCACGGGTTAATGTTCCTGTTTCTTTGTCCGCTGCATAATATGGATATAGATACTGATCAATTCTGCCCGGTGAAATTGAATGTCCACTAGACTCTACTTGTAATAGCTGTTGAACGAACCAAAACGATTGACATGCTTCGTAAAAACCGTTCGCTCCTCTAGCTGGTACGTTACTACAATTCGTTGCAATCTGTAGTAATTCAGCTTTTCTTCTCTGGTCGCTACAAGTAGATGCTTCTTGCCTTGCTAAATCGGCATATCTATTAGCATAGGTAATAACTGCATCACAACTAATCATTACCGCCTTTAAAAAACGAGACTTCTCTGCATAATTGCCATCACTGATGGAACAACTATTAAGTTCAGCTTCGGCTTCGGCTTTGATACCCTCGTAGCCGATTGCTAATACTTTGTCGTATGCTACTGTTACATGGCCGATACCATTGTAAAAATAATTACCTGTATTAAATACACCATGCTCCATCGCTAGTAGCACTTCTGGTTCCATGTATTCCGTCGCTAACTCACTAGTCGTCTTGCCCTTCCAATATGGGTGAACGGCTTTTAAGTCGCTTTTAGTCTCTTCAGAAATATAAAATGGGTCAGCGCTACGAGTTGCAACTGTCTCAAACTCTGCTTCCAACCACTCATATGAAAATTCTGGATATGTCTGACAACTTCTAGGGATAATAGTTGTACTCCCTACAATCAATTCTTCAGGACGGATAATAATCGGTATATGCTTTAATATATGTTCAAATGCTTTAGCTCTGCGGATTATAATTGGTTCACTCTCCGTTGCCTTATAGCTTTCTGTAATAAGCTTGGCTCTTGCCGACTCAATTGTAGGACTGCCTTCGAACAAGTGCGCAACTAATCTAGGAATTCGTTCACTCATTTCAATTCGACTACTGTCATACTTATACAATCCCATGGCTTTCCTCCTTTATAATATACAAACCTATATGCTAAAATAAAAATCTTCTCCACCTATTTGCTCATTAAGTATAGTATATGCTTAAAAACAAACAAAGTCAACAAAAACCACACACTTATTTGTGGTTTTTGTTGACTTTGTTTGTTTTCGCTAGCTACAACCCTTGAATTCCCTCGTTGTCTACTTTGTTTTAGCTTCGCCTATGACTATTTCTTCTTATTCCTGGTTGGTCGTACTTCCATACTATGGCTTAGAATTTTTCCATCACTGGCACGGAGCTCAACTTCATATTTTTCCTTGGCTGTTCTAAACTTCATTTCATAAACCCGTACCCCATCATCATTATCAAGTTCTATTTTTGTAAAGGTTGCATTTTTACTCTTTACACCAACACTCTTCAAAGCCATTCTCTTTGCCTTGCTTTCGCTAATTCTACCCCTTTTATTGCTATATTTACCCCTTCTCAGTTCAATATCATAACCTACAATTTTGCCATTTGAAATTTGAACATCGTACTCGTACTTCCTTTGTGAAGTATAAAATTCTACTTCGTAAACCCTAACGCCATTTTCCCTTTTCGTCTCTGTACGCAAAAAATTAACCTGATTTCTTGTCTGTTTCGCTCTTTTTAGAGCAATGCTTTCTGCTCGCCTTCGTGATACCGGATTAGCTGCTGCCGATACTGGTTGCGCTTGGCTCAAAAAACCTACACATAGCAATAACATCACCGCTCCAACGAAATACTTTTTCACTTTTTTATGCATTTTATTCCTCCTTCTAATATCAATCATAATAGATAGACTCAACGTCCCAATCTACAATTATTCCACTTGTTGCCTCTACTTCAAATTCATACTCTTGTTCGCCGTAAACGAACTCCCCCTCATATATAATTCTACCATCTTCTCGTGTCAACCGCAGTGGAATTGCTATCGTTGCTGTAATGCCTGCTCTTCCCTTCACAATCTCTCTTATTGCTTCTTCGGTAAGCACGTTGTCGGTTGGTATTTCACTTTTGATTGGCTTGCTACTATAACTAATGATGCTACCGTCAGTGGCGTTGATGTCATATTCATATTTATTGCCGTTGCCATTGGTTTGTGAATAAAAGTCGATTTCATAGTAAACAATTCCATCATCATACTCGTATTCCACTGTCTGGAAAATCACCTCCGACTCAGACAAAGCCGCATCATTTAAAGCTATTTTCTTCGCTTCTTCTGGTTGAATTTGCGCACTTGCCACACTTTGGTCTGCCGTTTTATCAACTAAATTCACCTTACCAGTTGCAATCGCATTTTGGTTGATATCCATCACCGGAATTTTCGTATTGACATCCTCATTATTCGCCCAGCCACATCCACTTAAGCTACCATTTAACGTCACTATCAAAAGTACTACAATTGCTATTTTACTTTTCATCTTATCTCTTCCTCCTTTGATAATTCAATTTTAACCTCCGAAAATTAAAAGAACATTAAAATTTTCATCTTAATGTTCTTTTATCTTTTCTGGCAATGTAAAGTAAAATGTTGTACCTTCATCCAAAATACTTTCCACCGTAATAGTCCCACCATGTGCTTCGATAATCCATTTCACCATTGCCAAACCCAGCCCAATGCCTTCTCGCTTTGATGACCTTGAACCATCCACTTGATAAAAGCGGTTCCAAACCTTATCAAGATGTGCTTTGGCAATTCCAATTCCATCATCCTTGATATACCCCTTTATCTGCTCTTCTTCTTTCGTCATCTCAACTAATATACATCCATGCTCTTTACCGTATTTAATCGCATTAGAAATCAAGTTAATAAAAGCTCTCATCAACAATGTTTCATCGCCCTCTATATATAATTTCAATTCTGCTTGAAGCTCAATTTGAATATTCTTTTTGGTCGCGATTAATTGCTGTTCCTCAACTACCATTTCAACCAATTCACTCAAATTGACTTGTTCCAAATCCAACTGTTGTTTATTTTGGTCTGTTCTCGCTAGCATCAATAACTGCGAAATCAGACCTGCCATTTTTCTAGAATGGGTTAAGACTACCGCCAAACTATCACGAAGTTCCTCCTTGCTACTATCATTTTCAATAGCATACTCACATTCTGAGATAATGACCGAAATCGGCGTTCGCAATTCATGCGACGCATCTGACGTAAACTGCTTTTCTTTTTCAAACGCCTCCTCTAATCGCGCCAACATGATGTCAAAAGTATCGGCCAATTGGTAAATTTCATCATTTCCTGCACCTAAATTGATACGTTTTGACAAATCATTTTCAATACTGATTTTTTTTGCTGTTTCCCCGATTTGTTTAATCGGGCTAAAGGCTCGTTTTGTTAGTAAGTATCCTGTTGTCGCTGCCAGCAAGACGATAAACGGTAGCACAAAAAACGCTGGCTTCACCATATACGAGATTGCCGAGGTCACTTCTGTCTGAGGCATAATCCCTCTAATCCAAACTTCGCCAAACTCATCAAAGGTCATCATTCCATCATAAATAAACCATTTTTTATCACCTTGTTCGGCCTCTTGGACCAACCCTTGGCGCAAACCAATGATATTCTCAAAATTATGTGGAATTCGCCCATAAAGAAACCTTGCTTCCTCGTCATAAATGGATAAATATATTCCATCTTGAAAATAATCTAAATCGCTTTCAATATTCAAAGTGCCTTCTAAGTGCTCGATTTTTTCCATACTATCATTCACTAACTGCTCCATGTGTAAGCGGGCTGTAGCAATGATTTGACGATTACTAACCACTAGCAGAAGAGCCATCACTAATACGACAATCACAAATAAGATTGCCGAAAACCACATTGTGACCTTCATTTTAATCGAAAGTTTCTTCATTCTTCTTCCCTCATCACATACCCCGTTCCACGCAATGTATGAATTAATTTAGGGCTATAGTTGTCATCAATTTTCTTTCTAAGGTAGCGGATATATACATCCACGACATTGGAACTCCCGCTATAGTCATAATTCCATATATGCTGTTCGATTTTTTCTCGCGACAAAACAACGCCCTTGTTTTTTATCATATATTCTAAAACGGAAAATTCTTTACTTGATAATTTGATTTCTTCTTCATCACGAAATGCTGTTCGGCTGTCGCAGTCAGCTGTTAAATTAGCCAACGTATAACGATTACTAGTATGGTCTGTTGTTCTTCTTATCAAAACTCGTAACCGTGCTAATAATTCGTCAAAGGCAAACGGCTTCACAAGATAATCATCCGCGCCTTCATCTAACCCTTTAACTCTATCTTTAATGGAGTCTCTCGCTGTCAGCAGCAAAACTGGTGTCTTATCGCCCTTATTACGCATCTTCTTAACGACCTGAAGACCATCTAGTTTGGGCATCATAATATCTAAGATAATCGCATCGTACTCCGCACAATTCATGTAGTCCACTGCCTCTTCACCATCAAAGCAACAATCAACACTAAAATGCTCTTTCTCCAATTTTTTCGTAATAACCCTATTCAAATCTTTTTCGTCTTCCACTACTAAAATTCTCATCGAAACCTCCACTTCAAAAAATGAAACAATCCATTTTGAGATTGTTTCATTCTTGTAAATCATCTCTATTTCAAATCTAACATGCTTTTAGTAATTCCGTCAATGGCATGCTTACTCTAAGGTCTCTCTTTTCCAAGTGATATTTCGGAAGTAGTACGTGCTGTGGGAGTTCTTAAGGGCTGTATAAAGAAACATGGTACCATAAGAATTTAATAGTTGATTTTCATAATCACATTGTCCCTCTATAATCCTTGTGTTATACTCTGTCATAAGGACAACCGTATACAGGGTGGTATCTCCCAACGAAAGAAGGGAGGTGGTGCTAATGGATATTTCAATCGGCGATTTAATTGCTTTCGGAATGTTTATAATAGCATTGCTTGCCTACATTGATAGGATAAACAAGCGCAAATAAATACTACCCTGCTAACTTGACCAGTTCAGGGTAGTACATAAGTAATACTTCTGGGAGTCAACCCACCTTGTGTGGCGGTTGTTCCTTTTTATGTCTTAATTTTAGCATATGAACACAAGGTTTTCAAGGAAAATCGGAGTTTATTACATATTTAAAGCAAAAAAGAAGAGTGCAACCACTCTCCCCTATTAAGTGAATTCTGTTCATCACCTCAAACTTTATGTATTATCTTCCGTTTCCTAAGCGCCTGGTTTAAAAATTGAATCTAGAAAAGCCTTTACCTCTATTGAATAAAGCTCAAGGATATACAAGAATAGTGGCGTGTAATCCATAAATGAAATGTAGTCAAAACAAAAACAAGAAAAAGGGTTGCTGCTTTTTCGTGTATTCGCATAGCTTATTGCTTTACAAATTTTATTGTGCTATTGTGCTAATATATTTAGACAAGAAGCATCTACGCTTCTTGTGGTCGCACAAGCGACATTCAAGCGTCACTCGACGCAAAATTACCACGAATTAATTAGAAGAATGCGGATTTATTTTGATATCACAATCTATGATACAATCAAGGTATCTTATATCAGAACGAAGGCGTTTACTATCGAATTACAGAAGCTGAACTTGCAAAGGAACTAAGAGCTAAATACATTAAAAATCACCAGAAGGTATGACTTCTAACAGCGTGTTTTCCATTTTTGTTCATTTTTTCACTACGGCCATTGTACATCTGGAAATAGCCATGCCGCCGCCTCTTCCTCGCTAACATTTGCTTTACTATCAGTTTGGATTCTTGAATATAATCCCTCCCATTCGCCGTCAATTTTTCTCACATAGTAACCATAGTATTCAATCAAACTATTACCCGCGTCATAAAAGTCCTTAGCTTCTATCCCAAAATAAAATATCGCTTCATTATCATCGCCCTCGTGGTGCTGGGCAATTACCGAGGCATTTGAGTCGAACTCTAATTCAAACTGTATTTCTTCTTCCATCCACTCTTTTGGAGTTTGTTCTCCATATAACCGCCTTATAGAGTAGATAATTTCGACATTACTATCCACGTCAGAAATGGCTACGTAAGTTTTATACGAATAGCTCCCTTCGGCAAACCCCACAGGAATTCTAAGCTTAACTCGTGGACCCTCCTCACCATACCCATGCACTGCAATTCTGCCGTCTTCATCTTGAACTGTTTCTTCCGACCCTAGTTCATCTTCTTCGGCTTCATTTGTCTCTCTTTTATCCTTATTGGCTTCCGCTGTAACAGCGTCCCAGCTCTTTGTTAGTTCCATGTCAAAAGGTAACGCATATGGGCCTTCACCCTTTTGTGCTGCTACTTTAAGCTCCTCATAAGCTGTTAATCTTTTTCCCGAGTCGCTATCTAGGTCCTTTGGATTGTCACTTTTTAAACGTTGCAACCCCTCTAAGTGGCTTTCGCTTAGTTCTTCCCAGCTACTATAATTGCTTTGGATTTCCCGTGATAAAAGTAGCGATAAATCCAAGCACTCCTCTAAATTGATGAACTTCACATAATAAGCATCGCCAATCATTTGGTTTGCTCTAGATAAATCCCAGCCCAATAATTCTTTCGCTTCATCTACGGGCCTTTCTTTATTTAAAAGAGCGTACGATTTTTCAACAAAGGTTTTGCGATTATCAATCCCCCATGCTTCCCAGATATGAATTTTCATCTTCTCTTGAAGTGCATCTTGAATTTCTTGGTTTGCCAAAGTCAAATTCTCAAGGCCGCTTATCCTCGTCACCTCTTTGCCATTAGCTTGGTTATACAGTGCATATGTCGCGCATATCCACTGCACCGTTTCGCTTTCAACATCCTCTTGAATAAATGATGACTGCTGATATTCTGTTTCATATATTGTTCCAAGAAGCTCATTAATTGAGGCGCTATAACCCATTATGCTTTTTTCTTGACTTAGTTCATCATTATTGTCACTTTTTTCATGCTCGTCACCCCTATCGGTCACAACTGCTTCGGCTCCCTTTTGTATAAATGGAACTAAAAATGCACACCCCGTTAACATACTCACCGTTAGCGATAGCACAACTAGTAAGCTAATCGTTCTTTTCATCATTTTATTCATCGTTCTCTCCCTTAGTCATTTGCGGAAATGCTACATCTGAAAACAGCCATGACACCGCCTCTTCCTCCGTGAACACTACATCTTTTCTAGCCTCCATTACAGAATAAAGACCTATCCATTTACCGTCTATGTTACGTGCCTTAAATCCAGTATATCCTACCGTGTCGTTGCCCTCTCCATAATGGTTTTTTATTTCTACAGAGTAGTAGTACGTTACCTCATCTTCACTCTCTTCATACTTCTCAGTTAAAAGCTTTGCATCATCGGGCCTACGTTCTACGTCATATTCTTTGCCAACTTCAAATATGTCTCTTACATCTTCAATACTCGACCTGCTCTCAACTCTGTAAATAACAAATACATCCTCGTTCGGCTTACTAGCATATACACTTAGCGGATTAGCGATTTCTGCCATCTCAAATCCATCTGGTATTCTCACCTTGACCTGAAATCCTCTCTCGTTTCTAAGATAAAGCGTAATTCGGCCATCTTCATCTTTGGTTGGCGTCCTTTTATCAAATGGTACTTCTCTATCTTCAGCATTCAACGCTTCCTCACTCCAGTTTGTCCGTAGCTTTGTGTCAAACGGTATTTCCAATGGTCCTCTACCATCATCAGCTCTCTCTTTTAAGTATTCATAAGTTTCCCATTCAGTAGCCGTCTCCGTTAGCGGATTATCCGCTGCATCTTGCCTTAAAAACTGTTGTCCGTACAAATAGCTTTCATAAAATTCATCCCAGTCACCAAAAGTATTCTGTATTATTTGCGAAACTAATAATGATAAATCCAAACTTTCTTCCAAACTGATATACTCAACATAGTAAGCATCGCCCAAGATTTGATTTACGCGACTTAAGTCCCAGCCCATCAAACCATTTTTGCCAAATCTTTGGTATGCCTTTTGAACCGCTAACTTGCGAAACACTTCTGGTCCTCTACCATATTTCTCAATCAAATCACTATCCATATCACCATTGGCAAGCATTTCTTGCACTTCTAGATTGTATCTTCCATTATTACCAAAATTCAGAAGAACACATATCGCCTCAACTAATGAATTCCGACCGTCAACGCCACAAGCATCACTAAGAAACTTTTTCATTTCTTCCATTCGTTGCTCGTCTTTAATTGCCGGATTAATTTCCCAATAACCACCAATTATATCCTGGTCTTTATTATTCCTATCATTATAGATAGCATATGTAGCGCATATCCACTTAATTGTATCGCTTTCTACATCTTCTTGTACAAATGAAGATGGCCGATACTCACTTTTGTATATCTTGTAGAGAAGTTCATTTGCTGGATTTGCATCCGCAGTTAAAATCGCTTCTATTTCTGGTGACAATTTCAAATCCTGCTCGACCTCGTCTTTATTTGTAACTCCATCATTACTAGCTTTGTTATCATTTTTAAATCCGCTGTTAATATCTCCATTAGATGTATCTTTCTCCGCAAAATGCTCAATTAACGGTAAAACGAATGTACACCCCGTCAACATGCTAACCGATAAGGATGTAACAATTATCAAACTCACTATTTTCTTCAACATATATCGTCTCCTTCAGCACATGTTTTTAATCTATTTATAGTATAGCGTCAAAAAACAATAGCGTCAAATTAGTTTAACAGTTTGGTACGGGAGGTAAAAGATAAATGTCAAAGTCCAAGGGCTTAGAGTGGTAAGGAAGTAATTATAGTGATACGGCATAGTTCAGACTGACTATGCCGTTTTTTCTTATTTCGTTTTAGATTGATAGTTTTCCAATGGATTGATGTCACCAACGAAATTAAAGATAATATCAATTTTCTGTTTTCGTTTTCCACTAGATTTATCTGGTGCATGTACGACAATTTTCTTGACAAGCTCATTGACGATAGTTGGTGTCAATTCTTTTATCCCCACGTATTTTCTTATAATTTCTATAAACTGTCGGAAATTGTTCTTATCCTGCTCGTGATTATCAACCGACTTTTCCCATTCTGATACTTGGGCGCATAATTCTTTTTGTTCAAGTTCATATTCTGCTGATAATTTCATAAAACGTTCATGGCTAATCGCACCTGAGATATCATCTTCATAGATGCGCTTAAAAATACTGTCCAGTTCACTAATACGCTTTTGAGCTTGTGTGAGTTTTTTACGACGGCTTTTCATTTCCTTTTCTATCTCATCAACTTTTTGTTCTTGCCGTATTTGTTGAACAAAATCAATAGTGATGGAGATTTAAAAAGTGCTGATATTGGAATTATTACAGGCTATCGAAGGCAAAAAGAGTTACTAGAGAGAACTGTCGCAAATAATGGTTTCGATCAAATTGCATCTATTGATGTGAATACTTTAGACGCATTCCAAGGTAGCGAAAATGATATAATTATTTATAGTACAGTAAGGACAAAAAAATCTATCGGATTCCAAAAAGAAAAAGAGCGAGTAAATGTAGCTTTTTCAAGAGCAAAAAAATTATTGATTATTTGTGGTACTTTGGATTTCTTCTATCATTTCGACAGTCCAGACAATAAATTTGTGGAGATTATAGATTATATTAATGAGCATGATGCGAAATGTGAAATAATAGAAGGAGGTAGTCTATAATGGAAAAATACATAGTTGGAATTTCAGATAGAAACCCTAATGCTAATGAGGGATATTCTTGGGCAATGCGAGAAACAGTGTACGTTCCTATTATAAAAGCAAGTCTTTCAATTACAAAACGTTCTCACTTTTCATTACCACTATTGGATGAGATGACACTTCGTCTTTTATCGGAAGGTGTTAATGAAATTGAAGAAATCTCAAAAATTCTTGGAATAGAACGAAGATTGTTGGATATTACAGTTGCAGATTTGTATACAAAGGACTTGGTTCATTGCTCCGCCGGAAGATGCACACTAAAGCCCAAGGGCAAGGAAGTTTTGCAACAATTGAAAATTACGAGGAGACAGAAAGATGTTATTAGAAATGTCTTTTACGATCCAATTAACAAAACTATTTTGGATGATTATAGCAATATACAATTTATCGATAGAGTTGATGAACGTTCTAAAAAATTGGAGGCAGATTTTGACAGTGATAACATTGAGATATTCAGAGAGCATATAACTGCAATTAGCAAAATATTCATCGAAGAAATGAATATTTATAATGATCATACAAAAGTTGAACCGGATGAATTATTAACCATTGACTCAATTGATAAAATTTTTGTGAAATTCATCAAGATACCTATATATATTTATATAAGTAATAGTGGTTCTGATATTGATGTATTGCCAGTTTATAAGTCTACGAAAAAAATATTCATAAACTATCGAGAGGAGATAGTTGAACAGATACGGGAACTCAAACTGTTCCGAAATAAATTCTATAACTATATGATAGATAAACAGTATCACACTCCTACTGACAACACAAATTTGCAAATCAAGTCCATTATCGAAAAGCATAAAGGAAAAAAATGGAAAATAGAAGAACGAGAAATCCTTTTTGAAACAGAAGTATTAAAAAACAGAAAATTATTAGATGATGAATTTACGCTAATGTTAGAATATTTGTGCAAAACCAGTAACAATATTTTGGTTAAGGTAGGTCATCTTGATGAATGGAAAAGCAAAGAAATTTTAAGAGAAATATCCGCAGAAATAGGGAATGAAAAATTAGTAGCAATCAAGTATTCATCGTGCAATCAATTCGATAAATGCGCACAAACAATCAGTAAATGGTTACCTAAATGTGAAAAGCGATTGCAACAAAATCAGCACGATTCATACCTGAAAATTTATTTTGATAATAATTTTATAATTACAGGTGTTCCAATAAATATGAACATATTAGATAGCAGTACATATATCCATAAGATAGATTTTTTTCTAAAAAAATCATAGTGACTGAAAGATGCCGCAAAACGGTAGGTGAAATCTGACAATTGATTTTCACAATCATATTGTCCCAACCTAATCATTGTGCTATACTCTGTCCTAAGGACAACCGTATACAGGGTGGTACCTCCCGACGAAAGAAGGGAGGTGGTGCTAATGGATATTTCAATCGGCGATTTAATTGCTTTCGGAATGTTTATAATAGCATTGCTTGCCTATATTGATAGGATAAACAAGCGCAAATAAAAACTACCCTGTGAAGTTCGCGCTTCAGGGCAGTTTTCTAACTTAACTGGATTTGGGAGCTAACCACCTTGTGTGGCGGTTGTTCCTTTTTATGTCTTAATTTTAGCATATGAACACAAGGTTTTCAAGGGAAATCGGAGTTTTTTCGGAGTTTATTACATATTTAAGGCAAAAAAGAAGAGTGCAACCACTCTCCCCTATTAGGTGAATTCTGTTCATCACCTCAAACTTTATGTGTTATCTTCCGTTTCCTAAGCGCCCGGTTTAAAAATTGAATCTAGAAAAGCCTTTACCTCTATTGAATAAAGATCAAGGATATACAATAATAGTGGTATAAAAAGAATACTCACAACATTAATGATTTTGGAGGCTGTACTACTAGGCTTGAATCCAAGCAGTTTTAAAAATCGTGCCGGAATAGTGAATATGTATTTTAGCGATAAAAGTGGATTGAGCGACGCGAAAATTTCCTCTCGGACATAATTTAACTTCATTCTCAAATTATCGTAAATAGATTTAGCATTTTCAAGCAAATCATGGTCGTCCATTCCGTAAGACAAATAAATATAGGGGCTTGTTTTGTATTTTTCTATCACTGGGTATTGACTAAGCATTTTGTTTTTGGCAGAAAGATAATCTTCATCGTGTGCAAGAGCCTCATCAATATTGTGGTCCGACTGATTTATAACATTGGCCGCCACACTTAAACAGTTGTGGACTACATTAAAAGCACATAAACACCCAATGAAACTGGATATGCTTTTGGCAATTTTTGTTATGAATACCATTCCCCACAATATCAAAAAAATTCTCAACAGTCCTTCAAGCATAAAAATACACCCCTTCTAATTCAATAAAAACATTATACCAAAAAGGTGTAACTAACACAAGAAAGCAGAATAAACGTAACCAATGTCTTGAATAGTGGTGTGTAATCCATAAATGAAATGTAGTCAAAACAAAAACAAGAAAAAAGGTTGCTTTTTTATCTTTTTGCCCTCTAGGTTTATTGCAAATTATTTCAACGGAAGTTATCCCTTAAACTTAAATCAGAATGAGTGTGCAAAGAATAAATGTTAAAAAACAACCCTTTTTGATATGTTTTTAGGTATGGCTATATCCCATCATCACATTCAAAGATAAAACAGGCTAAATGGATCATGCTTTCATAGCGTTCCATTTAGCCTATATTTTTAACCACACCTGCTTGTTAGCCATCCGCTGATAAATGGATATGTAAATACAAACAGGTTAGGCGGCTGCACTAATAGCAACTAGTCTAACCTGTGTTTTGAGTAATTGTTAAAACATAAAGTTTATTGTTCCACAGAATTTTCACAAGAAAGTATTGGAACTATTAACT
>JGI994J12354_10003000_pt1 | contig 16060 bp, 14 predicted proteins | sample IntmicLarv3ML3BL_FD_12354 | JGI IMG/M metagenome (IMG submission 12354) | reverse complement strand
CTGTGGGTCAGCCGGGTATGAATAAAAAATTGGCCGAGTAAACGGGAGGGTTCCATCAGCGCCGCCGACGCGGCGGTCGCCGAGGATTCGATCGCAAGCACCTTCACGCGTTGTCCCCTCCCTCTATGTCGAAAATTCGGTCATTTTCTCCTGCTCCACGTGAAACACTGATGCGGATTACCTCCTCCGGCAGCGCCGCCTCAATGTTTTCGCTCCATTCAATCACCACGATACCGTCTTCCTCCAGACAGTCAAAGAAACCGGTCGATTCAAGATCCTCCCAGCCATCCACGTGGTACATATCAAAATGGTAGAGATCGAGGTGTCCCCGGTAATGGTGAACCAGCGCGAAGGTCGGACTGGAGACCTCTCCCTTTACCTCCAATCCCGCCGCGAGACCCCGGACAAAGGCGGTTTTTCCCATGCCCAGCCCGCCGTAAAGGGCAATTACTTCCCCGCCGGTCAGGCCCTCCGCCAGCCGTTTCCCGAACTCTTCCGTTTCCTGTACGCTCGCCGTGCTTACCCTTCCGTTCATCAACTCCGCCTCAAAAGAGTCCGGAAATGGTGCCCGACGCGTCGATGTCAATCTTCTCGGCAGCCGAGGCCTTGGGCAGTCCGGGCATGGTCATGACGTCGCCGGTATAGACGACGACGAAGCCCGCGCCCTTAGAGAGGCGGATGTCGCGGACGGTAATCGCGAAGCCCTCCGGCGCGCCGAGCAGCGTCGGATCGTCGGAGAGGGAATATTGGGTTTTCGCGACGCAGATCGGCAGCTGATTCAAATCAATTCCGCCGAGTTCCTTCAGAGATTTCTCCGCCTGGGCCGTATAGATCACATCCCCCGCGCGGTAGATCTCCGCGGCGACGGTTCGAATTTTTTCCTTAAGCGGCAAGTCGATCGGATAGAGCGGCTGAAAGGCGGAGGGCTTTTCACAGGCCTCACATACTTTTTCGGCCAGCGCCATGCCGCCCTCTCCCCCTTTTCCGAACACCTCGGCGAGGGCAAAGTCCGCTCCGTTTTTCCCGCAATAGGCCTTAATGAACTCCAGCTCCGCGTCGCTGTCCGTCATAAAGCGGTTGATGGCGACCACCACCGGAACGCCGAATTTTTTGATGTTCTCAATGTGCCGTCCCAAATTGACGATGCCTACTTCCAGCGCCTCCAGATTTTCTCTGGACAATTCCGCTTTCGGTACACCGCCGTTGTATTTCAGGGCGCGAACCGTCGCAACAAGGACAACAGCCGAGGGCTGAAGCCCGGCGTACCGGCATTTTATATCGAAAAACTTTTCCGCTCCGAGGTCGGAGCCGAAGCCCGCTTCGGTGATGCAGTATTCCCCCAGCTTCAGCGCCATTTTCGTGGCGCGCACCGAGTTACAGCCATGGGCAATATTGGCAAAGGGGCCGCCGTGGATGATCGCGGGCGTACCCTCCAGCGTCTGGACGAGATTGGGTTGCAGGGCTTCCTTGAGAAGGGCCGCCATCGCGCCCTCCGCTTTCAGCTCCCGCGCAAAAACCGGCGTGCCGTCGGTTCGGTAGGCCACCAAGATACTGCCCAGCCGGGCTTTCAAATCTTCAAAGTTTTCCGCCAGACAGAGAATGGCCATGACCTCGCTGGCCACGGTGATGATGAAGCCGTCCTCGCGGGGAATTCCGTTGATCTTCCCGCCCAGTCCGACAATGATATTCCGGAGCGCGCGGTCGTTCATGTCCAGACAGCGCCGGATCAGGATCCGCCGCTGGTCAATCCCAATCGGATTTCCCTGCTGCAAATGGTTGTCGAGAAGAGCGCAGAGCAAATTATTGGCCGAGGTGATGGCGTGCATATCCCCGGTAAAATGGAGATTGATGTCCTCCATGGGGATCACCTGGGCATACCCGCCGCCCGCCGCGCCCCCTTTAATCCCGAATACCGGGCCAAGGGAGGGTTCCCGCAGGGCGATCACAGCTTTTTTCCCGATTTTGGCCATGGCCTGGCCGAGTCCGGCGGTAATTGTCGTTTTTCCCTCTCCCGCCGGCGTGGGGTTGATCGCCGTAACCAAAATCAGTTTTCCTTCCGGAAGGGCTTTTGTCCGCTCAAACAGCGCTTCCCCGAGCTTCGCTTTATAACGGCCGAAAAGCTCCAGCTCTTCTTCCTGGATTCCCAACTCCCCCGCCACCTGTGTGATGGGTCTCGGCGTAATTTGCTGTGCGATCTGAATGTCTGTCAACATACGATATCCTCCTTGCGGGACAAGCCCTTTTCTTTTTGTAAATACATACAGAATGATTTGTTTTTCTAACCACTAACAGCGATTATATCATAAATCTCGGCAACAGAAAAGTATTTACTTGAATCTAAAGGACATTAATATTATAATAGTGGGTGAGGTGGTTTCATGAATCGACTAATTGACTCTTTTTTTGAGTATGTAAAGCGTTCCGACCGGATTTTTTGGGTGCTCTGTATCACAACCTCCCTGTTCGGTCTGGCGATGGTATATTCTTCGGCGACTCCTTCCGAATTTTTAACGCAGGTTCTCGCGACACTCCTGGGCTATGTTGCCATTATTATAATCTCCGTCATTGACTATGAACAGATCCTGCGCTTCCTGCCCCTTATCGCCGTATTTTCAATTTTTTTGCTTATCCTTACGGTTTTTTGGGGCGTTGGGCCGGAGGGCTCCCAGAATAAAGCCTGGCTTCCGATTTTCAATCTCTTCACCTTCCAGCCCTCCGAGCTGATGAAATTCACGTTTATTCTGACCTTCGGATATCATCTTTCCTATCTGATTAAGTATAAGCAGCTGAATCATATTGTACACGTTTTAATCCTTTTGATTCATCTTGGCTTTCCGATCGTGTTGATCCGTGTCTGCACCAAAGACGATGGTTCCGCTCTTGTCTTTTTGTTCATCGCGCTGGCGATGCTGGTGGTTTCCGGCCTAAAATTGAGATATTTCGCGGTGGGCGGCGCCCTTCTTGTCGCGCTTGTTCCCTTGGTTTGGCGCTATGTATTCAACGACTTCCAAAAACAGCGTTTTATGATCATCGCGGATCTGGAGCAGGATCCCTTACACATGGGGTATCACCAAATCCAGACTAAAATTTCCATCGGCTCCGGCCAGCTCTTCGGCAAAGGACTGTTTAACGGCCCGCGAACCGCGAAGGGGATTGTCCCCGAGGATCACAATGATATGATTTTTTCGGTGGTGGGCGAAGAGCTTGGCTTTATCGGCTGTGTGCTGGTTTTGCTCCTCCTGTTTTTCCTTTTGTTCCGGCTTATCCGCATTGCCGGAATGTCCCGGGACAACATGGGTTCCATCATCTGCTTCGGTTTTTTCGGTATGATCGCCTTTCAGACCATTGAGAACATCGGGATGTGCATGGGGCTGCTGCCCGTCATCGGGATCACCCTCCCCTTCTTCAGTGCCGGCGGTTCTTCCACGATATGTCTCTATATGATTGTCGGATTGATTCAGTCGGTGTATATACACCGGAATGAGTTTAAGCTGAGGGTTTGATGTTGGCTGATGTAGGTGTAATGATGAAAGCCTTATTAATACAAAACGAGCGAACTGAAACTTCCAATCAGTTCGCTCTTTTCTTTATCCCGGGGATCAAATCGTAGTCATACATCACCTCTGAATGGTTGTCCAAGACAAGCTTCCGATCGATAACCTCGCCGCTTTCTCTGTCAATCGTCTCTTTATAAATTTTCGAAAGCCTGTAATATTTATCCCCTTCCTGTTCGAAGCGGTGATTTTCTTCCGCCAGCTTATAACGCCATGGGAATTCTTTTTCGCTCCTTAATTCTCCGTAGGAGCGTTCATCATCACACCACACAAGCAGCTGAACCACCTGCTCCGTATTGTTTTTAAACCGGTAATCGACATGATTATAGCAGACAGACGTGCCCGAGTGGAAGGGCTTTCTCTCCCCTTCCTCCGGTGCCAACGCATCGGAATGGCTGTGAAATTCAACCACGTCCAACGGACTATGTAACACCAGCCAATGGATCGTATTTCCCAGATTGCAAAGGCCGCCGCCGATTCCCGGTATGAGCCGATTGCTTTGCAGAACACGGCCGTCCTTATAGCCTTTTCTCTTTGTCGTTTTTCCGACTGTCTTCCAAAAAGAAAACACTTCGCCCGGATAAATTACGATTTCGTTGATTCTGCGACACGCCAAAATTATATTCGTCGCTTTATTTTCCTGAAGCCGCAAGTCCATGCCTTTTCCCCGTTTGATCAGAACGGAACTATGGCTGGAAACGACATTGGGCAGCGCTTCCTTTTGTCTGGTTTTGGCGAATTTTATCCCGCTGAATACATTTTTTATATGCCGTTTAATAATCTCTTTTTGTAAGGATATCGCGTAACAGGTAGGATTAATATCGCAAAAAAGCTTATTTTTATTCCACAGCATCTTTTGAAAACTCCTTTATATGAATATCTCCGATCCTGTTTTGACAAGCCCGATTCATTCCATAGAATTTTAGAATAACTTTTTCCAGCGTTCTTCTTTTTCCTATTTTCGTTTCATTTTTCGCGCGGATGTACTGAACCAAAATACTGTCGATTCCGCTCCGGTTCGCGCCATAAATATCCGTAAAGACCTGGTCGCCGACACACACGGCCTCTTCTTTTTTGATTTTCATCATTTCGACCGCTTTTAAATAATTCGCTGTTTTCGGTTTTTGCGCGTCGTATATGTACAAGGAATCGATATTTTTAAGAAATCTTTGAATTCTTTCCTCGCTATTGTTGGATAACAGGAGCGTTTTTAGGCCTACCTCATGAATCCGCCGAAACAACTCATCAATTTCCTTTGTTGAGTCCTTGCCGTGCGGTACCAAGGTATTGTCGATATCGAAGATGATCCCTCTGTATCCCTTATCGTACAATTTATTATAATCGATAGAAAAAACTCGTTCCACATATTCATAAGGATACAGCAGTTTAAGCATCTCGTTCCCCTTCCGGACTCATATATTCACACACCTTGTCAATTTGCTGATCAAAGGTTTCGGCAAATTTATTTTCAAAAAAAGCGCTGCCGATGGTAAATGTCCATGGGGCCGTGTCCCTCACTTCGTCCAGTCTTTCGCGGCAATTGATGCTGCCGGCAATGCATACCGGCGCATTTACCTGTGATACAAATTTTTTATTGAGGATTACCGCGTCTCCTGTATATCGATACCCCAGCAAATCAAGCCCATAAACACCCTTTTCAAGGTATTTATGGGCTTCCTCGATCATTTCTTCAATGGTGTCCTCCAGCATAGAGGGGCGACCGGTAACTTTTCCGACAAACGGCATATAGTTGAGCTTGTTTTCCTTGCAGAATTCATTGATGGAATCAGAAAACAGCGTGCCCATGAGAATGTCACAGCCGCACTCCGCCGCCATTTTTGCCCCTTCCATACACTCCTCTTCTGTGTAGGCCACCACCTCTAAAACCGTTGTTTTCCCGCACGCTTTCATGTAAGCGTACAGTTCCTTCATCTGTTCCAACGGGAGGCCTTTTTCCTTCATCCCCCAAAATTTCGCCTTGGAGTTTCTGCATTGATCAAATATTTTGTAAGCATTTTTTACCGTATAGTCGTTGTGTGTCAGCATTACAATTAGTTCTGTGTTGTTTTTCATAAATAAAATTGGCCTCCTGGTTAATGATGCGGGGTTTTGTCCGAGCCATTATATACTGTTCTATTTCATATTGTATTGATTATAATTTTACCACGCCGCTTATAAAAAAGCAAATTCTATCGTTTCAACTTTTTTCACCTTCACCACTTTCTTCTGACTCAATTTTTCCCCGAACCTCCAACAAATGGAAATGACAAGAAAATCTTGCCTCGCTTCTGCAAGCCTTAAAACATCTACTTTCAACAAAAATCGCGGGGTTGTCCCCGACTATTTCTCGTAGTTATTGACATATTGGAGGTAAATGTGATATTATTAAAGAAATTTAACTGGGAATTCTTGAAACATCAGGAGCGATTGAATGTTCAATTTTTTTGATTTTTCTTTCCTTTTCTTACGATAAAAAAACAGAAAAAATCTAAAAAAGAAATCTGTATCTCAATTACATGATTTCGTACAAGCGCAAAGGAACACCCTTCCGCGTGGCCGCGTTTCTTTGTAAGGCGAAGGAGTTATCATTATGGACCACCTTTACCCACAGGGTTGGAAAGCGCCGGGCGAAGACAAGCCCCCCAGCCGAATTTCGAAATTTTTTTCGTGGATTATGCCTTTCATCTTTTATTTGACGCTCGCTGGAATTGTCGTGGTAATTTTTTCGACAGGCAATTCGGAAGGTGCGCCGCGCAAGGCTTTTGGATATTCCATGTTCACCGTAATTTCCGGCAGTATGCGTCCCGAAATTCCGATTGATTCTTTTGTGCTTGTAAAAGATGTTGCCCCCGATCAAATCAACGCAGGGGATATTATTACTTATCTTCGGCGGGATGGCACAATTATTACGCACAGCGTTATCGAAGTGCTTGAAAATTATACGGACAACGGAGAACGGGGATTTCGCACGCAAGGCATTAACAATCCGGCGCCCGACGAAGAAATTGTTTTCGCCGGCAATGTGATTGGACAGGTTGTTTTTCATAATGCCACGCTGGGAAAAATTCTGACTTGGCTGCAAGGCCATATTTGGTTTACGGCAGCGTTTATTTTGACACTCATGGCGTTAGGAGCCGTTCTACGATACCTAGCCAATGAAGGAAAAAAAGGAGGGGATGTTTCACAAGAGCAGAACCGCTGGTAGCGTAGTGTTGCGTTCCGCGCGTCCATTTACTACTCCAACTACTTTTTCGTTTGGTTTTGAAAATTCATCATTCAACGAAAATAAGTGAGTGTGCAGCAGAAAATTACTATGTAGGTTCAAAAAAATCACAAAAGGAGAGGTAGTATACTTATGAAAACAAATGTAAAACGCAGCAAATCTCGCATTGTCGCACAGGTTTTGGCCGTATTTTTGGTCGTAGCACTGCTGATGGGAGCCACCTATGCGTGGCAGAGCTTCAATCAACCCAAAACCAATGAATTCTCCGGTCGAGGAGATAAGTACGACGCAACCTTGATCGAAAGCTTCAATCCCGACGACGCGACGGACTGGGAAGAGGGCGAAGAGATTGCCAAAACCGCTTATGTGAAAAACATGGGCGAGGCTCCCGTGTATGTACGCCTGACTCTCAAAGAGTACATGGAAATCGCACTGCCGCGCTATGTGTATTCCGAGCAGCGCTTTGCGGTTTATCCGGACGGCCCTTCCGCGGGCGAATTCATTTTCGGTGAAACCTACGACGGTGCGGCTTCCGTTGGAAACGTATATGGATTTACCGGAGCACCCACCTACATGACAGACGCACTCACCGGCAAGTCCGGCTATTTTATCCTGACCGATTGGGATGACGTCAATGGCCAGTACGGCAAAAAGATCGTGACCGCGATTGAAAGCGGTATCCCCACCCCCGTTATTCCCGGCACACTCAAGGGCGACGATAGCGGATTTACCGATGACGACGGGAACGAGAACGAGTACAACTGGTCGAAGTACGCTTGGGACGCAAGCGCCAACGAAGCCATCCGCGAGTATATCCACATGAACCTGGTCGAGGTTATGACGCTTGCGGCGTGGCTGGATAATACCCCGTCGGAGCCGTGTTGGATCGTGGATGAAGCTGACCCGACCTATATCTATTGGAGCGTTCCCCTGGAGCCCCAAGCGGTCACTACCGAGCTGATCACCGGCGTGGAGCTGACAAATCGTCCGGAAGGCAACTTCTACTATGGAAACCGCTTCGATCTGGAGGCCGTTTCTGTTGACGATCTTAAATTGTGGAATGCGCCTGACGTCGTTCGGGGACTCTTTGACGTTGAACTTGCCCTGATTACGCCGATCGCCTACGGTTCGAACAGACTGTCCGGAAACTCCATCGGCAACATGGGCTTTATGGTGTTCGACGTCAATTTTGATCTTGACCTGACGCCCGGCACCGGCAAATACATTGAAATCGCCGTTCAGTATGCCCCGCAAAACGACGCGGATCCTGAGACTACCTTTAACGCAAATGAAGTCGTCAAAAGAACCAGTCTCTGGGGCGGCATCTTTGTCGGAGCAGATAAGGTTACCGGCGCTGAAACCGGTGAGAGATATCCGATCGCTTTCGATTCGGGCTATACCAGCAACATTATCCCCGCCGGAACCCGTATCTCCACAAACGAAACCAGTGTTCAGTCGAGATACTCCGATCTTTTTACAGCCGTACAAGCCTCCGGACCTGACGGATCAGGTGTCATGGTTCGCACCGTTCTGCGCATCTACGACAGCTTTGACGGCACCAATTACGGCGATCTTATTCAAGAGGTTGTCTTCCCGCCCATGACCTATTTGAACGGCGGCCAGGACGTTCTCCCGAATGCGGGCACGAATCCGGGCGCATGGCAGGAGTATAAGTAAATCACAACGGAAAGGTCGTATATATGAAAACCAACATAAAATACGGCGGCTCCCGGTTCATGGCACAGGTTTTAATCGTATTGTTGGTTGTGGCGCTGCTGACCGGGGCTACCTATGCGTGGCAGAGCTTCGATCAGCCCAAAACCAATGAATTCTCCGGCAAGGGAAGCGCATACGATGTGACCTTGGTCGAGAAGTTTGACCCTGATGCCGCGACGGACTGGGAAGAGGGCGAGGACGTTGACAAAACCGCTTATGTGAAAAACATGGGCGAAGCTCCTATATATGTGCGCCTGACCCTCAAAGAGTACATGGAAATTGCACCGATTGCCTATGAGTATTCCGAACAGCGCTACGCAGTTTATTCGGATACCACTTATGGCTCCGTAGGCGAATTCCTTTGTGGTAACACCTATGACGATGCAATTCTCCGCAGAAATCATTATGGATTCACCGGGGAACCTGTCCTCCTGACCGATGTATTTACCGGTAAAAGCGGTTATTATGTCCCGACCGATTGGGATGACGTCAATGGCCAATACGGCAAAAAGATGGTAACCGCGATCAACAACGGCTCCGTTATCCCCGTTATTCCCGGCACGCTCAAAGGAGATGGAAGCGGTTTCACCGCCGACAACGGGAATGAAAACGAGTATAACTGGCCGAAGTATGCCTGGGACGGAAGCTCCAACGAAGTCCTCCGCGAGTATATCACGCTGAACCTGCACCATGTGGTAGCGTATTCAGCTTGGAACTCGGCCATGGACCCGTGCTGGGTATACTATGATGATAACCCGGAATATATCTATTGGAGCAAAGCTCTTCTGGCCGGAGAACAAACGGATCTGATTATTGACGGCGTAACGCTGGCAAAACGTCCGGGAGGCTCCTTCTACTATGCCAACCGCTTTGATCTGGAGGCTGTTTCCGCCAATGAGCTTGTGAGATGGGAATTTACTGATTTCCTAGAAGAAATCTACGGCCTCGAGCTTGCATAAGTTGAAGCACATCTACTTATCCTTTTAAGAATATAACGTCGGGGGCCTTTCCGCTCCCGACTGGATGTGCGCTAAGTTTTATTCTGAAAAAGCACCTTAAGGGAGGTGACCCATGAAGGGAAAAGCTTCCAATTTTAAAAAACCACCCATTTCAAAAAAACCACTCATTTCCCGGCGCCTTTTGAGAACAATGTTGTCACTCTTTTTGGCGCTGATGTTGAGCGTTTCCCTTTTTTCCGGTTTCGTAGGGGCTTGGAGCAGCAATGCCCAACCCAAGACGAACGAATTTACCGGGTCCGAGCTTCCGATTCCTGAAGACCAAAGTCTTTCCTTGTTAAAAATTGTCCGCAATTTGGATGGCTCTGAATTGACTCAGGATCAATTGGATCAGTTGTTTGAATTTACCGTTGACTTTTCGGATGGGCGTTCCTGCGTTTATTATTTAACGGCGATTCCCGAGTCCATGATGCCTGCGGTTCCCGTAGAGGGATCCTCTATAACCGGCTTGAGTGTGGAAGGTGACAATGGCGAAGAGGAGACAATCGTCTCTTCGGCAGAAAGCGAAGGGGCTTTTACGTCCGAAACCATCGATTTGACCGGTCCTAACCCTCGTATTCCTTTATTGTCTGCGGATTATGACCAGGAACCGAGGCCTTATTCCAGCGGCGATACGATTTATCTTCGCCACGGGCAGATGGCTGTGTTCTCGAGCTTTCCTGTCGGGGTTGACTATGTGGTAACCGAAACACCGGTTGCCGGGTTTTCTACCTCTTCCTCCGGAGCGGCCGGTACGATGGGCGTACCGGGTGAAGACGGGGCGTATAATACGGTTCTTTTCATAAACACCTTTGACAATAAGATTCCGATCGAGGAAGAAACGGTTGAAATCAACGGCGAAAAGACATGGGAGCACGGCGACAATAGCCCTGAGAATTATCCCAAGTCGATTACCGTAAAGATTTTGGCTGACGGCGTGGTTGTCAAAACAATCACGGTCAATCAGGAAGACAGCTGGAAGTGGTCGGTAGAACTGCCGGAATTCGACGAAGAGGGCAAGGCGATTTCCTACACGATTGACGAGGATCCCGTACCGAATTATACGAAAAAAGTGGACGGGTACAATCTGATCAATACCTATACCGAGCCGCCGAAGGAAGAAACGGTTGAAATCAACGGCGAAAAAACATGGGAGCACGGCGACAACAGCCCTGAGAATTATCCCAAGTCGATTGCCGTAAAGATTTTGGCTGACGGCGTGGTTGTCAAAACAATCACGGTCAATCAGGAGGACAGCTGGAAGTGGTCGGTGGAACTGCCGGAATTCGACGAGGAGGGCAAGGCGATTGCCTACACGATTGACGAGGAGCCCGTACCGAATTATACGAAAAAAGTGGACGGGTACAATCTGATCAATACCTATGTTGGTTCTGATGTGGGTACCGATACGCGGCCCGATATTCCGAAAACCAGCAACTCTGATTATTTGTTGCTACTTGCTATGCTTCTTTGTCTTTTAGCGCTTAGCATAACAATCGCCATTACTGCGCATCTGTGGCTGTTGCCGCGAGGGAGACGCCGTATCCGTAATCACAAATTCGGCAACGATATCGGTGGATAGCATATTTATGTGCTTCTTTACCAGTGGTAAACGATCAAAACAAATATGAATGGTACGTCTAACGGGGAAAAAGCAGATTGCTTTTTCCCCGTTAGATTTTTATTTTATAGCCAAATCTGGCCATGATGGATCGTACGAAAAAGTGGACGGGACGGCGAGCGTTGGCGGTCGGAGGAGGAGTCCTTCGGTTTCAATACGATTGATCCTGTCGTCCTCAAAGCTCCTTTATCATCAAATAATCCTCATGCCCCACATGATCCCGCCTGTCACCGGTGATTTCATAGCCCAGCCGCTGATACAAGCGCACCGCCGGATTGTTTTTTTGCACAGACAGCGACGTCCGTTTATAGCCATGCTTCCGCAAGACTTCAAACAGCCTTTTCAGAAGCTTCGTTCCGATGCCGTAACCGCGAAACTCCGGCAATATTGAAATGGCAAGCTCCGGCGTATCGTGATCAATATGCCCGTAAGCCGGGATAATGCGTGTCCACGCCGCCCCGACGACTTGTCCGTTTTGCTCCGCAACAACGCCCAAGTCTCCCAGCTGCATTCCGAATTCTTTGATATAAATAAAAATCTCCGGATCGTTTATGATGCTTCGCGGCGGCAATTCTTCTCCCGCAGGGATATAGACCGCCTGATACAAGAATTCGGGAAGACAGGCATAGTCCAATTCACAGAGAATACGAACCTTGGCGTTGAGTTTATGCGCCGTGATTACCGTTCCGCTGTGTGCGTTTACCGTAATCACCACGCCGCGCCGGTACACATACCAGTTTTTCCCTTGCCCGATGATGATATCCGCTTCGCTTACGGTGTCTTTACACCACGCGACAACATCCTCCGCCTGCAGATTCAGACTGCGTTTTATCCGCGCTTCGCCCCTTGGCGTGGTGTGCAGTTTTTCAAGCGTTTCCTCAAGAGTTTTCATTACGGTCAGCCCTCTATCTCCTGTATCCATTCCGTCACATATTTTTCCTGCACATCCATTTTGAGCGCGATTTCTGAAACCGTCATACCGCTGTCCCGAAAACGGCTTACGACGGAAAGGATGTTTTCTCCGACTTCAATGATATGGCCGTCCGGGTCGTAAAACCGCACGGTGCGCTGTCCCCATGAATGTTCATAGGGAGGGTGAACCAGCGTAAGTCCTTCGAGATCTTTTACGAAAGTATCGAAATTCTCGGCTTCAAAATACAGTTCGGCATCATTGCCCTTGAAGGCAACGGCAAGCCCCCCTATAAATTCACGCCAGGATTCAAGCGTTTGTAAGGACAATCCGCCGGTCAGGGTAACATTTGCGCCAAAATCCACCTCGACCTCCAAGCCGAGATGTTTCTTATAAAATGCTTTGGAGCGCTCAAGGTCTTTGACCGCAATCATTGGCGCGATAAATTTCATACGCTCAATCCTTCCAATCTCCCCAATTTTGCTTGTCCGGCGGCAGCTGCCCCTCATGGTCGGCGTAATGCACCGCCAAACGATAACAATATAAAACACACCGACACGACGGATTGCCCGGCCCGTTGCGCAAGCAATGTTTCGTATAAAGCTCCTCCGGGTTTTGCCCTTTGAGTGAGTCGATATCAGGACAGCCAATATCGGCAAGGTGCCGCGCCATTTTTTGCCCGATGCCGGGGATTTTGGTCAGGTCGGTTTTCTCACTCATTCGGTTTTTTCTCCCTTCCTCACCGAAAAGATGAAATACGGCAGATCCACGCCTTTGTAATGCTTTATCCAGCTCCCGCGCATCCTAAAATCATCCCTCAGCCCTGTCTCTCATAAGGCTTGAGAAGCTCCTGTCATAGGTCGCCTCGGCCCCTTTTGAGAAAAAGCAAGCCGGAAACTCACCACAGCTTTGGTGATACGCTACACATTCACAACATTTACCGTGCTTGGAACAGGAATAAGTACACGGGCAGATCATCGCGCTGTTGTTCTCGCAGGACATGGCTCATTCTCCCTTTTCTTTCTTGTAAACTCCGTTTATTGTGAGAAACGCGCGGGACGCGGGGTTTTGGAGGATAATAGAGCAGACCGTTGCGAAGGAAGAAGATCTGCTCCACCACCCTCCAAATTTCAAGCGGCAATTAGAAATATTTCTTTGCCTCATTGATGTAATTCTTGCGTTCAGCCTCTGTCATCTTGACATTGCGGATGATCACAAATTTCTGACCGCTGTCATAGTAGACATCAAAACCAAGCGCTTGGCCAATCGCGCGCAACGGAATATATGTTTTCCCGCCCCGCTTTTGTGCGGCCACATCAAGCTCGACCGTTTTTGAAGAGCCTCCCGAGATGACCTTCATGCTCTTTGAATTGAGCCGAATCTCCACTTTTTTATCGCCATAGGTGAGGACAATGGGTTCATTGTCACTGACATACTTGACCGTTCCGCCCATTTTTTCGCTGACAAACCGAAGCGGCAGCATCGTGCGTCCGGAGGCAATATAGGGTTTGGTTCCGGCATTGTCAATGGTCGTTTTCTTTCCGTTTTGAATCGCTTTGGAGGATCCGATCTTCATCGTAACATAGGACGGCGCCAAAACCGTCGTCTGGCAGGTCGCCTTAACGCCGCTGGCCGCCTTGGCCGTAATGGTCGCTTTCCCGGTCGTTTTTCCCGTTACCTTCCCGGTCTGGTCAACCGTGGCAATTTTTGTGTTTGAACTGCTCCAGGTCAAACGGGTATTGGAAGCGTCAATGGGTTGGATTGTGGGGTTCAACTGGATCGATTGCCCGGGATTGATCGTGAGGGTTTGGCTGAGGCTGAGGGTCTTTACCGGTTTATCGCTCAGACTTAATTTCAGGTGCGATTTTTCGTTGAAAAAGACCTGCTTCAAATAGGAACTGTTCTTTCTCGTCCCGTTGCCCAATCCATAGACTTCATTGTATCCGGCGCCCCAAAGGGTGCCGTCCTTCTTGAGCACGAAGGTACGGTCTCCAAAGGCATAGACCTCCTGAATATCGGTGGCCAACGTGGTCGCGTCATATTTGATCGGGACCGGGTAAGCGGCGTCTTTTTTGTTTCCGGTGGCAAGTTGTCCGCAATAATTCCAGCCCACGGCCCAAGCCGTCCCGTCCTCTTTCAGAAATACGGCGTGAGTGCCCCCGACTGAGATCTTTGAAATGTTGCTGAGAGGGGTGTGTTTATCACTCATAATTTGTATAGGATAGGCGACGCATTTCCATATATCATGTGCGAACATGTATCCCCAGGCCCAGACAGAACCGTCTTTTTTTATGGCAAAACCGTTTCGGTCTCCGACAAATATTTTTTCGACATCGGTGAAGGGCGTTTTGTTGTCGGCCATAACCCGAACCGGATAGGAGCGGTTTGTTGTAGTACCGTCTCCCAGCTCGTTCTGATAGTTTATCCCCCAGCTCCACACGGAGCCGTCCTTTTTCAGAAGAATCGTAAAGCCTACGCCCGCTTGAATATCCTCGACCGTCGAACTGTCCAGCGGGGTTTTCGCGTCAAACATAATGCGAACCGGATAATATCTCTTTTGGGTTGTTCCGTCCCCGAGCGTTCCTTCCAAATTGTTTCCAAGGGCCCACAAGGTATTGTCGTTCATCTTAATGATGAGATGTGATTGTCCCGCGTAAATATCCTGAACGCCGGTCAGCGGCGTTGTTTTGTTTTTCTTCACCTGCACCGGATTGAATCGGGTTGTCAGCGTTCCGTCTCCGAGGAACGGACTCCCGTCATCGCCGGTGTATTCTCCGTTATAGCCCCAGCCCCAAAGCGTCCCGTTGTCCAACAGGGCAAACCCCCGGCAATTGGAGGCAACGGCTTTTTTTACGTTCGTGAGCGGCGCGCCCGAGGCGTAGACAGTTTGCGATGAATAGGGCCGACGCGCCTCTGTTCCATTTCCGAGACCGCCGAACAGATTGGAACCCCAGCCCCAAACCGTTCCGTCGGAACGCAGGACGAGACAATTCTCATTGGAGCCGGAAATTGAAGTGAAGGCCTTTGTGAGCACGGTGGCCTTCGACGTCACCGTGCAGGAAGCCTTGTAGCCTCCGTCCACAGAGGTCGCGGTAATTTTAGCCGTACCCTTTTCCTTCAGTGTGACCAGACCGTTACTGTCCACGACTGCCACCTGTGTATTGTTTGAAGTCCATTTTGACGATTGATTGGTGGCATTTACCGGAGAGAAATAGGCCTTGAGCGTAACCTGCGCGCCAACATAGCCGTCCCAGGTTTTTTTATCTACGCTGATTCCGGTAACCGCGACCGGCAGAACCGTTACCGCACAGGAAGCTTTTTTGCCGCCGTCCGTCGTCGTTACGGTGATCGTCGCGTCGCCTACCTTTTTGGCGGTGACCTGCCCGCTTTGGCTGACCGTCGCGATGCTGGAGTCGCTGGTACTCCAGCGGACCGAAGGATAGGTGGCGTTGGAAGGGGTAACCGTGGCCGTAAGCTGGATGGTTTTATCACAGAGAATTGACGCCTTGGTCTTATCCAGCGAGACTCCGCTGACGTCCACGCTGGGAACCTTGATGGTGGCCGTCGCTTTTTTGCTTCCCGATTTTGTGGTCACCGTGATGGTCACAACGCCGCCCTTAACCGCGGTGACGAGACCATTTCCGTCCACCTTGGCCACCGCCGAATTGCTCGAGCTCCAGGTGACCGCCCGGTTGTCGGCGTTTGTGGGATTGACGGTAGCAACGAGCTGATAGGTTTTCCCACGATTGACAATTTTCTCTGCGGTGTTCAGAAAAACGCCGGTTACCGCAGGCGCTGTTTTGGGAATACAATTTTTGATATTGACTACGCCGGAACCGAAGTTTGGATCCCAGCCTTTCGCGCCCCGGTCATCCGCCTTCCCGCGCAGTGTGCTTTCCACTTTTGCGGGGGTCATTAATTTGTCGGTGGAGTAAAGCAGGGCGGCTGTCGCGGAAACATAGGGCGCCGACATGGACGTTCCGCTCCATTCCTCATACTGGCCTCCAGGCAGGCTGCTGTTGATGTCCTCGCCCGGCGCAC
>JGI994J12354_10002999_pt1 | contig 16061 bp, 11 predicted proteins | sample IntmicLarv3ML3BL_FD_12354 | JGI IMG/M metagenome (IMG submission 12354) | reverse complement strand
TGCAGGCGGAGATTCGTCTGTAGAACGCATCCTCAGGATAATCATGCTCGGAGACTATGTTTCACTTTATCTCTCATACTTCAAAAGCGTAGATCCTTCCGAGGTTAGACCTATCAACGACCTAAAAGAGGAAATCAGACGTGCGATTCCAAACGAGTCGACTTAATATTTTTGAACGATGCAAATCATTATGAACTCGTATCTGCTGAAACCGTTGCAGATGATATAATCATCGGGGAAGGGGAATTAGTGGAATTGTTCAAGCTTTCAACTCCGGATTACGCACCGGAGGGTTGTGAATCTCTATACTATAGAGTAACTAACGGGAGCTTTGACAGAAACGAAAACTATTATAGTCTTTCTGACGGCGCTGTTCTGGCAACAAATACCTACTTCAACATATTTTCAAGCTCCAAATATGCAGAATACACAAAGGCAGAGAACATAACATTCACAACCTGTGTTTCTGGGAAAATGGATATCTGCCTGCATGTATATACAACAGGAGAAGATGAGGTCATAAAACATGTACCAGTATACTCCGATGTGCCTATTGAGGTGTCCCTTGAATTCAACATAAAAGGACTCTCAGATAGAGAAAAAGTAACATGTCATTATGTTTCATTTGAATCAAAGGGGTTTTCCAAAATACATGAATTCGGAAGATATTCCACTAATGTAGAACAACGTGATGTCCGATTAGCGGTTGTGATATGCACATTCCGACGCGAAGAGTATGTTTATAGGACCGTAAGGGCTCTCAAAAACATGATTTTTGACTCTTCTTACAACACTAAACAAACTGACATATTCATCATTGATAACGGAAAAACACTTACAGAAGATATCTGTTCAGAATCTTTTATTCACCTCATCCCTAATCGAAACCTTGGGGGTAGCGGGGGTTTCACACGAGGAATGATCGAGGCGCTTGAACAAAATGCGACACATGTCTTACTGATGGATGATGACATAATTCTGGATCCTATTAGCGTTTATAAAACGTTGAATTTATTGAAAATCGCAAAAGATGAATACCTAGATGCGTTTATTCTTGGAGGCATGCTTAACTCAGATGAACCTACGATTCAACATGAGGCTGGCTCTTTATATAATGGACGATTCACGAAGTGCAAAGGAGATCTGGACCTTCTGCTCCCGGAATCCCTTATCCAAAACGACCTGTTCGAAGAAGTAGATTATGGAGGGTGGTGGTACGCCTGCATGCCCACAAGCGTCTGTGATGACAATCTTCCGCTACCCCTATTCGTAAAAATGGACGATATTGAATATTGTCTCAGAAATATGGATAGCCACATTATTATGAACGGAGTGGGCGTGTGGCACGAAAATTTCAGCAAAAAACAGAAAAAGATTGGAGAACATTACTATTTCGAAAGAAATTCAAAAATAATAAAAACTCTGACGGAATTGAAGTCGGCTTCATCCACACGCGACTTTTGGCACGAAGTACTGTATCTCGTTTCTCTTTCAGATTATGTGTCTTTGAGTCTATATCTGCGCGCAATATCAGACTATACAAAGGGTGTGGATTTCCTGCTTGAAACGGATGAAGAGGAACTTCACGCAGAATTACAAAAAATAGATGTTACGGATGAAGCATATCACATGAGTCCCGGGAGATTGGGGGCTTTTGCGAAACTCATATTTACAAAAAGGTTTTGGAAAAATCTTGTCCGGAGTTCTAAAGTGTATCTTGAATACATGAAAAACTGCAAGCGGGTTTCAAAGGAATATCGGAATCGTTCCAACGAACTTATGAGCACAAAAATGTGGAAACGTCGTCTAAACATTTGATTTGGGTAATGTACAGGGACAATGAATAAAACATTGTACATCTTCTCCTCCATAGTGGCACTGATGGGCAAGAACGTATTAATCACAGGGGGCGCAGGTTACATAGGTTCGCACACAGCAAAGGGGCTGGTGGAACGGGGGCACCGCGTCATTGTTTATGATAACTTATTGTGCGGCCATCTACCCAGTCTGCAAGGTGTTGACTATGTCACAGGAGATATAGGAGACTACGGCCTGATCAAAAAAACGCTTATTGAGAAAAAAATAGATGTTGTAGTACACTTAGCTGCATCGACCAGCGCAGAAGAATCAGTATTAGACCCAAGAAAATATTATCAGGACAATGTTACGAAGGGAGCCATGCTACTCAACGCCATTGTAGATTCTGGGGTTACTAAAATCGTTTTTTCGTCTTCCTGCACAATATACGGAGTACCTTCTGCCATCCCGATTAATGAATCAGAAAAGCAGTTTCCGATTAACCCTTATGGGTGGACAAAACTGATCTTTGAACAGATGTTGAAAGATTACGACCTTGCATATGGCCTCAAATCGGTCTGTCTTCGCTACTTTAACGCTGCTGGTGCCGACGAAACTGGGAACATTGGAGAATATCACGACCCAGAAACTCACGTCATTCCTTTGTTGATACAGACCGCTATGGGGTTAAGAGAGAGCTTTTCCATATTTGGTACAGATTATGACACCCCTGATGGAACTTGTATGCGCGACTACATACACGTCACTGATCTTGCCGACGCAGACGCGAAAGCAATAGAATACCTATTTGAAAAAAACAAGAGCGAACAATTTAATCTTGGTACGGGCAGCGGCGTAACTGTCCTTGAACTCATTGATTCTGTAGAAAGAATTGCCGGCACCAGGTTAAACATAAAGATAGAAGGAAGACGTGCAGGAGATCCAGACAAATTGGTTGCAGATAGCACTAAAGCGCGCACTGTCCTCGGATGGATTCCCACACATTCGTCCATAAACAATATCGTTAAGACCGCATGGATTTGGCATAACGGAGTAGGTAGGCAATGAAATATGATTTTTTGATAGTCGGCGCGGGCCTTTTCGGAGCAGTCTTCGCCTACGAAATGAAGGGGAGAGGAAAAACTTGCCTTGTGATTGACAGGAGGGCCCATATCGGGGGCAACATTTATACCGAAGAAATTGAGGGCATTAACGTACACAGATATGGTGCGCACATATTCCACACGAGCAATGAACACATATGGGATTATATCAACCAGTTCGCTGAGTTTAATGGGTATATAAATTCCCCAATGGCGAAGATAGGTAACGAAACTTACAACCTGCCTTTCAACATGAATACATTCAGTAAACTATGGAACATCAAATCTGTAGACGAAGCGAAGAAAAAGATAAAGGATCAGACGCTAGAATTAGACCATGAACCAACTAACCTAGAGGAGTATGTTCTTTCGACGGTTGGCAAAGATATTTATGAGAAACTCATCAAAGGGTATACAGAAAAACAATGGGGAAGACCTTGCTCAGAGCTCCCCATCTCCATAATAAAACGTATCCCCATCCGGTTTACGTATGACAATAACTACTTTGACGACGTTTATCAGGGAATACCCAAAGGCGGATACACAAAGGTAATAGAAAAAATGCTTGAGGGAATTGACGTGGAACTCAACTGCGATTTTTTCAAAAATTATAAAGATTTTAAAAAAACCGCAAATAAACTTCTGTTTACAGGAAGGATTGATGAGTTTTATGGATACTGTTTCGGACCATTGGAATATCGCTCGTTGGAATTCAAGACTCATATTGAAAACTCAACTGATTATCAGGGTACTGCAGTGGTGAATTATACTGGGAAGGAGGTACCATACACTCGGGTCATAGAGCATAAACATTTTGAATTCGGAAATCAGCCGAAAACCGTCATAACAGAGGAATATCCTTGCACCGGGAAACCTGGGACAGAAGCATATTATCCAATAAACGACGAAGAGAATGAAACCCTATACAAGAAATATGAAGAACTCGCCTCCAAGGAAGATGATATCTTATTCGGAGGGAGACTTGGAGAATACAAATACTATAATATGGATGAATCCATACTTGCCTCCATCAGAATGGGGGGGGTTGTACATTAAATTTGCAATATTTGGGTTAGGATATGTGGGGCTATCTATGGCCACCTTGATATCAAAGAAATACCCCGTGGTGGCGATAGATATTATTGCTTCTAAAGTTGATGACATAAATGCGAAAAAATCACCAATAGTCGATCAAGATATCCAGTCGCGCCTTGAAAACGATGATCTTATGCTGACTGCATCTACTGATGCGGGCCTCTGCAGTGATGCAGACTACATTATAATCTCAACACCCACAAATTACGATGTTGAATCCAACACATTTGATACTTCTTCTGTAACATCAATCATCGAAAAAGTCAAAACACTCAATCCAAATTGCATAATTGTAATCAAATCCACCATCCCCGTGGGATTCACAGAAAAATTATATTCTTCGGGAACAAAGAACATAATCTTCTCTCCAGAATTCCTAAGAGAGGGTAAAGCATTGTATGATAATCTTTATCCATCTAGAATAATCGTGGGCACACCGTCTGAGGACTGTTACCTTTTCAGGAAGGGAGAATTCTTTGCTTCAATTCTCAAAGAATGTTCCGAGAAAAAAGACGTCAGGGTGCTATTGATGGGATCGACAGAAGCGGAGTCGGTTAAGCTGTTTTCAAACACATACCTAGCAATGCGTGTGGCGTTTTTCAATGAACTCGATTCTTTCGCCGAAATATACAACCTTAACACGAAGGATATAATCTCGGGCGTCTCCTTAGATCCCAGAATTGGTGACCACTACAATAACCCGTCTTTCGGTTATGGAGGATACTGTCTTCCCAAAGATACTAGACAGTTATCATCCAATTTCGGAAACATCCCCAATTGGGTCATAAAATCAATACCTCTTTCCAACGACGCAAGGAAAGTTTTCATTGCGGATAGCATAATAAGGATTTTGAAATCAAGTGGAACGGTGGGAGCATACAAACTTGCAATGAAAGCGGGTTCAGATAACTACCGTGAATCAAGCATAATTGATGTATTAAATCTACTCAGCGCCAGAGGAATCGAGACGATCATATATGACCCTTACATTCGCGATGAAAAATTCGGGAAACACCTCGTGGTCTCCAATCTAGAACAATTCAAAGAAAAATCAAACATCATTTTGACCAACAGAATGGATGGGGATCTGAACGATGTTACTCACAAAGTGTACACACGAGATGTCTTCAACAGAGATTGAATGCTCTGAAAAGATAACGGAAAAGAGCAAAATCGCTGTAATCATTCCTATTTATAACTCTGAGAAATACCTGAAAGATTGTCTTTTCTCGGTCTCCGAACAGAGCTTAAAAGAGATTGAGATCATCTGCATCGATGATGGTTCCACCGACAATTCGGTTTCAATCATCAGTGAGTTTTTTGAACAGGATGGCCGCATCAGATGTATTCGAATTGAGCATTCCGGACCAGGCGTGGCGAGAAATATAGGAATAGATGCATCCAATTCAGAGTTCATAGCCTTCATGGATTCAGATGACATGTACCCGAATACGGGTACCTTAAAGAAACTGTATTCAGAAGCAAAAAGAAACGATGTACAAATATGCGGAGGATCTTGGTCAGAAAAAAAGGAGGATACTGTCCTTACATCATTTCAAGATTCAGGATATGTGTTCAAAGATGACGGAATCACATGTTACAGAGAATATCAATTCGATTTCGGTTATCACCGGTTCATTTATGCCACAGAGCTCATAAGTAGATGCGGAATTCGTTTCCCAAATTTACTGCGGTATCAGGATCCGCCCTTCTTCGTTTCAGCTATGTACCATGCAGGGCGATTCTATTCATTGTTTGAACCAACATACTGCAAAAGAATAAAAAATGAAAATGCCCTATCTACGAAAGATAAGATATTGGATTTCTTGCAGGGGATCCGTATGGTCTTTGACTTTGCCGATGAGCACGAATTGCATGAACTAATGGATACGACGACGAAAAGACTTGCGGAAAACATTCTTGCAATAACTGAAAGTGTTGTGCTTTCTGAACTAAACTCTATTTCGACTTCATTGGTAGAATTATATTCGCGCGTTTGTAGGCATTCTGTGCATCATCAAAGATTACCCTCTCCGGCACCAGTTATTGCTGCGGACATTTGTTCTGATAAAACAGTTATTTCAACGTTCATGTCTCTATGGAGGGATGGACATTGTAAATTATTTCCAGATAAAAAGATGATATACCCCATATTCAATGCTATTAAAAAATATGGAATGAGGTACTGTTTAAGACACGCCTTCAATGTATTCCTCAAAATCATTCAGTAAGTCAACGTACAGGATCGCATTGTTAAAGGACTTACTGTTGTGTGAAATATGCCCCCTGAGCTCAATGTGAATGAGATTGCGAGGGCAGATTGGGCATAGGGCACTAATCATTTTTACTTTTATTTCCCATAGCATCCAGGAGTGTTTTTAAAATTGCATCTTGTTCCGCTATGTGATTTTCCAGCAATTCGATTTTTTTAACAATGTTGTTTTCGATTATTCTGAGTTGACTTTGTAGCCAATTTCTGGGTGCCGCATATCCAGAGTTTCTATAGCAGGTTGCATAGATTGTGTGTGTGTCAAAGCAGACTGAATCGAGGATCTCCATATTTCTTTTATCAATTGTAACTATGTTAAGCCCACGCTTTCCTACAGCATAGTCTATGCCATCTACAGCTATCAGCACATCGTCCCCATTGGTATATGTCCTGCTGGCGATGAATACTCTACAGCCTCCCATAAATAGCGATGCATCTAACGGCTTACCTTTCGCCCCAAGTTCCTCATATATAACTCCAGATGTATCTGCAATTCCAATGTAACTACGCCGATATTTGCCTACTAGATTTGTTTCAAACCCGAGCTGGCTCATTTTAGAAAACATATCTTCTGAAAATTCACCGCCCGACGTATCTTTGATAGCGACTATAATCAGATAATTCATTTTTTCCTTCAGCGCCGTAAGTATGTCGAAATACTCATAAATGTCTGAAACACTTCGAAGCCCAGCTGATTCGTCACCTATCATTTTTTCCACGTGAACACCCTATCCAGATATACGAATCGCATAGAGATTACTAGAATATCAACCTTTGTTTTTATTGCACCTCTTTGTTGTCAATTTTCACACAAGCTATATTTAAGCATGTAACCACTTTTAGAAATCTAGAAAGAGAGCGTGCAGAACTTGCATGCTTCATTCTAAGGTTGTTCGGTTTCAATCTGATCATTTGTTTGGGGGCCTTCGTTTTCAACGATAAACGATTCATAATTGAAAATGGGGGGGGTATAGCCTACAACCTCTGTTTGACCGAAGGGGTCTTCGACTATGTTCATAATGAACACGATCGATCCGAGTTTTTTGTAATAACTGACTATTGTACGGTTTTGACGTTGGTCTTTTTCATCCCAGTTTTTTAAGAAATGCCATGTAGAAGCACCTATTCTTTTTTTGATTCCCGGACTTCCTTTTAACATAATGGTTTTGAAAAATCTCAGCGTTTCGGAATGAATGAAACGATTTCTGTCCAATTTTTTCCATTCGTCAGCGTAATTATTGCTACTTGAATCTCCTGTATATCTCAATTTCTTTGAGACTTCGGAAGATTTTAAAAAATTCTCCGATGTAGATTCGGCAGATGTCACTACCCCAGAATACATTCCCTCATAATCATATGTGTCCTTCATTTCCAGACGTTCCTTATTGTCCTGCTTGTCAACGTATTCAAAAGATGCTACGTGTGGGCTTAACGTATAAATCAAATCGAAAACAAATTTTCGTGATTTGAATTTGGGATAAGTTCTGCGAAACGCAATAAACGCACTTTTTGATTGGAGTGGCATCCACACGGGTGTGCCGTAGCAACAATTCCAAGAACTATCGAAGTGGTATCGTGCTCTGTAATACAAGTACAGATCCTCATATTTCAGGACTGGATCCGTACATTTTTTATCCCTTATGGATTGTGATAACAATTCAGAGAATATTCGTTTCACATCCTCATTGCCAGAATTGGAAAGCCAAGCACGATTTTTGACATAATTGGTGACAACTCCTTCAACGGTATCCTGAAGATCGAAATCCGGGAAAGTATGGTTAGAAAAGTACGGTCGAGAAACTGGCTCTCCACAACCGCCAGTTATGTGAATTGTGTTGCCAAGCCTTCCATTCGTGTCAAACATTCCACTACTGGCCTCGAAATATGTACCGAGTACATAACTAAGGCGGTATTCCAAGTGATCCTGCAAAGATAGTGTTGTGGTGTAATCGTAGTTTGACGGACTTATTTTGCGCATACATTTGAACACGGAATCATACTCCAGCCCATATGCGGATGGCAACGCAGATGCACACCTCACTTCTTCTTCGTCACCGAAAGTGAACATTGTAGTTTTCTCTCTAACATTGTGAACGTGTGTCAAAGCAGAAAAAACAATTCTAGAATCCATGCCACCAGTTATGTCTATGATTATATTATCAAAATGTGGCGATTGAAAACAAACGTCTAAATTGGATATTATCTCATCTTTTGCATCTGAGAGCATTTTGATGTATTCTTCTTCAGAAAAATCTTCCTCCGACGTCAAATAATTTGCTAATTCGTTCGCCTCGAAAGAAATTCCTTCAGAGGTTATTTTTATTTTTTTATCTAACTGCAAGGAGTACGTATTCGCGGTTAGACACCTTTCGTCCATCAATTGGGCCGCCAAAACGTCATTGGTGCAAAAATAGGATAGTGAAACATCCTCATCTAGCTTGCATTCCACCCCCAGATCGGACAATGCACACAATAACAAATGATATCGATTGCTTACACAAAATATGTCCCCTTTTTGGTAATAATACAACTTACTCATGCCAAAAAAATCAAAAGAAACCGTTATTTCTTTTTCATTGAGAATGATGCACGAATAATTCCCAATCATATCTTTAACCTCTTCAATGCAAGATGTGCTGTTGCTTATTCCTTTTTGACCCCATATTATTTTCTTCCCCACCTTCGCCATGCCGGAAAACAAAATGCTACTTTCTTTTCTCTTTGTGATTTCGCCCAAATGTAAAATTTGTACATTCGGATGTTTCGGATCAACATGAGTCTTGAACCCTGCATCAATCAGGCTACTGTCTTCAGAATCGAACTTAATCCCATGTGTCAATACAAAATCTACAAAGGGTTCGTTCATCTTTACATATTTCAACTTTTTATTAACAATTTTTATTTCGTCATTGTCATATAGTTCTGCGAGTTCAGCTGATAATTTTTTGCTCTCAAAGTACTCTATGTTAGAAGATTTTATTTCAAATATTTCTTTTTCTGTATAAATATATGCAAGTACACGGTATATTCCATCCTCTTCGATTTCATATTCTAGGGTATTCGAGGTGGTTTCTATCGTTTTTACGATTTTTGAGTCTAAATAAATCCTACACTTTGTTGATACCTTTTCAATTTGGTTATTTGGATCCACTTCAATGAACAAAGTGCGCCTTCTGATTTCGGCGAGCATGCCGGTGCTCAATTTTATGACTTTTGTACTGACCACACATTGGGATTGAAAGGGTCTTATTTTATCCTATCTATTTGTTGTGTTGCCGGAATAAAGATTTACAGGCTATTCACTAATTTAAAGTTAAATCTGCACTTTATTACCTACATCACTCAAAACTCTAGAACTTATTGGAGGCCGGATAGTGCCCATTGACACTGCATGCTTCTGCAAAGTGTATTAAATAGCATTCTACCATAAGGGAGGCAGAGCGTCATGAAACGAATAAGGGTGGATATTCCAGTTGTCTTTATATGTGATGACAATTACGCTATGCCTACTGCGGTCGCCATAACTTCTATGTTTCATAATTGTGGAAGAGATACATCGTACAGAATATACATCTTTGGAAGTAATCTATCCGAAAATAGTAAAGAGCTTTTAACAGGTTTCAAAACTGACGTTCATTCGATCTTCCTCAAAGACATATCATCTGAAAATTATTCAAAAACTGGAAACAGCCGTGTACCATCATCTATTCATGTCTCGAAAGCGGCATTATGCAAATTTGACATAGCCAATATCATCAGGGAGTATGATAAAATAATCTACCTAGACGGGGACGTCATCGTAAAGAAGGATCTGAAAGGATTATATGGGGTAGATCTGGGAGACAAATATGCTGCAGTGGTTAAAGACATGAAACCGATGGTGAATTACAATCCAACTCAAGTTGAAAGATTGGGGGTGAACCATTCTGCTTACTTTAACACAGGCATGATGGTGCTCAACCTTGAGAAAATGAGGGCAGATAATCTCGCTGAGCAACTTTTTGAATATAGAAATAATGGAATCAATTATTTTATGGATCAGGATGCTTTCAATGTGATTTTTAAGGAAAACGTATTCTATCTGGATTACACTTTCAATCTAATTTATTCAGATTATGAATTTTTTCCATTTCAAAGTTTAAAAAAATATTACAGGTTCCCTGCGAAGACACCGGAGAAATTATTAGAAGACACGGTTGTGTTACATCTGAGTAGCAAAGAAAAGCCTTGGATATACAACGATTTACAATTTTCTAAAGAATGGTACGATTATTATCAAATGTCACCATATTCAACAAAAAAATTGCCCAGAAACAGCATAACCCACAAAAAGACTGCAGATGAACTACGAACAGAATTAAAAAAAGCTCGCGACGAAATACACATGATAAAAAGCTCTTTCAGCTATAAGCTGGGGCGAAAAATCACAGAACTCCCAAGAAAATACATTGCCTACAAAAATATAAAAAATTCTAAGAAAATAAGATACACTAAAGATTGGAAATATTTAGGACCGGACAGGGATAAAAAAATCATCATTTCACTCACTTCATTTCCGGACAGAATTAATGTTGTGCCTAAAGTCTTAGAGTCTTTGATGAAACAAACAGTGAAACCTGATGAAATTATACTTTATTTGGCGTCAGAGCAATTCGAAGAACGCAGACTTCCAAAATTAGTACAAAAGGCTAGAAGGTATGGGGTGAAAATTGAATTCTGTAAAGATTTGAAACCTCACAAAAAATACTATAATGTGATGAGATCGCACCCTAACGACTTGATAATAACTGTTGACGATGACGTCATGTATCCTCCAATCTTAATAGAAAGGTTGTACAAATCTTATTTAAGACATCCCGAGTGCGTTTCCGCCAATAGAGTTCATAGAATTTCCTTTAATAACGCTGGCGAAATGTTACCCTATAATTCTTGGAAAAAGGAGTTTTTGGGAAGATATGACACTCCCTCAATGTCCTTGATTGCAACAGGCATCGGCGGTGTACTATACCCCCCACACAGCATTCCTGCCGATGCTTTTGATGAAGAAAAAATTGAAAAAACATGTCTTTTTGCTGACGATTTATGGCTAAAGGTAATGGAAGTCAGAAACAACATTAAAGTTGTCCTTGCATCGAAAAATAAAATTGAATTACCAGTTATTGAAAAAACTCAAACCAATGCTTTGTGGACAAAAAATGTGGACAGCGGGGGAAATGATGCACAGCTCTCCAAAATCCTTTCACTTTATGAAAAAGAAGAAAGGGGAAACATTATCAATAAAATTCATACAGATTATATCTACGAAAACTATCAAGTCGACCATTTAAATAAAAATATTCATCCCCTTGCAAAATTGATCTCTGCGACCAATCTAAATGAATATTTGGAACAAATAAATAAAATAAAATCTGATATTATTGTGGCGATGTTCATAAATGATACGGCTGAAAAATTTTGGCACAAAATAAAATTTCCGAAGTTCATGCGTGTTAAGAAAAAACCAAAATTCAGAGAAGCTTATGTAAATGTACGTGATTTTAACAATGCCTTTTTCGCAGAGTACACGGAGAAAGATGAATGCAAAGCAAGATACCATTACGAAAAGGATGGAATAAATTTTGAAGTTGTCAGTAGAGGATATCGTGACCCCTCTTCAATCTCCTTCGTTAAATACCAGCAAAATAATGAAAAATATATGTACAGCTTCGCCGAGGAGGGCACCAGAGGATTATTTTTATTTGTATTTTCAAAAAATACTCTTGCCCCACTAGATTTCATAAGAGTGGATGTTCACAAAGACGATGATTTAAAAATATTACGATTCTAGTATTATATTTTTTCATAATTTCTATCTGTGAGTGTAATACCTTGCCTTTGATTTCCATGACACCACTGCATTCTGGTTAATAGCCTGACCTGGACATCAAGATATGATTGGAATAAGATTGCGATTTGAATGTTCATTTTTTGAGTTCTGATATTGCTTGTTGATTTCCGTTTTCTGCGGCTATACGGATGAACTCCTTATGTTTCTCAGTATTTTGATCGCCGCCTATCCCTTCCTTGTACATCATTGAAATTTGGTATGGTGCGACCGAACTTCCATTTAGGAGCGCAAGCGAGTAATAAGTGAGCGCTTTTTGCAAGTCTTTTTCGACATTTGTATCACAAAAAAATATGTCTCCCAACATAGTCTGCGCCTGCACATTGTTCCTTTCTGCTGATAAAGTAAGCCACTTGATTGCAGCGTCCATTTCAGGAGGGTTTTTATTTCTGTATAACGAACCCAGTAAGTACATGGCGTTTGAGTTGTATGACTTTGTTGCCTTGGTTAAAATCTCTATGTACTTTGATTCTGTAATTTGACTTCTATTTCTGAGAATTTTCGCTATCATAACCTGATGGTCCACAATAGAAGATTGTGAGAAGATATCAAACCATTTCTTTGATTCTCTTAAATCGACTTCCGTACCAACTCCCTCGTGATACATGGTGGCGACTTGATATTGTGATCCTGGGTTCCCAGACTCTGCAGCGCGCAAACACCATTTGAACGCTTCTTTTTCGTTTTTTTCTATTTTGGTGTCAGATAGGAATAAATCAACCAACGCTGTTTGCGCCTGTGCGTGCCCAGCATTTGCTGCCTCCTCAAACATTTTGACTGCTTGTCCTACATCGGCTCGCACACCAACGCCGTCTCTATACATTATAGCACTTCTTACTTTGGAGCCTAAGTGTCCCTTATTCGCAGACCTCATGAACCATATAAGTGCTTCTTTTCGATCTTCGTCATTCCATGCGATTTTTGACAGGAGATCAGCATATCTGTATTCGTTGAGTGGATTCCCCTCTTCCGCGAGATTTTTGAATAATCCGCACACCTCGGTCTTATTATTTCCTTCATCGTTCATTAGTATAGAAATCTTCATGCGTGCATCTTTGTTGCCCGCGTCTGCTGCCAGCTGATAGTAGAAAACAGCAGCCACAACATCTTGTTCAATACCTATTCCCTCAAACAACATGTCCGCGTATTCGAGCTGGGCCTGGGTGTGCCGGCTCTCTGCGGCTCTTTCCATCCACTCACGAGCGACGATGATATCCTTTCTAGTTTTACTACCCTCTTGATACATTTTAGCCAGTCTGTATTGTGCATCGATCATCCCTAATTCTGCTAATTCAGATATTATTTCAAATGATTCGACCATTTCTTTGCGATAATGATCACAAACACGTTTAACGGGGCCATCTTCTCTAACTTTACCTCCCTCTATCCAAATAGCTCGGTCGCACATCTCCTCTATTGTTGCTAGCCCGTGGGATACCAACAGTATTGTCTTTCCCTTCTTTGCCACGCTCCTAAAGTGCTGAGATGCTTTGGCGGAGAAGGATGCGTCCCCTGTGCTGAGTATTTCATCCACAAGGAAAATATCTGCATCAACATGAATCATTATCGCAAACGCTAATCTTCCTATCATACCAGAAGAATAAGTCTTCAGAGGATTGTCGATATAATCGCCAAGGTTAGAGTAATCGATAATTCTGCCCATTTTCTCTTCGATTTCGATTTTACTGAATCCATACATAGATCCTTTGAGATGAATGTTTTCTCTTCCAGTCATATCCTGATGGAACCCCATGCCGAGTTCCAATATGCTAGCGACCGTACCATTCACCTCAATTATACCTGTGTCTGGCATCAGTATTCGTGATATCATTTTCAGAAGTGTACTTTTGCCAGAACCGTTTCTTCCTATAATCCCAACAACTTCCCCCTTCCCTATTTCAATAGATATGTTCTCGAGGACTTTGTTCAGTACTTTCCTATTCTTTGGAGATTTTCCGCCATTAGGTTTTTCGGAAATAATCGTTTTGAATGATTTGGAGACTCTTTTCATTTCGATAGCTTTCTCAGCATCCGTCATAGTTCCTCCGCGAATTTCCATTTTAACTTATTGAATACGATCGCTCCTGTTGTAAACATCACGCCCGCAAACAAAAGACAAATGCAAAGCTGAGTGGTACTTGGTGCAATACCAAAATATAGCATATCATGATACAAATCTATGAAATGTGCGAGTGGGTTATACCATATTAATTCTGCAAGTACCCCCTTGAGATCTGTTACCATGTAAAATATTGGAGTCACCCAAAATAAAATTCTTGCCAGCGCCTGAATCAGATGTTGGATGTCTCTAACAAAAACTGTTACTGCGGATAGTAACAGTACATACCCTGTCGCGAATGTAAGGGATAACAGTAGCACCAACGGTAAAAAAATGATGGTGTTGGCCCCCATAGAAGTCCCCGAAAATAAAGATAGAATTATCACTGCTAAGTACGCTATCATAAAGGTTATGAAAGTGCTCAAAATTTGAGATAATACAACAATTTCTCGTGGAAAATACATTTTCTTTATTGCACTACTGTTTGATACGACACACCCTGCACCAGAGGTCAAATTCTCTTGGAAAAATGTGAATGGAAACATTCCGACACAAAGATACAACCAGTAATTATCGATTGATCTTTCCATTATGCCTGTAAATACTATGTAAAACAAAATTATTGATATAACTGGCGTTATGAAATGCCACGCAACCCCGAGATACGAACTCGTATACTTTCCCTTGAGATTCCGAGCAACCATTGACCACAGAAGATGCCTGTGTTCGCATATTTCTTTACTCAACCTCACAGCAGTGCTCAACATCGCAACAGTCCTGACATGATTTTGAGTTATATAATATTTCAATAGCAAAGAGCCTCTAACCATCCAAAACTTACAAATGTTTCATCTAGTGTTTCTTCAAAAATTGTAAGAAAACAAAGGGAGCAACAGAACGCAATGTCAAACGCCGCCCTGAAATCGAAGATCCTGCAGAGTTATGAGTTTGGCCATATATGGGATTCTATGCTATTCGAAGCACCGTTGAGTCCAAACTGGAATCGTCCATACTGTGTTTAAATGTTGACCCCCATCTACAGTATTAACTTATTCGTCCTTTTTCGAGACCTTGTCCCGCCACCTGCCTTATACCACAAATTTGGTGACGACGTTCCTGCCGCAGACAACGTGAGAGAACCTCTCGATGGTGTGTCTATGGAGAGCGATGTTGTCAGGATCGTTGTGGAACTTCCGGAGTTCAGAAGGAGGAAATACAACTGGATTCCGCTGAGACCTCTGTTACTGTCTCTGTGGACACAGAGAGCCAGGAAGTTCAGTAAGACCGTTCCGCTTTAAACGAACATCGATGTGACAGTGCTAAAGCGTAGTACAACGACTGGATCTTTGAAGTGACCGTGAATTTCAAAAACAGAACGCAGGAGAAAAAACGAGTAGATATCTCATAAACACAACGAATTGGTCATAGGCCTTCTACTTCAAATGATTACTTTTATTTTTTTTTAGAGCGGCCATTCAACAGATCCGCAAGTTCACTTTTAGCCAAATCGTTGCCCAATTCTGCGGATCTTCTCATCCATTCTATTGCTTTATCAATGTCCTTGGCCGTACCTTTTCCGTCGCGATACATTCTTCCGAGCCTGAACATTGCATTACGGTTATCCTTCTCTGCAAGAAGAACACATATATCATGTGCTTCCCTAAAGTCTTCTAGAGAAGCTCGTTTCAGAAGGGCCCCTACAAATTCGTCTTTGATTCGGTCATCACCCAATTCTGCGGATCTTCTCATCCATTCTATTGCTTTATCAATGTCCTTGGCCGTACCTTTTCCGTCGCGATACATTCTTCCGAGCCTGAACATTGCATTACGGTTATCCTTCTCTGCAAGAAGAAC
>JGI994J12354_10002998_pt1 | contig 16072 bp, 15 predicted proteins | sample IntmicLarv3ML3BL_FD_12354 | JGI IMG/M metagenome (IMG submission 12354) | reverse complement strand
TAAGAGTGTATGAACATTTTCTGCATATACAAAGAGAATATACAGGAAATGTATCAGGCGGCAAATAATAAGGCTTCCGGGAATTATCTCCGGAAGCCTTAGCCTATTGACAAACGTAGGTTGTTTAGGGTGTTGCTTAACAAAAACTCATAGGGGCGAACTCTGTTCGCCCGGGAGCGCTCACAGCCCGCCCATACAATTTGCTTTCCTGTCTCAAAGCACGCTTTCAGTCATCTTTTTTCTGCAGCTTTTCCAGATTGCCGTCACCGTGATCGAGATAAGTGTTGTCAAGAGTCTGCTCAATGCCCTGACGCCACTCGTCAAGGTATTCTTTGCGCAATGCAGCACGCTCGGTGCTCTCTTCTTCTGTGAGTTCCCGCTCTTTGGCAAGGCGGGCAAGCTCATTTATTCTGTCTAATTTTTCTTGAATCATAAATACACCTCAGTTGCGCAGGCTGTGTATCGGCGCGGGAATTCTGCCGCCCCGTGCGATAAACTCAGCCGGCGAATTTGGATTTACTTGCATAACAGGCGCACGACCCAGAAGCCCGCCGAAGTCCACAACATCGCCGACCTTTTTGCCGGGAGCGGGTATTATGCGCACGGCGGTAGTTTTGTTATTGACCATGCCGATTGCGGCTTCATCAGCTATTATGGCAGAAATTGTCTCTGCTGGTGTGTCGCCGGGAATGGCGATCATATCCAGACCCACAGAGCATACGCAGGTCATTGCCTCCAGCTTTTCGAGAGTCAGAGCGCCGTTTAAAGCGGCTTTTATCATTCCTGCATCTTCACTCACGGGGATAAAGGCACCGGAGAGACCGCCAACGTGTCCGGATGCCATTACGCCGCCTTTTTTCACGGCATCATTCAAGAGCGCCAGAGCGGCTGTGGTTCCGTGGGCACCCACTGAGACGAGACCCATCTCCTCCAGAATATCCGCCACACTGTCACCCACAGCGGGAGTGGGGGCGAGAGAGAGGTCAACAACGCCGAAGGGCACGCCCAGCCTGTGGGAAGCCTCCTGAGCCACAAGCTGTCCCATGCGGGTTATGCGGAATGCGGTTTTCTTTATAGTCTCGGCTACCTCGTCAAAAGGAAGTCCTTTCGCAGACTTGAGAGCGTGGGAGACCACACCGGGACCGGAAACGCCCACGTTTATAACGCATTCAGGCTCACCGATTCCGTGAAAAGCCCCTGCCATAAAGGGGTTGTCCTCCACGGCGTTTGCGAATACAACGAGCTTGGCGCAGGCAAAACCTGCGGTGCCGGAGGTTAGCTCTGCCGCTTTTTTGATAACGCGGCCCATTTCAGCCACGGCATCCATATTTATGCCGGCTCTGGTGGTGGCAACATTGACACTGCCGCAGACCAGTTTTGTCTCTGCCAAAGCCTCAGGCAGTGACGCGATAAGCCTATGGTCACCTTTCGTACAGCCTTTGTGCACAAGAGATGAGAAGCCGCCCAGGAAGTTAACACCGACCTCTTCGGCTGCCCGGTCAAGGGCTTTTGCGAAGGGGACATAGTCAGCGGCATCCGACGACTCAGCCACCATTGCGATGGGTGTGACGGAAATGCGCTTGTTGACTATGGGAATGCCGAACTCCGCCTCGATATCCTCCCCTGTTTTCACAAGGTTTCCGGCGAGACGGCAAATTTTATCATATATCTTCGTGCAGCTTTTGGCGGCATCCGCATCGGCGCAGTCACGCAGGGATATTCCCATTGTGATGGTGCGCACATCCAGATGCTGCTGGTCAATCATTTCTATTGTTTGAAGGACTTCCCCCTGATTTATCATGGTGTGCCCCCCTTATATCCTGTGCATGGCGTTGAAAATATCCTCGCGCTGGGTGCGGATTAACAATCCGGTTTTCTCGCCTTCTTCGCGCAGGGCTTTTGCCAGATCGACAAAGGGCAGTTTGCAGCCGTCTGTATCAACCAGCATGACCATTGTGAAGTATTCCTGCAGAACAGTCTGGCTGATGTCAAGGATGTTAACACCATTCTGTGCCAGCAGAGTGCAGACATCCGCAATGATGCCAACCCGGTCTTTTCCGATAACTGTTACGATTGATTTCATAAGTTCCCCTCCACTATTGTAGTCCGCCCAGCTCGTCGAGCGTCAGCTCGAAGGCGGGGAGAAAGTGCTCCATAAAAATTCAGGGAGATTCATATTCTCCAGAATTTCCTTTGTCTGCTTTTCGGCGGAGCTGAACTCGTCGTTTCCCGCCTTGCGCTCTTCTATACATTTTATATAGGCAGAGAGTTTGTCGGCTGCCTTTATAATGATGCCCTTATCCCTGTCCTCCTCAAAATGCAGGAGATGGGAATACGCCGCGCGAAGCTCATCCGGCAGAAGCTCGATAAGCCGCTGGGCGGCAATGGACTCCACCTGCTTGTAGGCGCTGTTTATCTCTTCGTTGTAGTATTTTATCGGTGTTGGCATATCACCTGTCAGGATTTCCGGAGCGTCGTGGTATAAAGCGATAGCTGCGTATTCATTTGGGTCACAGTCCCTTTTAAAAACATCACGGCGGATTAGGGCAAGCGCATGAGCGATGACAGCCACCATGTGGCTGTGCTCCTGAATATTCTCAGGCATGCTGTTGCGCATCAAGCCCCATCTGCCAATGTATCTCATTCTTGATATAAGAGCGAAAAAAGGCTGGCTCATAAGGTGTCCCTCCCGAGAAACCGCCGATGGCGGCAGCGTTATGTGAAAAATAATGATAATCTTACAGAAAAAGAAACAAATCGGCAGTAATTTACAGGGATAATTGTCGCCCGGCACGATATTCCGCCCCGCGGAATAATATTTTTGTTTATAGTCAACAAGAGCTCCGCGCATAGAGAGTCACTTGCAGAATGCTTAGGGTTTTCAGTGTTTTTCATGATACCACGACTGGCTATTTATGTAAAGGGAAAGTAGGGGTTGTAAAAATCCTGTAAGGGGGTTTTGGTCAAAATACACAGCTGTTTTGGGGAATATTCAGCATTACGTGGTTTGATTTCCCAAGAAGATTGCGTTATAATGCTAATAAGTGGGCATATGTGAGAGTCGCAGCTATTACGAATATGTCCGCGATATTATTTGGAGGTGTCTCATGAAAAACACTAAGAGACTGCTATCATTGGTTCTTGTTCTGGCAATAATACTGTCATTTGCCGGATCAGCATTTGCGATAGAAGTCAAAACCGGCGATATCGTCATTCTCGCCACTAACGACGTTCACAACGGTGTGGATGTAACAAAGGGCGAAGATGGCAAAATGACAACCATGGGCTATGCAAGCCTTGCTGCATATGTCGCAGAAATGAAAACTGCCGCGGGAAATGACAATGTAACTCTCATTGACGCGGGTGACTCTGTACAGGGTGAGGCTATCGGAACCCTGTCAAAGGGCGAATATCTCATAGACATTATGAACCAGCTTAAGTATGATATCGCAATCCCCGGCAACCATGAGTATGATTACGGCATGGAGCGTTTCTTTGAGCTTGTTGAAATGGCAGACTTCCCCTATATCTCTGCCAACTTCACCGATCTCAAGACAAACAAGCCTGTATTTGACGCATACGAGATGGTTACATACGGTTCTGTGAAAGTTGCCTTTGTGGGCGTAACTACTCCTGAGAGCTTCACAAAATCCACACCTGCATATTTCCAGGATAAAGACGGAAACTACATCTATGGCTTCTGCGAGGGCGGAAACGGCAAGAACATGTATGATGCAGTTCAGAAGGCTGTTAACGATGCTACCACCGCAGGTGCCGACCATGTCATCGTCATTGCTCATCTGGGTATCGACAATGAGAGCAAACCCTGGACATCCAAGGAGCTCATTGCAAACACAACAGGTGTTGACGCTGTTATTGACGGTCACAGCCACAGCACAATTGACGGAGAGAAAGTTGCCAACAAGAGCGGCGATGACGTAATTCTTGTTCAGGCGGGAACAAAGCTCTCCGGCATCAGCAAAGTCGTCATCAAAGCTGACGGAAAGCTTGAGGCAGAGGTTGTCAAAGGTTATGAAGGCATTGATGAGACAACAGACAAATTCATTAAGGACATTCAGGCAACCTTCGAGGAAGACCTTAAAAAGGTCGTTGCCAAAACAGACGTTGAGCTGTATGTCAATGACCCTAAGAACACAGACAAGCGTATCGTCCGCCACAGAGAGACAAACCTTGGCGATCTCTGCGCCGACGCATACCGCACTCTTCTTGATGCCGATATCGCCTTTGTAAACGGCGGAGGCATTCGTGCCAACATCCCTGCGGGTAATATCACCTATGGGCAGATTATAGCCGTTCATCCTTTTGGCAATGCTGCATGCCTTATAGAGACAACGGGACAAAAGATTCTGGACGCTCTTGAGCTTGGCAGCAGTGCAAACCCGGGTGAAAGCGGCGGATTCCTTCATGTTTCAGGTCTCTCCTACACAATTGATACAACTGTAAAGTCCTCTGTTGTCTTGGATGACAAGGGAAGCTTTGTAGAGGTATCCGGAGCGCGCCGCGTTAAGGATGTCAAGGTCGGCGGAGTTGCAATTGACCCCAAGGCGACCTACAAACTGGCATCACACAACTACATGCTCAAATCCGGCGGTGACGGATACACAATGTTCGCAGGGGACAAGCTCCTTCAGGATGAAGTTCTCATCGACAATCAGGTTCTTATTAACTACATAGTGGAAGAACTGGGCGGCGTTGTAGGCGCAGCATATGCCAATCCCTACGGACAGGGCAGAATCGCTGTTGTCACAGCACCATTTATCGATATTAACTCAACAGACTGGTTCTATGACGATGTTATGGCCGCTGTGGAGCTGAAGCTCATAAGCGGAGTTACAGCAAATACATTTGTTCCCAGCGCAGACTTTACACGCGCAATGCTCGCAACACTGATCTATCGTCTCGAAGGCTCACCTNCGGTGACTTTCTCAAATNATTTCAGTGATGTTAAAGAAACCGANTGGTATGCAAGCGCAGTTTCCTGGGCNGCAAAAAACAACCTTGTAAATGGCTATGAGGANAAGACATTTGCTCCCAACAAGGCAATCACCCGTGAGGAAATGTTCACACTCCTCTACCGCTATGCAGACAGCTTCAAGGGCTACTTCATTGAGTCAAAAACCGATGCGCTAAGTGGATTCAAGGATGCNGACAGCGTATCTTACTTTGCTTTTGACGCCGTAAAGTGGGCAGTCACAATCGGNCTTGTAAANGGTGACGANAATAATAATCTGGCACCTAAGGCAACTGCAAACCGCGCACAGGGCGCAGTTTTGCTCCTTCGCTTTACAGATGAAGAGTTTGACTACAAAGAGGAACTTAGCCATAAGGTTACTGAGATCTCCAAATATGGCAACATCACCTTGGATCTGTCAAAAGAAGCTTTCTTGAAGGAAGACTATGAATACGGCGATGTGGTCACACTGACATTCCAGAATAAAACCACATTGGATGTCCCGTTTGTCTCCAACTACAGCGATGTTGACAACGGCATGCCTGCAATCCTTGCGCGTGAGGCTGATGGCTTTATCACGCTAGCAATCAACATGGGCAACTTTGCCGAGAACTACAATGTAAGGCTTGGCAGCACATTTGATATCAAGCTGAAGGAAGCAGGCGGATATCTTGAGGAATACCTCAACCGTCAAATTACACGTACAAACGAGCGCAGCGACTATTCATCTGATGCTGTGTTCGCAAACTTCCGTACCGTCGCCTTCGGCGACATGGCGGAGAACATGTTCTACCGCAGCAGCAGCCCTGTAAATCCTGAGCTAAAGCGCAACACTTATGCGGACAATCTTGCAAAAGATGCCGGTATTAAGGCTTTTGTGAATCTTGCAGACACTGTTGAGTCCATGCAGAAATACGAAGGATTTGAGGACAGCTACTACAGCACCATTCTCGAAGCCGGAAATATCATCGGGCTGAATATGGGTGTGGACTTCGCCGCTGCCGACTTTAAGGCAAAGCTGAAGGATGCAATCATCTTCATCAGCGAGGCAGACGGTCCCATCCTCATCCACTGCAACGAGGGTAAAGACCGTGCAGGCTTTGTAGCCGCTGTTATTGAGGCTCTCATGGGCGCAACCGTTACTGAAATAGTGGACGATTATATGCTCACATATGAGAACTATTATCACGTTGTTCACGACAGTGAGCAGTGGGAAGCTATTGCAAACAGCAATATCCGCGCAACACTTAGCTCACTTGCAGGTCTTGAAAAAGGCAGCGATTTGAGCAAGGTTGACTTCGTTAAAGTTGCAGAAACCTATCTCAAGGGTATCGGAGTAACTGAGGCGCAGATTGCAGCTGTTAAGGCAAACCTCAGCGGCGCAGACGCCGAAGCTCTTAGTGTAGCAGCATAATAAAACATAAGAATATCCGGAGCATTCGCTCCGGATATTTTTTTGTCTTCAATTGCCGGCAGAAATAGTAATAAGCTGTCTTGCATATCAATTCATGAAATGCTGTGTCTCAAAAGTACGCCCGTGAAAATATCACACGATGCTTCCGGTTCTGATATCAATGGCACTGTGACTGCCTAAGTCCAGGATATCGCCAAGCTCTATCTCCACCTGATTTTTAAACAACGGACCGCCGCGCACAAAGGTATGGTATTCCCCGTTTTCTCCGCAGATATCCGCGCCTGTTAGGCGTATTTTTTCAATCAGCTCGCGGGTTATTTCCATGCCCAGAAATGAGTCGTCCAGGAATTCTGACTGGACGCATTTAATAACCGCATTGAATCCGGCGTCAATCATTTCATATACAACGGATTCCCTGTTTTCATGCCATAGAGGGACAATGCAATTAAGACCAGCGGCAGCGCAGCGCTCACTGTTCCATTCAAGGTGACCTTCAATGTCGATGTCGCCGAATACACATGCCTCCGCCCCCATTCGGTGCGCCTGCTGAAGGCACTTATCAAACTCGGTATGATAATTTTCCCCGCTGCATATGCATTTGATAAGGGGAATTCCCATACTGTCCGACACNGCNTCCATAAGATCATGGTCAATCCCGTGAAACCACGAGCGTCCGGCTTCCTCATTAACAGTGGTGATNAAACATACCGGTTCATGCCCGGCNCATTTCATCCGCCAAAGGGCGAGAGCGCTGTCTTTTCCAAAACTGTATGATGCTGCAAATTTCATGAATATCCCTCCGGGCAGTTATTCGATTTCAATGAATTGCCGTTCTCGCAATGGTTGGTATTAATATGTTGATGCAATTTAACAGCCCGTTAGTATGACTTAGCTGGTAGCTGTCGCTTTTCGTTCGAGAATCTCTTTCTCCATCAAGGGGATATCTGCTTCGTTTATCCTGAAGAACAGAATAACAACAACTGCCATTGCGCAAAATGCGGCAGGGATAAGGCAGAACGCGGTTTTTATTCCGCTGCCCATGGCTTCTGCTGCCTCACCAACCAAGGTGGCTTGAGGGTCATATGAGAGGTATGCCAGCGCCGCAGCCACTATAGCACCGCGTGCCGCAACAGCGATTTTGATTGACAATGCGGAGCAGGACATGATAAGACCTCTGATGTTGTTGCCTGTTTTGTGCTCACTCCAAGTTCCGCACATACTATACATATTGGCACTTTGACCCATGCCTATGTTATAGACCATGATTGCAAGGGGAATGAAAATATAGGCGGCTGTCAGGCTTGCAGGAACCAGCCAGACTACTACCATTATGACGGCAAGACCGCCATTGCCCAGGACTTGCGATGTTTTTGCCCCGAACTTGCTGGCAATCCTTCGTGAAATTGTGGAGCCCAAAAGCTGCCCGATACTCATCACGGTAATTACATTTGATACTGTGGCTACAACGTTGGTCTCTGGGACAACTAAAGTGAGCCTTATGAAATATGCTATCATCGCATTTACGCACATATTTCCTGTGCCTTTAAAGGAGTCGGCAATGACAAGCACAAGCAAAGGAGGATTGGTAACTATAGTTTTGAGCATATCAAGCAGAGTTACGCTTTTTTTCTTTTGCCCGGGGGCAACAGGTGCCGGAATGTCATAGCCTTTTGTGATAGAGTAGTGGATAAAGTAGCAAATCGCGAAAACAACGCCTCCGACAGCTGCGGTAATTGTATAACCGACTGTTGGAGAGTCGAAGATTGACTTGAAATATTCAGCCATACGCAGGGTGATGAAGGAAGATATAATTCTTCCGATTGCAGCGCCGATGGCAAGACGTCCGGATAGAAACGCGCGCTCGGATGGGTCGTCAGAAAGAGATGCGATCAGTGTGCGGTTAGCCGTCCATGCGATATTCCAGAACGCGTGGCTTACGATGAATCCTACACTTATTATTAATGCCGCAATGTTATCTGTTCCGATTTTTGAGAACATCAGAATAAAGAAGATAATAACGACCGGGGAGCAATATAGAAGCCAAGGCCTGTATTTTCCGCCTTTTAGATTAAACTTATCTATTATTGCACCCGCCAGAACAGAAAACACGATGTCTGCAAGTCCGGTTACTGATGAAACCAGCGCAACAATTGGCATCGGGAGAAGCGCCGCGTCTGTCAGAAAGTACATAAAAAATGAGGTCTCCATTCCCGACATCAGAGAAAAACCGGCTTCACTTATACCCCAAATACTCTTGATTTTTGAATTGATTTTTTTCATAATAAATATTTTTCCTCCCTACTTTAAAATAGTTGCTCTTTAAAAAAAGAGTACCATTTCTTCCTCGTCTCAGTATAAATACTTGGGTCTATAGATAAGCTCTGGACTGGGGGAGAGGACCGGCATGAATCCTGATAATGATGCCGTGTTCAAGGCCGGTCCGTTTATGTAATGAGTTTGGAAAATACAGTGCAATCTGTTTTTTTAGAACATTTCTTTACTCATCCGTGCAATTTCTTCGCTGACCGCCTCATAGACTCCCGGATAAATACTGCCGGACAGTCCTCTTATGAGGCAGGGGATGAAATAGTGCTTGCCGTTGTTGCGGCATGCGCGTTCAACATCAGCATTGATTTCTTCGCGTGTGATATCGCCCCTGTCAAGCACGCCGTTGTCCAGGTCGCCCATGAACGATATCTGAGGACCGAACTTTTTAACCAGCGCGGGAACATCATTGGTTGTTGTGCAGCCCTGGAAGATGTCAATACCCATTTCAATCATGTAAGGCACAAGGTTTGCGGCATAAGAGTCGCTGTGGTGAACGATAATATCCACGCCGTTGTCCTTATAAAAGCCGTAAATCTTCTTGTATCCCGGTACATAGAACTCTTCAAACATCTCCGGGGACATGAAGGATCTGGTGTGTGAACCCCAGTCATCATGATGGAAGACCGCGTCAGGTTTGTAATACTTCACGTACTGCTCGGCAATCTGCATTTCATAATCGACAAGGTATTCAATTAGTTCATGCATAGCTTCAGGTTCTGCATAAAGATTGACCAAGCATGCGTCAATGCTCATAAGGTGGTGGCATTGTTCGAACAAACCGGGGGCGACAAACATAGTAGCGAAGGTCTCTTTGCGGTCAATTGATTTGCCCATATCTATGGCATCCTGCCACTCCGACTCAGGGTAAATGACACGCGGGGCTTTGACGACATCTTTCCACTTCGTAATGTCTTTAATGACCTTGTGTTCCTCGTCGTGTATGGGGAATCCACCCGGCTGACCTTCCGGCCAATGGTTAACAACACCCCATGCGTTTTTTACGGTTGTGCCCGGTGTAGCGCCCGGATTGTTCCTTGAAATAGGGTCTGCACCTCGCATCATGGTCATAAATTCATACTGGTCTACGAACCTGTCAGGATTGCCTCCTCGGATTGTCTCAAGTAAATTCTGTCTGATTGTTAGCATAGTCTCGGCCTTTCCCCTTCCTTTTTTTTATTTCTTGTAAAAGGGGAAGGGTCAGCTTCTTACGACTTACCCTCCCCTATATACAACCAGATTTGGTTTTGAGTGATAATTTGCGAATAAACTATAAACAGCTGTTAAATTGCAGGTGAGATGCAGAAATAGGCTGCCATGGATTATCCAAATAATGTCATTTTTTCGCGATGGACGCGATGGATTTGTATAAATATATCACAATATTTGTATAGCGTCAACAGAGTTTTAGTAACAATCATACAATTTTTGCCGTATTACGATGACCGATGCTGTCGTATGAAAGTCTGAGCTTATGAGAATATGTAAAGGCTGAGTGATGTATATTCAGATGCCTCATATGAAACGCCTTTGCACAGTTTTGCAGGCTGCATTTCGCATATTACCGAGTTTATGAAAAATTTTTCTTGCAATTAGTTATGTGTTCTGCTATTATAATATAGCTGTTCAAACAGCATAAATTTGATTATTTTAGCAAGGAGGTGCAGCTAGAATGGCAAAATGTCAATTTTGCGATAAGGGCGTTTCTTTTGGTATTCAGGTGAGCCACTCACACAGACGTTCCAACCGCATGTGGAAGCCAAATGTAAAGCGCGTAAAGGCTATAGTGGAAGGAAGCCCGAAACACGTCTACGTGTGCACCCGTTGCCTACGCAGCGGCAAGGTTACCCGCGCTGTATAAAGACGCAATAAAAAGCCTCGATCTTTGGATCGGGGCTTTTTATTGCGCGATTTATAAGGTATATTATTAAGTTTGCAGATGGTTAGCCAAAGCTTACTATTAATTTTAATATATGTATGAAAATAGTTGTCTGATATTACTGGACAGAAGGGCAGAAAATGTGTTACCCTTATTGATATGATTGTAAAAAGAAGAGGTGATTTTGGGATGCCTTTCAGATTTTTTGGCGGAATACACCCCAATGATAAAAAATCCCCGGCAAACTCCGCCGGCTCTATTCCGATGGCACCACCCCCGCAGGTAGCAATTCCTATGTCCCAGCATATCGGAGCGCCGTGCACTCCTTCGGTAGCTATAGGTGAAAGCGTCAAGTTTGGTCAAAAAATCGCAGATTCCGGTGCACCGGTATCTGCGCCTATACATGCAACCGTGTCCGGAAAAGTGGTGAAGATAGAACCCGGTGAGCTGCCTGACGGCAGAATATCAAGTTTTGTCGTAATCGAAAACGATGGCAATGATTCCCTTTGCGAGACTATCTCGCCCCGCAGCGAGGAAGCCGTCTCTGCCCTGAACTCAGAGGAAATTACTAAAATTATCCGTGAGGCGGGAATAGTGGGTATGGGAGGCGCAGCATTTCCAACAGCCTTCAAAATCGAGAGCTCCCGTGGAAAAACCGACACTATAATAATAAATGGTGCCGAGTGCGAGCCGTACATAACAAGTGACCACCGCACAATGCTTGAACATCCGGATGAAATGATAAAGGGTATAGAGCTAATTATGCGTGCGTGCGAAACGCCGAAGGTTATTTTTGGAATCGAGTCAAATAAAACCGATGCCGCAGAACTTCTGAAGGCTAAATGTGCGGAGAAGCCGGAAATAGAGATTCGCCTGATGCCCTGCCGCTACCCTCAAGGCGCTGAAAAACAGCTTGTGCAGACACTCACCGGACGAGAGGTTCCTCCCGGCGGGCTGCCCGCCGCTGTTGGCTGCTCGGTGTTTAACGCATTTACTGCCTATATGGTCTATAGGGCGGTATACGAGGGAATGCCCGTTGTGGAGCGAGTTGTAACAGTTTCCGGCTCCGGAAGTCATGAGCCGAAAAATTATCTGACGCGCATAGGCACTCCCCTAACATATGTTTTTGAGCAGGCCGGCGGCTTAAAGGAAGACCTTAATAAGGTGATAATGGGCGGACCAATGATGGGCATTGCCATTTATAACCTTGATGTATCCACGATGAAAGGCACCAATGCCATTCTGGCTTTCAGCGATGATGAAGACAAAACCGTTTCCGACCCAACTTGCATACGCTGCGGTAAGTGTGCGGAGGTTTGCCCTATGAGGCTGCTTCCGGTGTACATGCATATGTATGAGCAGAAAAACGATTTTGCAGGGATGGAACGCTATAACCTTACAGACTGTATTGAGTGCGGTGCATGCACATATACCTGCCCGGGCAGATTGCACCTTACACACTCGTTCCGCGCCGGAAAGGCGAAACTGGCGGAAAAAGCAGCTGCCGATAAAGCTCGCGCAGAAAGCGGAGAGGGGGAAACTAAAAATGCAGGATAATAAGATGCTGACGGTATCCTCATCTCCTCATATCAGGACAAATACGGACAGCCGCAGCATTATGGCTGATGTGCTTATTGCACTTTCACCGGCGATGTGTGTTGCGGTCTACATATTTGGAGTGAGAACTCTGATTTTAACACTTGTGTCCGTGGCAGCGTGTGTATTTTTCGAGTGGGCTTATAGAAAGCTCCTGAAAAAATCGAACAGTGCGGGAGATTTGTCCGCGGCTGTCACAGGTGTTCTCCTTGCGTTTTGCATGCCGCCTTCGGTGCCGTTTTGGCTGCCTGTTCCCGGAGCGTTTTTCTCCATTATTATAGTGAAGCAGCTCTATGGCGGAATCGGAAAGAATTTTGTGAACCCAGCCCTTGCAGGCCGCGCATTTTTAGCTTCGTGGCCGGTGCTTATGAGCACATGGATGGCTCCGCTGTCATATGAAGGTATATTTGACATAGCAGCAGATGTTGTCACCGGAGCTACTCCCATGGCGAGCCTGCATGCAGGAAATCTCCCCGCCGATGGTCTTTCAAACCTGTTTCTGGGACATGTGGGCGGATCTATGGGCGAGATATCGGCAATTGCATTGATTGCGGGCGGGATATATCTTGTGCTGCGCAAAGTGATTTCCCCGAGAATACCTCTAAGCTACTTGCTGACAGTGGCGGTCTTAACGTTTATTTTCCCCAAAAACGGGAATGAAAACCTCGCATGGATGCTAAACAACCTTCTCAGCGGCGGTCTTGTGCTGGGTGCAATTTTCATGGCTACAGATTACGCCACCAGCCCTGTTACATCCACAGGTAAAATAATATATGGTATTGGCTGCGGGCTTATCACGGTTTTCATCCGCTACTTCGGCTCCTACGTCGAGGGTGTTTCATATGCGATACTCATTATGAATATCTGCGTGTGGCTGATTGATAAGTACAGTCTGCCGCGGCGCTTCGGAGTTGTGAAGGGAGGTGCCGTGAAATGACTGAGAGAAAAACTAAACAGCCGGGCGCGGTAGAGCTTGTTTTAGTGCTCTTCCTCATCTCTGCTGTAACGGCTCTGCTTCTGGGATTTGTAAACTATATCACCGAGGACAGGATTGCCCAAATAAAAGCCGGAGACACCTCAGACGCTATGATAGAGGTAATGCCCGGAGATTATAAGTTTGTCAGCCTTGAAGGCGATTGGAGCTCCGAACTTGTAAGCGGAGTATATTCCGCCGAGAGTAAAGGCACGGTGGAAGGCTATGTTGTTCAGACCAGTGTTTCGGGATTCGCAGGAATTATTGAGATGGCGGTTGGTCTCACAGCAGAAGCTGAAGTCATACGTGTGGCACTGATTTCCCATACGGAGACATCGGGTCTGGGAGCAGAGGCTGAGAAAGAGAGCTTCCGCGATCAGTATATAGGTGCGGCAGATGCGCTGGAACTCACCAAAAACGGCGGGACCATAGATGCCATTACCGGTGCCACAATCACCTCCGCAGCAGTCACAAACGGCGTGAACGCCGCCATAGAGACTGTAAAGAGTCTGGATTAAGGGAGGGCGAATGATGAATGTGAAAAAACAATTCTATGAAGGGCTGATAACCCAGAACCCCGTTCTAATTCAGCTTTTGGGCATGTGTTCCACCATGGCTATTACAACAACCCTGTTTAACGGCATCGGAATGGGTCTGTCGGTAACACTCATCCTTACCTGCTGCAACATTGTTATTGCCATGCTGCGCAAAGTGATTCCATCAAAGATACGCATTGCTGCCTATGTGGTGGTAATAGCCGGATTTGTTACTATTGTGGACCTGCTTATTCAGGCGTATATTCCTGCACTTACAGAGTCTCTGGGCGTGTTCATCCCCCTTATTGTTGTAAACTGTATTATTCTCGGCAGGGCTGAGGCCTTCGCGTCAAAGAACACGGTTCTGGCTTCAACACTTGACGGGATATTCCAGGGGATAGGATATACCGTAGTTCTGATAATTATATGTGTTGTCCGTGAGTTTCTGGGTTCCGGCTCTTTTGGTGCGGGGATCTTGAACGGCGGAGCCTGGGATCTTGAACGGCGGAGCCGGGATTCAGATATTCCCCGCAGATTACGGTGCGCTTCTAATTGTACTTCCCTTTGGCGGATTTTTGACCCTTGGCTGCCTTATAGCTTTTGTCCAGTGGGCAATCGCCCGCCAGGGGGCTAAAGGCGGAAGGGAGGAAGGAAAATGAATCTCACAAGTATTCTGACAATTTCCCTTGGCGCTATTTTGGTAGAGAATTTCATTTTGGTTCAATTTCTGGGAATATGCCCCTTTATGGGCGTGTCACGGAAGATGGATACAGCGGCGGGAATGGGATTTGCCGTCATCTTCGTTATGGCACTTGCCTCCATGTTCTGCTGGCTGGTGAATGAATATATTCTGGTTCCGCTGGGACTGGCATATATGCAGACAGTGGCATATATCCTGATTATTGCTTCGCTGGTTCAGTTTGTTGAGATGTTCCTGCAAAAATCAGTGCCTTCCCTGTATAACGCGCTGGGCATTTATCTTCCTCTTATTACCACAAACTGCGCTGTGCTGGGCGTTGCCCTTCTCAATACACAGTATAACTACAATTTTATTGAGAGCGTTGTCTACGGTATAACAGGCGGCGTTGGATTTCTTGTTGCAATTCTGCTGTTTGCCAGTGTTCGTGAACGTTTGGAATTTGCAGACATCCCCAAGTCCTTTGAAGGATTTCCGATTGCGCTCATATCAGCCGGTTTGATTGCCCTTGCATTTATGGGCTTTACCGGACTGAAGATATGGTAAGGGGGAGTAGAGATGATTAACATTTTATATGCTGTTCTCTCTCTTGGTGTTTTGGGGGGAGCCTTCGGGCTTGTGCTCGCCTTTGCGGCGAAGAAATTCGCGGTTGAAGTGGACGAGAGACAGGCGGCGATTGAAGAATGCCTGCCCGGTGCAAACTGCGGCGGATGCGGATATGCCGGATGTGCGGCATATGCATCAGCGGTTGTATCTGCAGGTGCGCCGATAAATGTCTGTGTACCCGGCGGAAACGAAACCGCAGCACAGGTGGCGTCAATTATGGGCGTGGAGGCGCAGGAAACAGAAAGATGCGTTGCCCTTGTTAAATGCTCCGGAACAACAGGGCATATGATAAAAAGGTTTGAATATTCCGGCATCTCAGATTGCTTTTCAGCAATGCGGTTGGGCGGCGGAAACGGAGCCAACGGCTGCAAATATGGCTGTTTGGGTTTTGGCAGCTGTGTAAAAACCTGCCCCTTCGGAGCTATTTATCTGGAAGACGGTATCGCCCATGTGGACCATGAAAAATGCACGGGCTGCATGACTTGTGCTAAGACCTGTCCCAAAGGTATAATTATTAAAGTTCCATATGAAGCCGATGTGACGGTTGCCTGCTCATCAAAGGACAAGGGCTCTGTGCTCAGAAAATACTGTGACCTTGGCTGTCTGGGTTGTTCAATATGCGAAAAACTATGTGAATATGACGCAATCCATGTTGAGGACGGCAGAGCAGTTATTGACTACAGTAAGTGTAAGAGCTGCGGACAATGCGCCCCTAAATGTCCGAGAAAACTAATACGTGATGCACGGTTGAATACAGAAAACGAATAATTAACTCGAAAAAGGCATTTCCAAGATATTACTTTGGAAATGCCTTTGATTTATGAGGCACAGCATGTTAAATATGCGATGCAGCATATATTTAATACTCCCTCCGCCAGATAAAAGGCGGAGGGAGTATTTTATAATTTGTATTTGGTTACAAGGTCTTCTAAATCTCGTTTTAGCTTCTTCAGCTCCTTGTTGGAAGCGCCCTCCAGAGTCTTGAGCATCTCCATAAGGTCTTGAGCCGTTGTGAGCACCTGAGCGTAATTGGAATTGGCAGCATAGCGAGTCTCTGTCGTGGGTGATTTGGGC
>JGI994J12354_10002997_pt1 | contig 16073 bp, 11 predicted proteins | sample IntmicLarv3ML3BL_FD_12354 | JGI IMG/M metagenome (IMG submission 12354) | reverse complement strand
CCTTTACTCAGCTCAAATAGCCCGCTATTATCGCTTCATAAAGTAATCAACTACCCGAAAAATAGTTTTGAAAAATTTAACGAGCAAAATTTAAACAGTCTCTGAGTTTTTTATATATTTGCAGTTGTTATTTATTTAAAAAAGTTTATATGTTGAAAATACTATGGACGTTATCATTGTCATTGTTTGTGTTTTCCGCATTTTCTCAGACAGCGACAAAGTCCGACGACAGCAATAAAAATGCCAATAAGACTTATTACGACAGCAACGGCAATAGGCAGGGAACGGCTCGCACGAGCAACGGTTCTACAACATATTATGACCGTAATGGAAGTAGAACAGGAACGGTAAAAACCGATAATAACGGCAACAAGACTTATTATGACAGCAACGGAATCAGACAGGGCACAACAAGCGTAAGTAACGGCACTGCAAGTCATTACGATAAAAACGGACAGAAAACCGGCACAACAAAGACCGACTCTAACGGAAATATGACCCATTATGATAAAAACGGTCAAAGAACCGGCACAACAAAAGTTGATGCAAACGGAAATAAAACCCATTACGACAGTAATGGGCGTAAAACAGGTACGACAAAAGTCAAGTAATGAATGTTATAAAAGATGTTGGCTTGTTATATTTAAAATTATTTAATTGTTTTCATGTCGAACCATTATAGAGTAATATTATGAAAAAAAACATTTTTATCTTATGTCTTCTTTTTTTGCTTCCGTGGATGCTGTGGGGGCAAATGGAAAATGATACTGCTTTCTTAAGGATAGAGGCAAACCTTATGAATCAATTGGAAGTATTTCCGCAGGAGAAAGTACATTTGCATACCGATCGTAATTTTTATGTGCCGGGCGAGAGGATCCGGTTTAAGGCTTATGTGACGGATGCCTTTACCCATCAGTATCCTACATTCAGTCGTTATGTATATGTCGAACTTATTAATGAACGCGATTCTATTGTCAATCGTGTGATGATACGCCCTACGGAAGAAAATCTGTTTCATGGCGAACTCTTTCTTTCGGAAATCATTCCCGAAGGTAATTATTCTTTGCGAGCATATACTCGTTTCATGGAAAACCTCGGTGATGATTACTTCTTTAAAAAAAATATACGTATCGAAAATCTTTCTTCCGATACAAAACAGAAGCCGCAAGCTCCGCAAAAAAGGAGAAAAGAAAAAGCAGAAGAAGGTGATTTTGATGTTTCTTTTTACCCCGAAGGCGGTAACCTTATAGAAGGGGCGTTTTGTAAAGTAGCATTTAAGGCATTAAACAGAACCGGCCAATCGGAAACTGTTTCCGGAGAGATCATCGACGAGTCCGGAGCAGTTCTTACTAATGTACAGACTTTTCATGCAGGCACCGGCGTTTTCGGAATTAATCCGAATGCGCAGAAGAGGTACTTCCTGAAATGCCGTACCGGGAAAGGTCTCGAAAAGCAGTTTGAATTACCCCGTCCTCAGCCGCATGCACGTTCATTGACGGTCTCTCAATATAACAATAAGCTTACGGTCGGAGTTCTAAAAGCCGCAGGCAGTATTGACGTTCCCTGTTACCTTCTTGCCCATTGCCGAGGAATGGTATTTCATTTTTCCGCTCTTAATGAAGACGATAAAATGATTGTTTTTTCTACAGATGCATTGCCTGCAGGTATCATTCAGTTGGTATTATTCGACAAGCAAATGAATCCGTTGAGTGAACGGTTAGTATTCAATAAAAATTATATTCCGACACAAGTTGAATTCTATACGGACAAGGAAAGCTATCAGACACACGAACGTGTTATTTCAGACTTATCCCTTACCGATAACGACGGGAATCCGTTAGCCGGCCATTTCTCAATAGCTGTTACTGATGACAAGGATGTATCGATTGATTCAACGACTACCATCCTGTCAAGCCTGTTGCTTTCATCCGAGTTGAAAGGATATATCGAAAATCCTGCCTGGTATTTACAAGATAATACCAAATCTACTATTGCTTTGGACAATCTGATGATGACACACGGATGGAGAAGATATGCCGTTCCGGAGGCAATCAAAGGGAATCCGGAATATCCTCAAACAATGTTTCAAACAAGTCAGGAAATAAGAGGCCGGGTAAAAAGTCCGGTACGTTCGAAGCCTGAAGTCGGCAGCGAAGTAATGATAATGCCGAAATACGGAATGGATGACAATAATTTCGTATTAACCTCTACGGATGAAAACGGTACATTTCTCTTTGCCGATTTCGAGTATCCCGACAGTACTTCTTACTTTATAAATGTATTAAACAAAAAAGGAGGTAAAAATGTTGACCTTATATTGGACGAAGAATCGTTTCCAATGCCGGTTTATGCTCAGCAAAGCTCGGTTGTAGAAGTTCCGGAATCGCAGGAGATACAGGAAAGCAAAGCCGACATATTTATTGAGAAGGCTGAGCAACGTTCAAAATATGATTCCGATATGATGCTGGTTCGATTAAACGAAGTGACTGTAACAGCACAAAGAATCAAAAAAGAAGAACCAAGGCTTCGGTATTGGAAAAACATTTCGTCCGATGTTACCATACAAAGAAAGGATTTTGAAAAATTTCGTCCGATATTAGTTGCTGATATAATTCGAGGAAGAGTTGCAGGAGTAACAGTATCATCTAACGGAGCCATATCCATCAGGGGACTTGAATTACCTTTGATTGTGATTGACGGAATGCCGGTGGAATGGCCTCCGGAACTGCTTTCGCCTCGCGATTCGCCATTAGAAACAGTCAGTGCTTTAGATGTAGAAAGTATTGATGTGTTTAAAGGTCCTTCAGCTGCTATATTTGGCGCACGCAGCTCTCGCGGGGTTATCAGTATAACCACTAAAAGAGGAATAGATGATACCATGGAAACAGAAGTTATTCGCGGAAACAATGAATTGAATTATGCAGTTTATACTCCGTTAGGATATCAACAGCCTGTAGAGTTTTATTCCCCCAAATATGAAACCTTGGAAGCTGGAAATCTGACCATTCCCGACTATCGCACAACCATCTTTTGGAAACCTGACATGATCATCTCAGAAGAAAACGATGATGCAACGTTTGATTTTTATACATCTGATGTCCCGACTACTTATTCTGTAGTAATCGAAGGATTAACGACTGATGGACGTATCGTCAGGCAGGTAGAGAAGATACGGGTGGGACATTAGTTACTATTTGATCATATTTTTAGGATAAAAATTAAACAATTGGAACATTTTTTCTTGTAACTCCAATTTATTTTTTTACATAAATATTTTTTTTTGTAAAAATAATTTATAAATTTGTGCATTGAATTATATAAATAAGCTATGTACTCAATTAAATCTAAAATCGCCACTCTATTTGGAATAATTAACACAATTGTTTTGGTTAATTCGGGCGCTTTATTAGAGAGAGAGAGAGAGAGAGAGAGAGAGAGAGAGAGAGACGCAGGCGAATATCTAAAGTTCGCTTTACAAGTTAACTTTACTCATTACATAAAGTATATAATAATTCATTCTTTATATTTTGTTATCTTTTCCGGAATTGCAAATTCGCAGTATCGGAGAGGATTTTTGTGTATATACCGGCCACAAATTAATTAATTCTAATATAATTCTTAATACAAAAAATACCAATAAAATGATATTATAACATTAAAATATATTAAAAGATAACAGCCACATTGTTGTATAATAATCTAAAAAACAAATTGCCTATGAAGAAAGTAAAGAAAAAAAAGTTCTTGAATTATTATGTAAAAGGATTACACCAAAGAGTTATTCAATTTTCAACTTTTAATTTAATAAAGTACTTATGAAAAAATTATTTGTTAACAAACCAATGAAAACGCTGAAAAAAATTTCAGTTTTAGTGACATTACTGTTACTGTTCAGTTCTGCAGTGGCTTATGGCCAAAGTGCGGTGACAGGCAAGGTAGTAGATTCAAATGGCGAGCCATTACCTGGCGTAAATGTTACAGTAAAAGGAACGTCGATGGGTTCAATTACCGAAGGTGATGGTACATACACCTTAAGGCAAGTACCTGCTCAATCCGTTATTGTCTTTTCCTATATCGGATTTACTGTACAAGAAATTCCTGTAGGCAACAAAACGACAATCAATGTAGAGCTGATGGAGGACACCCAACTGCTCGAAGAAGTTGTAGTAATCGGTTATGGTTCCCTGCAAAGGAAGCAGGTGACGAGTTCGATCACTTCGTTGCAGGCACGCGATCTGCCTGTTGGAGTCGGTGGAGGTACAATTGCAACTGCTTTGCAGGGGAAGGTTGCAGGTCTTGTGATGTCGGGATCATCTAATCCAAACACATCCAACACCTATCAGATGCGCGGTATGGCTTCTGTTAATGCGTCGAGAGACCTGTTAGTCGTCATTGACGGTATGCCGGGTGGTGACATCCGCACCGTTTCACCGGAAGATATTCAGTCAATTGACTTCCTGAAGGATGCTTCGGCAGGTGCAATATATGGTACGCGAGCTACCGGAGGCGTATTGCTGATCACAACGAAGAAAGCCCAAGCCGGTAAAATACGTATGACCTACACGAGCGAGGTGCTTTTCAAACAACAATTTGGCAAGCCTGATTTGCTCAATGCTGCCGACTATGTAGCAACATACGCGGGAGCAAAGAACAATGAAGGACATGATACGGATTGGTGGGATGAAGCCATGAGCGATAATCCCACTTCAAATCGGCAAGTATTCAGCTTGCAGGGAGGTTCCGATAATGCCCGTATCTTCGCATCGGTGATGTATAGTGACGACAGAAGTGTACTTCGCGGTCATGATCGCAAAGATTATTCGGGACGTATCAATGCAGACTTCAAGACGTTAGAAGGATGGTTAGACATTTCTACACACGTTTTTTACCGCCAGACTACGCGTAACCAAAGTGGTCCAAGCATTGAAGGTATAATGCGTGCCAATCCGACGCAGGCTGTGCGCGATCCGGAAAGTCAGACCGGATGGAATATTTGGACTACCGGCGATAACACCGAAATGAACGAGATTGGCGAGGCAGCACTCCGCACAAGAGAAGGTTTGGATAAATGGTTCCGCCCCGACGTCTCGTTAACGCTGAATATTTTGCCGATCAAAGGATTGTCATATCGTCAGACACTTGCTTATGAAAACCGTCAATGGGAAGACCATCAATATAATTCAATGTTTTCGCGCGGTCAGATAAGAGAAGGCCAGAAAGGCTGGGCACAATTGGAATTCAGTAAAACAGAACTGTTTAACTCCGACGGCTACTTATCCTATGCCAACGCATTTGGCCCCCACTCCGTTAACGCTGTTGCCGGTTATAGATACTTTGAGCAGAACAATGAAAATTTCCGTATGTCGAATGGTAACTTTACCAACGATCTTATTAAATACTGGAATATGGGCGCAGGCACGCGATTGGCAGAAGGTACGGGAGCAGCCATGAGTTCGTCCAAAGGTATCACACAACGTTTGTTTGCACAGTTTGGTCGCGTCAATTATGCTTACGATGATAAATACATGGTTATGGCCGCTATTAGCAGGGAAGGTTCCAGTAAGTTTGCGGCAAATAACCGTTGGGGAATTTTCTGGTCGCTCTCCGGTGGTTGGCGTGTCTCAAAAGAAAGTTTCATGGAAGATATAACATGGCTGAACGACCTTAAAGTCCGCTTGGCTTACGGTGTCACCGGCAATGAAGGATTCTCGGCTGATTATGCTGCCCGCATGTACGGTTCCGACACTTATTGGCTGTTACCTACAGGCAACTGGGCTATGTCTTACGGAGTGACACGTAATATTAACGACAAGCTTGGATGGGAAGAAAAGAAAGAATGGAATTTAGGAATTGACTTTTCGGTATTTAATAACCGTTTCCACGGAAAGTTTGATCTTTATCGTCGTAATATTGACGGAATGATTTACGAAGTGCAAGTTCCGCAACCGCCTAATACTGAATCGTCTATGCATCAAAATATTGGTGTTCTGCAAAATAAAGGATGGGAAGTTGAAATTGGAGCTGATATTGTACGTTCGAAAGACTGGAATTATTCTACTTCATTAAATCTGTATCAAAACAAAACCGAAATTAAAACGTTATGGGGCGATCAGACTTTCATGAATGGATCAACTATAAACAACTGGGTTGAATATGTGCACCGTCTCGAAGAAGGTACGGAGATCGGAAGTTATTTTATATATCGATATGCAGGTGTCAGCGATGATGGACGTTTTCAGATTTATAATAAAAACGACGAAGTGATATTTTCGGATGACGGAAGAGTAGATGACCGTGTATATATGAAAAGCTATGTTCCAAAGATAATGAGTGGATGGACGCATAACGTGAGTTATAAGAATTGGTCGCTTAATGCTACACTTACAAGCTGGCTCGGTTTTTCTGTTTTCAACGCCATAGAGTTGGAATATGGTCTGCGAAACGTAGCTCAGGGCAATATGACTTATGATGCTATAGAGAAGAATGCGCATATAACCGGACGACCGGCAGCAACTGATTATTTTCTGTACGACGGTTCTTTCGTGAAATTACAGAATCTTACATTAAGTTATTCGCTGCCTATGCGTAAATATACGAAATTTGTGGATAATATCAATTTATACTTTACAGGAAACAACTTGTTGACACTTACAAATTATCCGGGACTTGATCCATCCGAAATTAATCTCACCAATTGGGATAATGGAGTCGAACGAAAAGGTAATATTTATCCGCAGACCCGCACGTTTACTTTAGGTCTTCAATTGAATTTCTAATCTTTTAAAATGAATAGAAGTATGAAAAAATATAAATTATTTTTAGCAACAACAGCGATTGTCGCATTATTCGCTCTTGTCCAGGCATGTAGCGTAGAACCGACTTATTATTCGCAATCGGTTCCCGAGATGTTTTTTGACACTCAGGAAAAAGTTTATCAAAGAATGGGTCGTCCATTCACACATTGGGCGTGGTGTATGGCTGACCATCAGGTTCACTCCAACTTTAATCGTCTTCAAGAGTTGACGACCGACGAAATATTAGTTCCATCGCGTTATAACGACTGGTACGATGGTGGCGCATACCTGCTTACGTACCAACATGACTTTACGCCTACCATGCCCGGTGTAAATGACGCCTGGCGCGCATTTGCCATGGGCGTAGCGCAAACATGGAGCGCCAAAGACGATATCGACGCGTACGTCGATTTCGACGCTTTGAATTTTCCTGCAGGCTCGCGCGACGCTATCCTGATGCAGCTTCAGACGCTTGCCGCTTTCTTTTACATGAATGGATTAGATCTGTTTGGAGGCGTGCCATTATATGTTTCAAATAAAGACGAAGTATTGCCGCGCTCTACTGATGTGGAAACATTTAACTTTATTGAAAACCTGCTGACAGAAGCTTTGCCGAAATTGCCGAAGAAGACTACATTGGGCGCGATGGAAACAGGCAGCATTAATCAGGCAGCCGGAGCGCTTATGCTGGCGCGCCTTTATTTTAATGCCGGTTCGTATATCCGTCAGGATAAGTTTGCTGATTGTGCCAAGATTTGCCGGGACATTATCAACGGGGTTTATGGTACTTACCAACTTGAAGACGACTGGAGAGATATTTATGGATTCAATAATGACAAGTCAACCGAAATAATATGGTCGGTACCAAGTCAAAATGGTCGAAGCGAACGTAGTGTCGGCGTACATGCCTACCACTATGGAATGGGTAATTATTGGGACAATGGTACGGTAGGTAACCGTAATAACGGATATTGCTTAGTTCCATCGCTTGATGTAAACGGTAAATCATACGTTTGGGGAAACAGTGATCCAAGCCCGAAAGGTACTTATCGTTTGGGCAGTCCTTTTGCAAAATTCCATGAGAAAGATGTTCGCAAACAGCTTCATTGTTATATAGGAGATGGACAATTCCGCGGAATGTTCTACTTTGGTGAGCTGATTAATCCTGTTACAGGAAAAGAATGTTTTGGTGGCAACCGTCAGGTTAGACCGACGGAAGTATTGGTGCTTGTTGACCAAATAGCACGTATCTTCCCGCAGGCAGGCGCTGAAGCAGACCACGGCAGAGAAGGCGCACGCTGGGGCGAAGAGGCATCAGGTGTACGTTTAGCCAAGTTTTCTCCAATTCCGCCGCTTGCAGAAAACTCGCTCAGAGGTAATCCCGACATCCCTGTTTTCCGTCTTGCCGAAGTCTACTACATGTTGGCTGAATGTGAATTACGCGCAGGTAGCAAAGGTGAAGCAGCCTCTTTGATCAACGGTATTCGTAAACGTTACTTCGTTGACGGTGATCCCAATCCCGTAACTGAAGCAAACCTTGACGAATGGCGCATGCTTGACGAGTGGTTGATAGAGTTTCTCGGTGAAGGTCGTCGGCGTACCGATCTTATCAGATGGAATAAATTTGTTACCGAATCATGGTGGGATCATGTAGCATCTAACCAATCTCATAAGAACCGTTTTCCCATTTCCGAGCAGGTGATGGGCAGCAATAACCTGATTGAACAGAATCCTGGATATTAAAATAAAAAAAAACGTTTGGCGTCGAACGCCAAACGTTTTTTTTTATATATGGGAGATATTACATCATTCCACCCATTCCTCCGCCCATTCCGGGAGGCATACCTACAGGAGCAGCGCTTTCTTCTTTCTTCTCGGCGATAACGCACTCGGTAGTAAGGAACATACCTGCTACTGATGCAGCATTTTCCAATGCTATGCGAGCAACTTTGGCAGGGTCGATAACGCCTGTTTCACAGAGGTTTTCGTAAACGTCAGTGCGAGCATTATATCCGTAGTCGCCTTTTCCTTCTTTCACTTTCTGTACGATTACTGCACCTTCTTTTCCTGAATTGTTAACGATCTGACGAAGAGGCTCTTCAATTGCGCGCTTAACGATCTCGATACCTGTTGTTTCGTCTTCGTTCTCGCCTTTCAGATTTTCCAAAGCTTCGATTGCGCGGATGTAAGCTACACCACCGCCGGGAACAGTTCCTTCTTCGATAGCTGCGCGTGTTGCACTCAAAGCGTCGTCTACACGGTCTTTCTTCTCTTTCATTTCAATTTCTGAAGGAGCGCCGATGTAAAGAACAGCTACACCACCGGCAAGTTTAGCAAGACGTTCCTGCAATTTTTCTTTGTCATAATCAGATGTTGTAGTCTCGATCTGAGCTTTGATCTGGCTGATACGTGAATCGATTGCATTTTTGTCACCGTTGCCTTTAACGATAGTAGTATTGTCTTTATCTACGGTAATTTTGTCAGCGGTACCAAGCATATCAATCTGAGTATCTTCAAGTTTCATACCTTTTTCTTCGGTGATAACTGCACCACCTGTCAGGATAGCTATGTCTTCAAGCATTGCTTTGCGACGGTCGCCGAATCCCGGAGCCTTAACAGCACAAACCTTCAAACCTGCACGTAAGCGGTTTACAACAAGTGTAGCCAATGCTTCGCTGTCGATATCTTCAGCGATGATAAGCATCGGACGACCTGTCTGTACAACCTGCTCAAGGATAGGAAGTAATTCTTTAAGAGCAGAAATCTTTTTGTCGTAGATAAGGATGAACGGGTTCTCAAACTGAGTCTCCATTTTTTCGGTGTCTGTTACGAAGTAAGCAGAGATGTAACCACGGTCGAACTGCATACCTTCTACAACATCAACTGTTGTTTCCGTTCCTTTTGCTTCTTCAACTGTGATAACGCCTTCTTTATTAACTTTACCCATAGCTTCAGCGATAAGCTTACCGATGCTTTCGTCACCGTTAGATGATATCTTTGCTACATTTTCTATTTTACCCATATCGTTGCCAACAGCTTCTGCCTGTTCAGCAAGACTGTCGATAACAACTTCTACGGCTTTGTCGATACCGCGTTTTAAATCCATAGGATTAGCACCTGCTGTAACGTTTTTAAGACCGACTCCGATGATCGACTGTGCCAAAACCGTAGCGGTTGTAGTACCGTCACCTGCTTTGTCGTTAGTTTTTGAAGCAACTTCCTTAACAAGCTGAGCACCCATGTTTTCGTAAGGGCAAGACAGCTCAATTTCTTTTGCTACCGTCACACCGTCTTTAGTGATTTGCGGAGCGCCGAATTTTTTCTCTAAAATTACGTTACGGCCTTTAGGACCTAATGTTACCTTTACGGCATTTGCCAATTCGTCGACACCTTTTTTCAAAAGGTCGCGGGCTTCCATATTGAATTTAATTTCTTTTGCCATGATTTATAAATGTTTAAGTTGTTTTTAATAAGATTAGATAATAGCAAGAACGTCAGATTGACGCATGATAAGGTATTTATTGTCATCAAACTCGATTTCGGTGCCGGCATACTTGCCATACAAAACCTGGTCTCCTTCTTTTAGTACCATCTCTTCGTCTTTTGTTCCGTTACCTGTTGCTATAACTACACCTTTCAAAGGTTTCTCTTTTGCAGAATCGGGAATGATAATGCCGCTTGCTGTTTTAGATTCGGCATCTGCCGGCTTAATAAGCACTCTGTCTGCTAATGGTTTAATACTCATGATGTTAAAATTTTTAAGTTTATAATTATATAAATATATCTTTTTGTTTGCACACATTATTATACGAATATCGTGCCAAAAAAAATCAGTAATAAAAGGCTGTCAATTTTGCAGGCTATTCGGCAGAATAAATTATGACCGCTGACAATATGACGGAAAAGAATATATATATTCAATTATAAAGTTATAATAAATTATTGTTTGTTGAAAAAAATAAGTACTTTTACGGTCATGAAGCAAATGGAAAAAATGTTGCAGTATGTATACGAAAGTTTACCTTAAAGAGATTGAATGGCCTGAATTTGGCATTGCCGAATATCCGGGGGAGCCACCATTGGAAGAAATAGAAAACAGGATTTCATTGTGTTATAAAGCAATGGAGGATCGGGACCTGACGCATCTCATTGTTTATGGCGACCGCGAGCATTTTGCTAATTTAATGTATCTTACACACTTTGACCCGAGGTTTGAAGAGGCTTTGTTGATATTGAGCAAGGAGGCTCTTCCTGTAATATTAGTTGGAAACGAGTGTGTAGGACATTTACCTGTATCACCTCTTTATAACACCGGCAGGTTGAGGTATGAACGCTATCAGTCGTTGTCGCTGTTAAGCCAGCCTCGCGATGACAGTCGTCCGCTTGAAACAATATTTCGTTCCGAAAAAATTGATCAAAATTCGAAAGTAGGATGCGTCGGTTGGAAGTATTTTTCAAAAAAGGAATTTGTCGATAATGAGCAACGAATAGAAATACCGGCATTTATTGTTGACACTTTGCGCTCAATCTGCGGTTTTCGGAGTGTAGTCAACGCTACAGACCTTCTAATGGCTCCGGGATACGGATTACGAACTGTTTGTTCAGCTTATGAGATTGCATTTTTTGAGTTCTCCAACGTTATGGCATCCGAAGGAGTGAAAAATGTGATGAAGAACTTTCGTGCTGATGTTCCTGATTTTGAATTATTGCGTAATTATCAATATACGGGTTATCCGTTGAGTTGCCATATCGGTATAAAAAGTAGCGGAAATCAACATTACGGGCTGTCAAGTCCTGTTGGTGCAATCATAAGGAAAGGAGATCCTTGTTCCACAAATATAGGCTATTGGGGAAGTAATATTTGTCGTGCGGGCTGGGTGGCGAAAGATGAAAACGATTTGCCTGAAACGGCACGCGGTTATGTTGAGAATTTTGTAACACCCTATTTCATAGCATGTAAAATATGGTTTGAAAATCTGACAATAGGTACAAAAGGGAAAGTGCTTCAGGAGATTATTGATTCGTATTTGCCTTATGACGAATTTGGAATATTTTTAAATCCCGGACACCTAATTCACATGGATGAATGGGTTAGTTCTCCGATTTATAAAGGCTCTGACGACGAAATTCGTTCAGGAATGTACATTCAGTCAGACATCATTCCACGGTCAAAAAAATATTCTTCAACAAGGATGGAAGACGGAATTGTCATTGCCGGTCAAAATCTGCAATCACAATTGAAAGAACTATATCCCGAAGTATTCGAAAGATGTATGTCACGAAGGAAGTTTATGATTGAAGAGCTTGGATTTCAGTTACCTGACGAAGTTCTTCCACTATCTAATATACCTGCTATAATCGCTCCGTTTTTTCTGAATTACAAACAAATCTTAACTTTTTAATCATGAGTAAAATACACTATCTTTTTATTATGGTTTTTGTCTTATTGTCGTGTAGTAACGAAAACGGCAAGATACGCATTTTGACATGCGGCATTCGTCATGAGTCAAACACATTTTCCACATTGAATACAACAGAGGCAGACTTCAATGTGCAGAGGGGGCTTGACGCGTTGAAGAACCAACAATGGGCCGACGTTTGTCAAACGGAGAATGTCGAGTTGATTCCTACAGTTCATGCGTATGCCTGGCCGGGAGGAGTTGTCGAGAAAAGTATTTTTGATAGGTACAAAAACGAGATTCTGGAAAATATCAGAAATGCAGGAAAGTTGGACGGAATTTATCTCGATATGCATGGCGCACTCCATGTCGAAGGTTATGACGATGCACAGGCAACATTTATAAAAGAGATAAGAGATATTGTAGGCGATAAGATTCTTATAAGCGGGAGTTTTGACCTGCATGGCAATTTGTCTCCTGATTTTGTCAAACATATTAATATCCTGACCGCATACAGGACCGCTCCGCACAGAGATGGCGCCGAGACTAAAACAAGAGCAGTAACAATGCTAATTAATGCCATTCGCGGAAAAATGAAACCGCATATCGAATCTGTAGTCATTCCGATCCTTGTTCCCGGTGAAAAGAGTATTACGGAAGTGGAACCGTTACATTCTATCTATGCTCAAATTCCGGAGATAGCATTAAAAGACGGAATCATGGATGCCTCTGTCTTCGTCGGGTATGCATGGGCAGATCTGCCTCGTTCCGCGATGCGCGTTTTTGTAGTTGCCGATGATAAAAAAAACGCGGTCAAAGCACGGACGGAAGCACATGATTTAGCTCGACAAATATGGGACTGCCGCGAAAAGATGCAACTTGATGTTCCATCCGGATCTATTGACGAGATGATTCAACAAGCTGCAACATATAATGATTCAACCGTTTTTATATCCGATTCGGGCGACAATACTACTGCGGGAGCGCCCGGCGACAATCCTCAGGTTTTGGAGGCGCTGATAAGGAACAAGGTCAGTGATGCGATTTTTGCAGGGATTGTTGACCCTGATGTTTTGCAAAAATGCATTGAGGCAGGGGTTGGCAAAACTATTAAAACAACAATTGGCGGTAAAATTGATTATGTATTTGGAAAACCTTTAGAAATAGAAGGTAAAATTCAATTTTTATCACCGGAAGCAATTATGAATTCCTCGCGTGGTGCGGCTGTTGTGGATGTTCAAGGCATCAAGTTGGTGATACTTAAGTCACGCCGTTCGTTTGTCGAAGTAAGGGATTTCAAAGAGGTAGAATTGGACGCGCTGCAACACAAAATTGTCGTTGTCAAGTTAGGGTATTTGTACCCGCAGCTAAGGGATATAGCTCCTGTTCATCTGATGGCGCTGACATCCGGCTTTTGTAATCTCGACATGACCACTTTGCCATTCAAGATTGCTCATCGACCAAGCTATCCGTTGGATCCCGATATGGTTTGGGATGTAAATTGATTATGTAATAAGGCTATTATGCTCAAATATTCAAACGGATAGCAACTGAATAAGTTCTTCAGTTGAGACCAACTTTTGTTCACCGGAGGTCATATTTTTGAGGTTTATTTTGTTTGATGCAATTTCGTTTTCGCCTACGAGGGCGACAAAAGGGATTTTTTTATCATCGGCGTATCCCATTTGTTTTTTCATCTTTCCCTGCTCGGGGAATATTTCCGTACGTATGCCTGCGGCACGAATTTTTAAAATAACAGGTAGTAGATATTCCACTTCTTTTTCTCCGAAGTTGACGAACATTAGTTGTGTTGTTTTCAGTGAGTTAGCGGGGTAAAGGTCTAATTGGTTGAGTACGTCGAAGATACGGTCGGCACCGAACGAGATGCCCACTCCGGAGACACCTTCCATTCCGAAAACTCCTGTCAGATTATCGTATCTGCCACCGCCTGTTATACTTCCGATCTCAACATCAAGGGCTTTTACTTCGAAAATTGTGCCTGTATAATAATTGAGGCCGCGTGCTAATGTGAGGTCTGCTTCGACACCTGCCGTTAATTGTAACTTTTCGATGTGGCCGAGAATATATTCTGTTTCTTCAATTCCTTTGAGGCCTGTTTCGGAATTTTTCAGTGTGTCTTTTAGTATGGCGAGTTTTTCGCGATTACCGCCTTTCATTACTATTACAGGCTGCAGAAGTGTTATCGCTTGTTCGGAGATGCCTTTTTCCCGCAGTTCATTGTTAACGTTGTCAAGTCCTATCTTATCAAGTTTGTCGATAGCAACGGTGATATCGACAATTTTATCGGCTTCACCGATCATTTCCGCAATACCGGAAAGTATTTTGCGGTTATTGATTTTTATACAAACACGTATGCCGAGTTGACGGAATACTTCATCTGTTATTTGGACTATTTCGACTTCGTTAAGAAGAGAGTCGGAGCCTACAACATCGCAGTCGCACTGGTAAAACTCGCGATAACGTCCTTTCTGTGGGCGGTCGGCTCGCCATACGGGTTGTATCTGGTAGCGTTTGAACGGGAATGTAATATCGTTGCGGTGTTGCACGACAAAGCGTGCGAAAGGAACTGTCAGGTCATACCTTAACCCTTTTTCGCACGCTTTAGCTGCAAATTTCACCGAGTTTCTCTCGAGTAACTCCTCGTTTGTGAATTTCTCAAGACAGTCGCCCGAGTTTAGTATTTTAAATAGCAATTTGTCTCCTTCTTCTCCGTATTTGCCCATCAGGGTTGATAAATTTTCCATCGCCGGTGTTTCAATTTGTTGAAAACCGTAGCGGTTGAATACTTCACGAATCGTGTCAAAGATATAATTGCGTTTCGCCATCTCTATGGGTGAAAAATCGCGGGTTCCTTTCGGAATAGAAGGTTTTTGTGCCATTATAAATAAATCGCTTATTGCTGAAATTACCGAAAAATTCGGCTTATTGAAGTAAACTGTATATAAACAGAAAATTAATTCCTGCGGCCCAGAAATATCATTATATAGTAAAATAACGTAGCCAGAGAGCCAAGCGCAGCTACTACATAAGTATATGCTGCAGAACGAAGTGCGTCTTTAGCTTTTCCGTCTGTTTGAATGTTTGTTACTCCGGCACTGCTTAGCCAGGCAATAGCTCTCCTGCTTGCATCTATTTCTACAGGCAAAGTGATGAAGCTGAATAGTGTGATGAGGGCGAACAGTATTATGCCGATAAGCATCAATTGCGGAAAAATATTTATAAAAATTATTCCTCCGATAAGAACCCATTGAACTATGTTTGATGAAAAACTGACAACAGGAACGAGCGCAGAGCGCATTTTCAACGGAGCATATTCCTTTGCATGTTGTATTGCGTGTCCACATTCGTGAGCCGCAACGGCAGCTGCCGCAATGTTGTACTGACGATACACAGATTCGCTAAGGTTTATAGTCTTAGTCATAGGGTTATAGTGGTCGGTAAGGTGTCCCGGTGTTGATGTCACCTGAACATTGTAAATGCCGTTATCATGCAGCATTTTTTCTGCAATATCCTTGCCACTCAAGCCAATAGGAATTTGGGAATATTTTTTAAATTTTTGTTTCATATTAGCTGAAACCATCCAGCTTAACAACGCTACTACACCAAATATTATCCAAGGTAAATACATAATCTTCAAAATTTAATTAATAATAAAGCAATGCACAATTAACAATGCACAATTTAAAGCAATTGTACAAAAACCTTGCCAAAAAACAATGCACAATGAAAAAGCAATGCACGATTAACAATGCACAATGAAAAAAAATCATAACCGACATCTGACAATTGTAAACTTATCGAAAAGTTTGAAGAGAAAGACAATATATCAAAATCAGTGTCTTTCGCTATTTCTTAATTG
>JGI994J12354_10002996_pt1 | contig 16074 bp, 12 predicted proteins | sample IntmicLarv3ML3BL_FD_12354 | JGI IMG/M metagenome (IMG submission 12354) | reverse complement strand
ATGAGGTTTTTGTGGAAGCGGTTACATATTTGCGCATATATTTCGCGGGCATTTCGGGGCTGACAGTTTACAACATGGGCGCGGCCATACTTACAGCTACGGGGGATTCCAAGCGCCCGCTGTATTTTCTTGCGTTTTCAATGGTAATTAAGGTTATACTTACATTTATATTTGTACTCGTTTACAATATGGGGATTAAAGCTGTAGCATTTTCAACTGTTATTTCGCAGGTTATAAACGCTGTGCTGATAATACTGCTTCTATCCCATCACCCTTCGGAAATACGGCTGAATTTGCGCCAGCTGCGCTTGAATAAGGATGTTTTGAAGCGCATACTCGGCATTGGCTTACCCGGCGGCCTCCAAGGCGGAATTGTCAGCTTTTCAAATGTTTTTATACAGGCATATATTAATCTCTTAGGCGGCTCTGCCATGGCTGGATACGGCGTAGTTAACAGAATAGACGGGATTTTTATGACAACGCCTCACCAGAGCCTTGCTATGGCTTCTTCTACATTTGTAGGGCAAAACCTTGGCTCGCGCCAGGTTAAGCGGGCGAAGGAGGGAACCCGCATAGCCGTAATAATGGGTGTTTCAACCTCACTGGTTTTGGCGGTATTGGTGCTGACCAATTCAAATTTCCTTTTAAATATATTTTCTACGGATGAAGCGGTTATAAGTCAAGGGCTCCAATTTATGCAGGTGTTTGTTCCGCTTCATTTTACAATAACCTTTGCGCAGATTATAACGGGATCTCTCCGCGGCTCGGGAGATGTGAGGATACCGACGCTTTTAAATGTTTCCTGTATGGTTGTGTTCAGGCAGATTTATCTGTTTATTGTAACAAGATATGTTGCGCTTACAGTTAAAACTGTAGCATTTTGCATGCCTTTCGGCTGGATGCTTTTCGCTGTTTTAATGTTTATTTATTACAGGAAAAAAGGGGACTGGAGCAGGTTTGAGGCTGAGGATAGTATGGAAGCGGTTCAAAGCTAGCTTAATAATGCGAGCAATAGCTATACATAAGCTCTACACCTAAAAATACATAAGCAGGTGAATATATTGCGCGTAATGAAATATGAAAGCGTTATCGATTATAAAGAGCAATATCGCAAGTTTTTTTCCGCTGCTTTCATATGTGTTTGTGTGGGGCTGGGAACGGAGCTGGCTATTTTCTTTATTTCATTGTCGCAAAATAGCAGAATTAGCGTGTGGAGGTATTTTTCCACTTATGTTATTATGGGGAATTTAGTTAATTTCCCTCTGCTTTTTTTCGCTGATTTTTTATGTAAGCGCGCCATTGAATCAGGGCGGTACCGTAAGCAATGCTATATATTTATGACGTCGGTGTCGCTTATTTTATTTAATATATACTGGATTCACCAGATGGTGCCGCTGCTTTCTCTTTTAGCGCTGCTGCCGGTTTTTACTTCGCTGATTTATGTGGATAAAGCTATTTTAAAATATTCTTATATACTTAATTTGATATTGTATACGGTGTTTATTGTCAGTATTCAATTTGTAACTCCGCTGGGGTTGCCGGTACAGACTGAATTGGTTGATGCAATATGTACATATGCACTTTTAACAATGGTATTTATTCTTGCGCTGCAAATTATAAAACAGCAGGATGTGATTGTTCAGGGAACGCTTGCCGCGCTTGAAAAAATTAAACGCGATTCACTTACAAATTTATATAATCATGCTACTTTCTACGAGGAGCTGGATACTGCCATACAAAAACATGCGATTACCAAGGAGCCGTTTTCCATTATTTTGTTTGATCTTGATAATTTCAAAAATGTTAATGATATTTTCGGGCATGATGTTGGGGATAAGGTTATTTTGACCCTTGTAAACACTATTTTGGAAAATATAGGCGAGTTGGACAAGGCTTTCCGTTACGGTGGGGAGGAGCTTGCGGTTATCTGCCCACTTGCGGCGCAAGAGGCATATGCGCTATCAGAGCGGATCAGGGAGAATTATCATTCGGCTATACTGGGAAATGATGATGGAATTACAACCTCCACAAGCGCCGGGATCAGCGAATATGCAAGTGAGCTTTTTACAGGTAAAAGGGAGTTCTTTGCTTCAGCGGATGAAGCGCTGTATCAGGCAAAGCGTTCGGGGAAAAACAAAAGCGTTGTATGGCAAAATAATGACTAAATGCAACGGTTCTTTCTATCATACAGATATGTATAGCTTTTTTATGCGGTAACGGTTCTTTGTTTTAGGATATTGTCATATAAAATAAAATGGATTACAGCACTTAGGCATAGGGATTACTTCCCGCTAAATTAAAGAAGCCGGATTGACATTGATATAATTATTATATAGAATAATTATGTAAGCAAAACAATAAGTAGCATGTACTTATTAACAGATTAATGAAGGAGGAACGAAATGCCAAAGACAGATGTATTCAGTAAAAATCAACAAATTGCAGTTGACTTTTTAGAAGGCTGTGAGACCAAGAAAAGGCTGGCGGAAATCAATGATGCAATATGGTCTTACGCAGAGTTAGGATTAGAGGAATATAATACCGCCTACCTGCTAGTAAATTATCTGGAAAAAGAAGGCTTCACAGTTGAAAAAGGCGTAGCCGGAATGCCAACGGCTTTCGTTGCCTCTTTTTCTAACGGCCCCGGGCCGGTTATCGGCGTACTCGGTGAGTTGGATGCACTTCCAATGCTCTCCCAAGATGAAGGAAACCCTGTTCATACACCTATAACAGAAATAAACGGTGCCATAGCGCCGGGTCATGGTTGCACCCATAACTGTATGGGTACTGCGGCTGCCGGTACGGTAGTAGCAGTTAAGAAGGCTATGGAAGAGGGCGGATTTACAGGTACTATTAAAATGTTCGGCAGCCCTGCGGAAGAAACAGTAATCAGCCGCCCGTTCATGGTTGAAGCCGGATTGTTTGACGGTGTAGATGTTATAATCGATAACCATGGCGGAAGTGCCTTTGGCGTATCTTATGGGGTAGAGAGTAATTGCGAGTGGTCATTCTCCGTTACTTTCACCGGCAAAACCGCTCACTCTGCCGGCGCTCCATGGCTTGGAAGATCAGCTTTAGATGCGGTTCAAATAATGAATGTGAGCACCGAGTATCTGAGAGAGCATTTCCACTATACTTCAAGGTTACATTATGTAATAACAGAAGGCGGCGAGGCTCCTAATGTTGTTCCCGACAGGGCAACTACATGGTATTATGTAAGAAACTCCGATAAACTGATTAAATCTGATTTTGAAAGAGTGCTGAACTGTGCAAAAGCTGCAGCTCTTGCCACAGATACTAAAATGGAAATTACCCCTTATGTTGCAATCCATCAATGCTATAGGAATGAAACTTTGGCAAATATGATTCAGGAAAATATTAAAAAAGTTGGAATGCCTGAGTGGACTGCCGAAGAGCAAGAGTTTGCAAAAGGAATACAAAAAGCTGTAGGTGCAGACGAAGTAGGTCTTATGACTGATTCAGATATAGCTGATAAGCCGGCAGGCGCGCCTCCGGTATTTGTAGGCGGCGGTTCCTCCGACATAGGTGAGGCTTCTCTGGTTGTGCCTCTTACATCTTTAAGATTCCCGGTTGCAGCAGTGGGAACTGTAGGCCATCACTGGACTAATACTGCATTTGCCGGTTCCACTGTTGCTCATAAAGGCGTTGTTGCCGGAGCTCAAGTAATGGCAGTAAGCGCAATAGAGCTATTGACTGACCCAGAAAAAGTAGCTGAAATCAGAAAAGATTTCAGAAAAATGCAGGAAGAGCATTTCTATAACTACAAGAATGACGGTAAGGCTTTGATACTTGACGAGAACGGGAATGCCCAGTTTGAGTCTTATTTGCCATATCTGTTCAGCAGATCAGGAAAATATGAATATGATCCTGCGAACGGAAAATTCTTTGTTCCTGAAGGTAAAGAGGTTGCTCCTCCTTTAGGATTCTTGAGTGAACAAATGGCTAAATACCGCTCTCAAATGTCTAAGAATTATAAGACTCCGGATTGGTACGACGGACCGGATATGATAGTGGAATAAGCTCCGGCTAAATCAGAAGGCATTATAAAAAAGTAAATTGTTATTAAACTGCAAAAAGACTTTTCCACTGGTTGGAAAAGTCTTTTTTTGTAGCTTAAACGAAGCGAAAATTAGAGGCTATGCCTTAAGCCGGAAAAGCTCACAGGAGAAATTGCCGCCATGCTTATTGAAAGCATTCACATATCAGCAGTTTATGAAAAAGATGGCAAAAAACAGCAGGATATAAATATAACTTATAAGTTTGAAAACATTTCTTTGCAAGAAAAAAGAGTAAGCTGAAAAGGTCAAAGTCTTGGCGGACACACCTTTTTACTTACTCTATCCCAATTAACCGTATTTGGCTAATTATTCTAAAACGGAGAAAGTCAGAATAGTGGTATTAGCCAATGCAGAAACCCGCATAAAATATAATAAAATAGCACTTTAGCTTATGCCACTAAAGACGTGAAAAACGTCTTTTTTTTATTTCATACTGCTATGAATTGCTTTTATTATAATTATTAATTGCAAACTCAATACACTGAACAATAAATTCATTGCGTAAAAAGTTGCTATCAACGGCAATGCGTTCAACAAAAAAAGGCATGTACACAATTATAAATTGTGCATATACCTTTTAAGTTGTGTGTTTTGATTCAATGATATTATATAGTTGTTCTTGAATCGGACATTGAGAACGAACATATAAAGAAAATAAAGCTCTTATTAATTCTTAGAATACAATAACAATCTGATTTGTACTGTTAAGCCAATCAACCGCACAATCGAGGTTTTCAGCAGCAAAACGGATTGGAACTACTGTTCTGTCATTTATAGATTGGGGAGATACATCGATTTGACTTGTCGTTCCATTTACGTTTATTTGATTGCTATTCAACCACATAGTAACCGTTTTCCCATTATAGTTTAATGTAATTTCACCGTTGCTTTCTTTCCAGCCTACTGTACCGCCCATGCTTTCGACAACTGAACGAATCGGTATCATAGTTCGGGCATTTATAATAAGAGGAACTGTACCACGCCCGGGGTCAATTTCTTGTCGATTGCCATTGACAATCATATAAGGCTCATTAATTGTCATGAGTATAAATTGCTTATTTTTACCGCTTTCAGCACCACCACCCACAATTGTAGAGGCTGTGGTTACTTGTATTTGTGGTGAGGAAGAACCAAGCTGTTCTTTAACGCCATCAAAGGGTTTCGCTTCTGCCAGTACTTGACGAATGGTGTAGTAGTATGTTTTATTTGGAAAAACATTAACGTCTATGAACTCATCAGAAGTGATATAAAAGTCAGTAATACTAATACCTTCTTCACCCTTGGTTTCCGAGCGGTAAATTCTATAACCCATAGTATCAGGCATTGGATTCCACCAGAGCTTTACACCAACATTTATAGGAGTGGCTGATAGAGTTAATACATCTGGAATAGCAATTTCGTCGTTTTTGGGTATATTTGTTAATTGAGTAAAAGTAGGAGTATTATTAGCATATAAGCTGTTAGATTTCCAAATTGTACCATCAGTTTTAACTGCATGCACAGTGTAAGAATCCCTGTTAGCTATTGTAACACTGTCTAACACTGGCATGATTTCCATCGTAAACCCATCAAATATCCATAGACTATTATCGTTTTTAATAAATCCTATGCTAGCGTAAATGGAGCTCCATTTATTTGTTGAACTTTCTTTTGTTGGTATACTGCCTACCCATTGTATACTTTTTATATTATCTGTAATTTTTGTCGGGATAGTCCAATTCACTATATCTTGATTGAATGTACCTTCACTTGAATCGTTTCCAGACGAAATAAATATTTCTGTATTCTTAATTTGACCCCAAGCCCATAAACTGCCGTCAGTTTTAATTGCAGCAGTCACCATACTTCCAACTATAACTACCTCTGTATTGTCTATAACTTTTACGGGAGAAAGCCTGTTTTCTGCTGTGCCATCATCAGCTTGCCCTGCGGCATTAGCCCCCCACATCCATAAGCTACCATCCTTTTTTATTGCGGCCATGGAAAAATTACCACCAGATTCTGAAATAGATAATACATCATCCATTATTTTGATAGGCATAAACCTATTTTCTTTTGTGCCATCTCCTACTGAACCAACATAATTATTACCCCAGCTCCATAAGCTACCATCGCTTTTAAGTGCCATAGATGATACCCAAGAGTCAGAAGTAGATAACACATTATCCATTATTTTTACAGGAGTAGATTTGTCTTCCTTTGTGCCATCGCCTATTCGCCAATTATAATTTTCTCCCCATCTCCATAAGCTACCATCTTTCTTTATTGCAGATACTATTGATCCAAATACTGTTGGCTGGATAGAAGCATATTTTACTTCCTCCATTATTTTTACCGGGCTGTGTCTATTCCCTGTTGTATCATTACCCATCTGCCCAAGAGGACTTTTCCCCCAAATCCAAAGACTACCATCTGTTTTAATCGCTATTACTGTATTATGATTAGAAGAAACAAATAACACATTATCCATTATCTTTACGGGGTCAGTCTTTTCCAGTGTTGTACCATCACCTATCTGACCGACAGAATTTGCTCCCCAAGCCCATAAACTTCCGTTTTTGTCAATCATAAATGTTGTATCACCATAAGAGCTTATTGTTATTATATTTTGCTCTTCTGCTAATACATTTAAATTGCTTGATAAGAAAGATACACAAACCATCGTTACTACAATAAATAGCAGAGCAATTTTTTTTGGAATATTATTAATCATTAGATTTACTCCTTTTATTATTTTATTAATAAAAATACAGTTAATGAAATTGCTGTCGCAAGTTGTTGTATTATAATCTAATTTGCCTTTTCCCTCCCTTTTTGAAATTGCCAACAAGCAACAGCGAAATAATAAGTATTAAATTCTACAGCAGAGAGAGTATATACTGCCGATTATTCTGTAGGTTTATTTTGAATACTATAATAGCTCAGTGCCATTCTTGGTGAATAATATATATTTAATTGTTTATAAAATATAGGTTTATTCCATATCAAATAAAAATCATCATATGTAATAAAAGAATTTTTCTCACCTGTCCAAGGATCATTATAATAAAAACCTTCTTCATCATACCCAGTTAAGCATATAGCATGAACGTTGAACCCTAAACCATTGACCCATGCAACAATAGGAATTTCCATATTTAAATGCTGTTTCAAATCCTCAATAGAACAACCGCTCATATCATAAGAATTACCAATATATTCATCTATCAGAACTGACATAGCAGAAGGGAAAATTGTAAAGCCTGACTTTGATGTAGGATTGCCCACAAAACCTTCTTCTGGATTAGTAGACAAAGGCATTTGAGACACCAATGTTTCAATATCAACCTCAATACAATGATTTATCATCATACACAATGCCACTATTTCACAGCCAGTTGGATAGCCGAGGTGTCTTTGATTTAAAGTCGGAACATCTAATATAATAAAGGGTCTTATATATAGTAAATCAACCCACTTTAGCCCAAGCCAAGTATCAATGAGTAGCCAATTGTCATCTTCTTCAATTATTTTTACAATTTGTGAACTAAGTGAAGCAATAGGAACCTCATCATATTTACTTTCAAAAAGTGTCATGGTATTTTCAATGAAGCGCAAATTATCATTTATATAGAACCATTGTTCACCATTATATGTGTTTATTAACGCCCAACCATTTTCGCTTGTTTCGATTATTGTAACTGTTTGAGGATTAAAGCTATTTGTTTTTAATGCTTTGAAGTTGGGTTGATTATATGTATCAAACCTCCATGGAACATGGTGCAAAATATATTTTGGAGCATTATCTGTATCAATAACACTTTCAGCATACACAGTTATGGGTAATGTGAAATATAGAACAAATGCAGTTATTACGAAGCGCAATATAGTAGGAAAGTTTATTAGTATAACAGGTAATTTCATATCTCCTCCGAATAGTATCAGTTGTATGAGTATTGGCATAACCATTAGATAATACTTTCTAAAATATTATACCCGATATATCGGGAATATTCAACCTCTTTTATACCCAATATAATGGGCTTATAGGAGGCGATATAAATGATTTCATTTGAACCCTTGTGGAAAACAATGAAACGAAAGGAAGTTACAACTTATTCATTAATAAAGAACTATGGATTTAGTCGCGGTACTTTAGACTCCTTGAAACAGAACCGGAATATATCCACAGCAACATTAAATGATATTTGTAATATCCTTTCCTGTAATGTGGAAGATGTTCTACAACATATACCAGATGAAAAATAAAGCTCATTCATGCTGATTAAGGCAGAGTGAGCTTTTTACATTAAAAAACCAAAAAGTCGCCCATCTTTTCAGATGTACAGCTTTTTGGTGAATAAATGATATGAAACGACTATCCCTGTTAGCTATTTAATTGTACTTTCCAATAACTTTTTCAGCTTTTCTATAATATTTGTGTCGTAGTAGTAAGAAATATTTTTTAACCTATCACTAGCCGCCAAATCTTGAGGAGTAGGCTTGGATTTATCAGAATTTGCAAAACTTGAATAATCATGTGTTGCAAGTTCTTCATTAAAGCCTATTAGACGACAAGCACTATCTAATAAACAACGCATTTTCATTTCATGAACTTCCTCTTTTACGTTGATTTTGTAATATCCTACATTATCGATTTGACTATCCCCTTCATTATCGTCATTGCCAAATATTAAATGCTGCTCTAGCCATTTCTCATAGGCTTCCTCTTGTTCTCTCATGCGTTTAGGGTATGTAAACTTAATATTATCGGCTCTTTCTTCATATTTCTCAAATTCTTCTGCTTTATCTATACCTATCTGCTTTGAAAAGTATTTATAAAATGATTTTTCATTCAACATTTCATTTACAGTATCGGTTGTATATCTAGTTTTTCTTTCAGCCGTATTGCATGGTGTTTCATTCTTCAATGCACGTCTAACCCTTTTATCCAAATTTCCTCTTCGAGTAGTATCTGATTTTGAAAATAGGCTTAGTTGATTGCGAATTTCTTCTACGATTTCAGGCACTAGATAACCGTTTTCTTTTTCAGGTAGGTTCAGATATTTTAACTGCTCTAAGTCTTTTTTTATCGTGGATTGTTTCGATTGCGCCATAATTTGATGTGCCTCCTAACTTATTCTTTGTTTGATAAGGGACATTTATAATTGTTGAATTATCAAGGTTTATTTGAGTATATCACATTCAAAATGGAAATTCAATGAAAATGTGTCCGTTGTATTGTCCCTAAATAATGGACATTTGTATTGACTGTATGTTACAGTTTAACCAGAAGCAAGAGGTTTTCAAAACAATAATATGCTGACGGGCATTTCACTATACAATTCGCTCTTTTAGAAAGGAAAGTTCTAGACTTCTAAGAAAGCAGTAAATAAAGAACTGTAACCCGTTGACTCTGTGTTACTAACAGGGGAATCTGCATTATCCGAAAGGGGATTTTTTATGAATACATTATTACGCTATGACTCTGACAGAAATCAGAGATATTTCATCCATCCCAGCCAGAAAATGGCTGGAATGGGAGTAGTTCTAATTGCAATTTCAATAATAACTAAATGCCTTGAGTGTTTCCTTTGTCAAGGCTTTATTATCACTTATTTAGATGAAGCAGCGATTGCTACAATAGCTGATAAATTGCAACTAACTTCTATATTTACTGGCAATCTTGGGACTTTATTATTTGTACTCGCAGCATTAGCTTATGTTATGTTGCCTGATACTTTCAATATATGTCTACTTATTAAAAGAGGTTTATTTGTTAGTGAAACAGGCAATCCGTTAAGTTTTAAAGCAGGCGAGCTGCTGCCAGAAGTTTCATGCAGGTACATTGATAAGGGCAAGTTCGAGCTGACAATAAGTGCTGTCACTGTAACTATTGAGGCCTTGCAAGATATATCCTCAGTCATCAGTTCCAGCCTAACCGGAAAATATGATAACTTTGCAGTTATCGAGACAAACAGCGATATGGCTTTCAATGCAGTCACTTTCACAATTCAAGATGTTTCTGTCAAGCGTGAATTGGTTATCAATTCATTAGATGAACTTTTTCCTGCTGACCCGACGAAACTGACTGTTCAAAACGATAAAGTTATCGACTTAACCAGCTCCGGCTCAATACTCGTAGCAGGGAAAACCCGAAGTGGAAAGACCACTGGTGTAATCAGCCTTCTGCTTCAAGTGCTACTTTGTGGACAAGATTCGTTTAATTCACTGGTTATCATAGTAGACCCGAAAAAGGCCGAGTTAAGCCAATTACCACATACGGTTACATTGGGCGAAAACGGTGAGACGAATGAAATTTTAGACGTTATAAGGCTTTTTGAAGGTACGATGAAAACTCGGCAGCGATTGCTAAACAAAATGTCAGAACAGAGCGGAAATGCCGAGAAATGGCATGAACACATGAAACCTTCCTTTTTATTCATTGATGAATATATTTCACTGCGCTCCATGCTACTGAAGCGAACAAAAGACAACGCTGGATACAGCCTCGACGATTTCGACGAACTAGTTAAGCGCATTATAACGATGGGTGCTTCGGCCGGCTGCTTTGTCATTCTTAGTGTTGCTGAAGCAAGTGTGAATGAAGGCGGCCTACCATCAATGCTGAAGTCCGCATGTTCCACGAAAATACTGTTCCGGCCAACTCTCCCTGAAGCTCGTCTGATATGGGATTCGGAAAAGCTAAAAAACTTGAACGAACGTGCATACACAGCAGGCGACGCTTGGTTTTCCAGCTCAGATGGAGTTAATGATTCTGTAACAAATGTTCACTTTCCGATTATGGAATTTGAGGTGTATAGAGAACTGGGCAATGCACTCAAGTCCTATTACCGAGAGTAAATAAAAAGATTTGCCGGCCGGCGGCGCGAAGCAGTAGCAGGTCGGTATCATAGGCACTAATATTTATAAAAATCCTTGAGTTATCGGGGTTATAGCTTATTATAACCCCTGCTACATTGGGTATCAATGCGCCAATAAACAACAAAAAGTCATTAATTAAGGCATTTATATAGGAAAGAAACAGCACCATAATAAAGAATCTAATTAATGCAGGTGTTAAAAAACAAAACACCCAATGCAAAAAACATGATGTATGTTCAGTGGCTTTCACATTTACCAGCGGTAACGTTTGTTTTAGCAGACATAATCTTTGGAATAGATTAACCTGTATAAATTTTCGGTTATCCTGCATGACAGCAGTCTGACAAGCAAGTCAAATCCTTCGGCAGCTTTAGTTTCAACAAATAACCAAATATAACCATTGCCAAATAGGGCAATAGAAAGAGGTATTATGATGAATCCGAATACAATAACTCAAAATGTAATGGTTCTTCATGCAAGTTCCTACGATTTTACTGATAAAACCAGCGGTAAAAATGTAGCGGGAGTCTCCCTGTACTACATAGCAACAACTGATTTAAACCCTGCTGCCTATGACGGCAAAACTACAGGCTATATGCCTACAAAAGCAAGTTTTTCTCTTGATAAGAGTGCAGCCATTAGTGAAGTACCAGCAATTTATGAATTTGATTGCGAACTTACTGTCACTGCTAAAGGCCCATCGCTAAAACCAGTTAATTTCAGATTTTTACAGCCTTTGGATTTTTCCGTTGACCTTAAGAAATAACACCTAAGCGGCTTACATAGCCTTAGGAGCTTAACTTTTTTCAAGGTAACTAGGTGGCGGTCACTATTACCCGCCACTTAGTTACAGTTACAAATACTCCAGAAAGCCAACAATGAAGCCACTTTTATATATTAAAAACTGTAACCAACACCGTTACAAATATCATACTCCGTTACAAAACGAGGTTATTTATATGAAAAACGATACAGTTTCAAAATCTTGGTTCTGTGTTTTCAACAATCCAGAAGAACATGGATTTGAGGGAACGCCTCAAGGAATAGTTGATAAAATAATAGAGCTTTGGACTGACGGAAATCCTCAGCGTACTTGCGCAGTAACTTATTGCGAATCCGCTGACGGCTTAAAGCATTGTCATGCAGTCCTAGAAGATACAAAAGCAATGCGCTTTTCAGCGGTTAAAAAAATATTCCCTGCCATGCACATTGACGTCACAAAGGGCAACAAGGAGCAAGCGGAGAACTACATAAACAAGAGGCCTCCGTTTGATGAACTGGGAGAGCAAATTATATACATGAGCAGACATGGTGAAATTAAAGGCAGGCAAGGTCGACGGAAAGATTTAGACATTATCGAAGAACTCATACAGCTTGGCATGACTCCTAATGAAATTTTCAACACCTCAATCACCTATCGCAATCATGATAAAATCGTAAAAGATGCCTACTATGCAAAACGCTTGGCCGAAACGCCTATAATGCGTGATATAAGTGTATATTGGCATGTTGGAAAAAGTGGAACAGGAAAGAGCTTTGTTGAAGTTAAACTGGCTAAAATTCATGGCGAACAGCATATTTATAAGGTTTCAGATACCGAAAACGGATTCATTGATAAATATAACGGCGAAAGAATCCTTTTGATTGATGAATTTCGAGGGCAGATAAAGTATCCTGTTTTATTAACTATGTTAGATAAGTATAAAAACCAAATCCACGCACGTTACACAAATGTTTACGGTTTATGGACAGAGGTACATATTATGTCCGTTTTCCCGCCTGAGAAGCTCTATGAACATATGATTAATGAAAACAAAAGTATTGATACCTATGAGCAATTACGGCGCAGAATAACCCATATGGTTTACCACTACAAAGATAATGATGAGTATTTTGAATTTGAAATTCCTATGGGTAAATACATTGACTACGAACATTTAAAGCGGTTGGCTGAAAATCCTAATTTTCATACCGAGCCAATTACAACTGGCACTACAGAAGATATGATTCAGTGTGAAATCACCAATGAGCCAACACCCTTTGATAACGGTTAATAACTACTCTTAGCATTTCCAATATACCTATAGAAATCAGGTGAAATTTATGATATGAAAAAAGCCAATATTAAAATCAACATTAATAGGAGTTTCAAAAGCGAATTTCTACTTTCTGATAAGCTCTACAAAATAATACTTCAACAATTAACAGAAAAAACGGCATAAGCAACTGGCTTTATAATAAATGATATGATAAAATTATTATCGGCAAAAGCTACAGTGCTGTTTTTATAGGAGGCTTTTAATCTATGGAAACAGAATACAAGGCAGCAATATATTGTAGGCTTTCAAGAGAAGACTTGAAAAACGGCAAAAAAGATGTAAGTTCGAGTATCGAAAACCAGCAAGCTATACTTGAAGACTATGTATACAAAAACGGCTGGACTACGTACAAAGTTTACATTGATGATGATGTGACAGGAACTACTTTTAATCGCCCAGGATTTCAAGACATGATGAGCGATATTGAAAACGGCAAGATTAACTGCGTAATTACAAAAGATTTAAGTCGATTGGGTCGTAATTATCTTGAAGCAGGCCGTCATAGAGAGTTGTTTAACGAATATAGGGTAAGATATATAGCCATAAATGACAATCACGACAGCCTAAACGATAATGATTACAATATATCAACACCAATCATAGAAATGATGAATGAAGTGTATGCCGCAGATATAAGCCGTAAAGTCCGCTCAACTAAAAAGCTGATGGCTGAACAGGGTAAATTTGCAAACAGTCGTGCGCCATATGGTTACATGAAATCACCTGAAAATAAGCACAAACTTATTATTGATGAAAATGTAGCCGATACGGTCAAACGGATTTACCAGCTATTCTTACAAGGCAATAGCGGAAGAACAATAGCCGATACGTTCAATAAAGAAGACATGCAGACACCTAATGTTTATTATTATTCCAGCATTAACAAGCCTATCCCCTACAAAAATCAGTCGCATAAATGGGGAAGCGGAACAATAATGAACATTTTGAAAAATCCTGCTTATATCGGCAATATGGCAAGCGGAAAGCGCAAAACGAAGTCTTATAAGGATAAGCACATTGAAAAATTAAATCCAGAGTTATGGATTGTTACAGAGAACACTCACGAAGCTATAATTGAAAAATCAGTATGGGAAGAAGTTCAGGGCATTATTCAAAAGAAAAATCACTTAGGCTTAATGCGTTCGTCAAACGGTGAAATTAGTCTGTTTTCAGGCATTATAAAATGCGCTGACTGCGGTACAAAAATGACATATAACCGCAAGTACCGCAAAACTTACATTGACGAATACTATCGCTGCGGAAAGTACACCAATAAAGGTACAGATGCTTGTACAGCGCACACAATCCGCCATGAGCTTGTTTATAACGCTGTTCTAAACGATTTAAGAGAGTTTGCTTTACTAGCTTACAATGATGAAAGTAAACTTGCAGAGCAGCTTATAAGCGATAATACAGCCCATAGTCTTAAAGAAATCTCGAAGATGGAAAAGCAGTTGAAAGAAAAAGAGTTCCGCTTGAAAGAAAATGATAAATTCTCCCAGTCGCTTTATGAAGAAAAAATCAAGGGTGATATTACAGAAGATTTTTTCAAACGAATGTTATCAACTTATGAAGCTGAACGGCTGACTTTGTCCAAAGAAATAACAAGCCTATCCAATGAGCAGAATAAGCTAAAATCCACGCAAAAAGATGTTTCCGCTTGGATAAGGAAAATAAAGAAGTGTTTAAAGCTGGAAACGCTAACAAGAGAAATTGCCGTCGAACTTATTGAAAGTATCTCAATATCAGCAGTTTATGAAAAAGACGGCGAAAAGCAGCAGGATATAAATATAACTTATAAGTTTGAAAACATTTCTTTGCAAGAAAAAAGAGTAGGTTAAAAGGTCTAAGTCTCGCCAGACACCCTTTTTACTTACTCTATCCCAATTAACCGCATTTGGCTAATTATTCTAAAACGGAGAAGAGGGGATTTGAACCCCTGCACAGCTATTAACCGCCTACCCGCTTTCCAGGCGAGCCCCTTCAACCACTTGGGTACTTCTCCAAATGCTTTTTCACAGCTTTTATATTTTATAACAGCTTATGGCCGTTGTCAATGGCTAATTTGGCAACAGTAGGCAGGTGATTATATCTTTTCCGTTATCATGCTTGTTCCGGATTCATGGGGTTTAAATACTTTGCTTATTTAAATACGGTTATTCCGGCTTCTATTTGCTTTTTAGCAGAAATACGGTTGTTCATTTATTATGTATTCTGAAAAAACGCCCTTTTCGCAAGTGAAAAGGGCGTTTTTTATACAATTATTAATATTCCCTGACATGAACTTCTGCGGAGTTTATTATGGTATTACTTATGGTGCAGCTGCGCTCTGCTATTATCATAGCTTTTTTCTTATACTCTTCATCAAAGCCTTCAGGAAACTGAACTGTTATTTCATATTTGTGAAAGCGGTTTGCTCCGCCGGGATCTTTTTCTCCCTTTGTTTCTATAACCAAAACCGTATCATCAGTGAGCACGCCATCTCTATCAAACATAGCGCGCATATTAAGGCTTATGCACAAAGCCAGAGAAGCCTCCAAAAGCTCCGAAGGATTTAACCCGCCGTCGCTGCCTGCTTTGAAGCTGCCATCCGCCTGCTTGCCCATTACGTTATAAATACCGTTTTTTCCGTTTTCAAATTTTATAATTGCCATAATGCAACCCCTTTCTTTTTATCGAATCATTTCTATACCATATTATAATAACACAATCCCCCTGAAAAAACATCAGGGGGATTAAAATTTAAAAAATATATGAAATTTCAAGCTCAGTTGAAAATTCTTTCTTTTGCACGCCTATTCCAAGCTCCATGCTAAAATAATCCGCAGACAGCGCTATATTATAGCCGTTAATAAGCATTACATTGGCACGGTTTATCTTATCGTTGTTTATATTTATTTCGGTAATTTTATTATTGTCATAGCTTGTTATTTCCATTATACCGCCTGTTTTAATTCCAACCTTCATGCCCAAGCGCATGGCAGCCGTTACGGGTATATAGGTTATGCCGTTTTCCACCGCGTATTCTCCCC
>JGI994J12354_10002995_pt1 | contig 16078 bp, 16 predicted proteins | sample IntmicLarv3ML3BL_FD_12354 | JGI IMG/M metagenome (IMG submission 12354) | reverse complement strand
GGAGAATCCGACCGCAAAAGCAAAGGTTTCTTGTCTTTCATACCAAATAAAGCAAGTGAATAGAAAGCCGATGAAATTCAAAACTGAACCAATCAACGCCCAATCTCTTGCACAGAGGAGCTTATTTCCTTTCTTCTCCAGTTCAATGCCATTTAGTAAATAATCGGTGGTAACTTCAAATAGTTCGCTCATAGCAATAATTCGATCAATATCAGGGAGACTCTGCTCACTTTCCCATTTCGATACTGCTTGACGGGAAACACCAATTTTATAAGCCAACTCTTCTTGAGAGATGCCTTGGGACTTTCTTAAGTATTGAATTCTATCTGCTAGATTCATAATCTTGTCCTCACTTTCTGTTACTATCATAACAAGGTGCTTGTAGCAACAACACCAACTCCACTTAGTAATCTGTCAACTGGTGGTTGCATTCACTACATTTTTGGTGATGTAAATCAATAACCCCTCCGCAAACAGAGCAGGTATAACGTATTTTTACTGCTTCGAGGAAAGAAGGTAGATTATTCTTTGCTTCTAATCCATCTTTAGCTAAATCTAAATGATATATTTTTTGATATCTTTTGAATAAACTTTTGGTTTTATCGCAAGGGAAATCATCACATTCAAAACACCAGTGATTCCCTTTTTCAACGGCACAATTCCTGATTTTGCAATTATTGCAACTTGCCCTTTTCTGTTTTTCAACAGGGCTATGGCAAGTGGTACACTTGTTTGCTAAATTTGCACTACAGGCAAGACAATTAATCCCACAGCAAGCAATCATTTCTGCAGGTACTTCTTTTGGCATTTTCATAATTTAATATACAAAGCTTTCTGTCTTCAAATCACTATAATGACGCCCTCTTGTAGCAGTAAATTTCAGCACACAATAATCAGAATCATTGACTCCTTTAGGATAGTAAACGATGTCTCTAGTGTTCCAGATTTCTTTCTTAATTTCTGATGTGGTTAATACTTCCATAGTGCCAATAAGCATCACACCTTCATAACGAATCTTACCTTTATGATAAAAATATATGCAGGATTTTCCGTTTTTTTCGTATTGAGATACTCTCATGGAAGATGTATTAGTGGAGAAATAAAAGGAGTCCCCTTCTATCTTTCTTGGCATTAACATAGCCTTCATATTCGGAAATCCTTCTTCATCAATGGAAGCAATAAAAGCAAGNTCTTGTTTCTTAATNAACGATAATATTTCTTCTTTTGTTTTCATAATAGGACCTTTCTTATCGTGTTTTTTCGGAATTAGTTATTCTAATAGTAACATTGATAAACTTGCTTTGCTAGGGAAAGGAAAAGCACGGAGAAGAAAAGTTTTGAAATATTTCGTTGACAAATTATTCCGTGGAGCGTAAGATAATTACCATAAACAAAAACGATGAAGTGAACGAGTAGGTTTCTTTTGGCAAATTAGAGATGTTATGGGTGCTGAGAATAACACTGAGAAAGAAATTGAATACATCATGGAGTTGGATACCAAACACATTTCTATGTAAGTAGGCTATCTCTGGCTAACAACCATTATCTTGTAAGTTTGTACTTGTTGAGATGACACATTCTTTTGTGTCAAACAGAGGTGGTACCGCGATCTGAAATCGTCCTCTTTGGAGGATTTTTTTGTTTTATAGGACTTTAGGAGGAAAACAGAATGAAAAGAATGGTAAAGTTAGGATTTGTATTATTAGTTTGCTTTTCTCTAGTTGCTTGTGGGCAAGAAGCGAAAAAAGGGAAAGATGATGTTGAAGTACTAAAGATTGGTATTCTTCAGTATGCACAACATCCAGCACTAGACCAAGCAAATGAAGGTTTTGTACAAGCATTAGCAGATCAAGGTTTTGTGAATGGAGAAAACATCAAAATTGATTTCCAGAATGCGCAAGGAAATCAAGCAACAACAGAAACAATTGCGGATAAGTTAGTCAACGATGGCAATGATTTAATCTATGCGATTGCTACACCAGCTGCACAAGCAGTTGCGCAAAAGACGCAAGATATCCCAGTGGTTGTTTCTGCAGTGACCAATCCAGAAAATGCGGGATTAGTTGATTCGAATGAAGCACCTGGAGGAAACATCACTGGTGTTAGTGATTTAACTCCAGTGGCAGAACAAATTGCGTTACTGCAAGAGTTATTACCAGATGCAAAAAGAGTTGCAATTATGTATACCAATGCAGAAGATAATTCTCGCTTCCAAGCGGAACTTGCGAAAACAGCGATTGAAGCTGCAGGACTAGAATGGATTGAAGCAACAGTATCTGATATCAGCCAAATCCAACAAGTGACAGAATCACTAGTGGGAAAAGTAGATGTTATTTATATTCCAACTGATAACTTAATGGCAGAAGGGATTGCGACAATTACAATGGTTGCTACTGACAAAGGAATTCCTTGTATCGTTGGTGAACCTAGTATGGTTGCTGGTGGCGGTCTTGCGACTGATGGTATTGATTACTATAACGTGGGCTACCTTGCTGGTTTACAAGCAGCAAAAATCTTACGTGGGGAAGCAACACCTGCAACAATGCCAATTGAGTATCTTGGAAATGAAGATCGTGAAATCGTAATTAATAAGGAAGTCGCAGATGAACTTGGTATCGTGATTCCAGACTTTTTATTAGATAAAGTTATTGAAGCGAAGTAAATTATGTCGGGAATTTTAGCTTCTTTATTAGGGGCACTAAGCCAGGGTATCCTTTGGGGTATCATGGCTTTAGGTGTCTATATCACATTTCGTGTCCTAGATATCGCAGACTTAACTGTTGATGGGAGTTTTGCGACAGGTGGTTCTGTATGTGCCATCGCAATTGTTAGCGGGATACATCCCCTGCTTGCGATACTGTTAGCAATTCTAGCGGGTATGTTAACTGGATTTGTAACCGGAGTGTTGATTGCTCGCTTTGAGATTCCGGCAATCCTAGCTGGGATATTAACACAAATCGGATTATATTCTATCAACTTAAGAATTATGGGGCGTTCTAACTTACCATTATTACGGAATGAAACTTTGTTTCGTAGCATTTCAAATATGACGGGTTTATCGATTGTACAATGTGCATTGATTGTAGGATTAGGGTTTACGATTATTGCTATTATGATTCTATATTGGTTCTTTGGCACCGAAATTGGGGCAGCCATTCGAGCAACAGGGAATAATGAAAAAATGGCATCGGCATTAGGCATCAATACTCGTACTGTAAAAATCATTGGCTTAATGATTAGTAATGGCTTCATTGCTTTCTCTGGAGCACTCATTACCCAATCTCAAGGATATGCAGATGTAAAGATGGGAACAGGAGCTATAGTAATAGGGCTTGCTTCCATTGTAATAGGAGAGGTATTGATTGGCAGTAAACATAGTTTTGGCACTAGGCTCGTATCTATTGTAATTGGTTCCATTATCTATCGTGTCATTATTGCCTTGGTATTGCGTTTTGGATTAAATACGGATGATTTACAACTTGTATCGGCAATACTAGTGGGAATATCATTAGTAGTTCCTATCCTTATTAGTAAACAGAAACAAGTGAATCTATATCGGAAATTGACAGGGAAGGATAACAATCATGCTTAAGATAGAAAACGTAAGTAAAACCTTCGATATGGGTACTGTCAATGAAAAGAAAGCCATCGACAATATTAATCTTGTACTAGAAGAAGGCGATTTTGTAACGGTCATTGGAGGAAATGGCGCTGGGAAAAGCACGGTATTGAATTTAATAGCAGGTGTTTATCCTATGGATTGTGGACATATCTATTTAGATAATGAAGATATTTCTTTGTATCCTGAATACAAACGCAGCAAACTAATTGGAAGAGTGTTTCAGGATCCAATGATGGGCACTGCCGCTGATATGGAAATTGCTGAAAACCTCGCAATGGCAAATCGTCGTGGTGCCAACCGAGGGTTGAACTGGTATATCAAAAACAGTGAAAAAGAATACTTCAAGGGAAAACTAGCGACTTTGGAACTGGGGTTAGAAGATCGTATGAAATCAAAAGTTGGTTTACTGTCAGGAGGGCAAAGACAAGCATTAACCTTGTTAATGGCAACCTTGCAAAGGCCTAAGATACTTTTACTAGATGAACATACAGCAGCATTAGATCCGAAAACAGCAAAGCGCGTGTTGGAACTAACAAACGAAATCATCACTGAGCAACAGTTAACTACCTTCATGGTTACTCATAATATGAGAGATGCCATTACTTATGGCAATCGCTTGATTATGATGTATGAGGGGAAAATTATCTTTGATATTAAAGGGGAAGAAAAAGAGAAACTGACGGTAAAAGATTTACTTGCCATGTTTGAAGGCGCGGTGGGTGAAGAATTAAACGATGATGCGGTATTACTTACCAAAAATGATGACTAAATCCAATCAATGATTGGATTTTTCTTTTCCCAAGATAATGGTAGAATGGAAGAGGAGGGCAATATGAATATAGAAGTATTAGAACCAATGTTTTCAATTTGTAAGATTACCAATCTTACAAAGATTAATATCCAGGATTCTTTTTTCTTTCTTGCTAAAACAAATGAAGAGATGTCCTTGGTTTGTCCAACTGAAAGTGTACCAGAAGGTACAATAGAACAAGTAAATCATTATAAGGGAATGAGAATTCAGGGAACACTTGATTTTTCATTAGTGGGAATTATTGCGGATATTTCGAGCATCCTAACAAACCAGAAAATAAGTATTTTTGTAGTTTCTACCTATAATACGGATTACATATTTATCCAAGAAAAACAGTTATATTATGCCGTAAAGGCATTAGGAGATGAAGGTTATCATATTCTTGTCTAAAAAGAGTGTTTCACTCTTTTTTCATAGCGTAAAATGGCATATAATAGCATAGAGGTGAATAGTATGTATCAAATGTATCGAGAAGGGTATGTAGAAGTAATTTGTGGTTGTATGTTTGCGGGAAAAACGGAAGAACTTATTCGAAGAGTGAAAGTGTTAGAATACGCAAAAAAGAATATCATGGTTTTTAAACCAGCGATTGATAATCGGTATAGTGATACTAAGGTTGTTTCACATGCAGGAAGCTATGTAGAAAGTTTAATTGTGGAGAGTGCTGCAGATATTCTGGACTTTGTGAAAAAGGATACAGAAGTTGTTGCGATAGATGAAGTGCAATTTTTTGATAATGCGGTTATTGAAGTCATTGATATTTTAGCAGAAAGAGGATTAAGAGTAATGGTTGCGGGCTTGGATACCAACTTTAAAGGGGAACCATTTGGGGTGATGCCACACCTAATGACGACTGCTGAATTTGTAACGAAACTAACAGCAATTTGTACAAAATGTGGAGTACCTGCAACACGGACCCAAAGAATTATTAATGGAAAGCCAGCAAACTATAATGATCCTATTATTTTGGTGGGAGCAAGTGAAAGTTATGAAGCGAGATGCCGGCATTGTCATGAAGTCGTGGGGAAACCTTGCACGGTGAAAAATGGCTCTGAATAGCACCATTAAAAAATATCTCGGACCCAAAGATTTCTATAAAAGAGCAATGGTGATTTCTATCCCCATAGCCTTACAACAATTATTGAATAGTGCCATGGGTGTTGTAGACAGCATCATGGTGGCTCAAATTGGACAAGTAACTGCAGTCGGGACTGCAGCACAAATAGAGAATTTGATGTATAACATATGTTTTGGTGCTACTATAGGTGCTGGCATTTATGTGGCACAGTTCTATGGGGCAAAAGATTATAAAAATGTAAAACGTTCTTTTGGTATAGGGCTACTTATGTGTTTTGTTGTTGCCGTATTTTGGACGATTGCGGGATTGCTGTTTGGCAAAGAAATTGTGAGTTTCTTTATTCGTGACACTGAAGTAATCGCCAGTGCTTTGCAATATCTTCATATTGCAATTTGGTCCTATATTCCTGGTGCTTTATCATTAATGTTTAGTTTTGGATATCGGGGCATTCACAAAACAACGGTTCCCATGATTATTGGGTTTATCGCGATGTTCTTCAGTGTGGGATCCAGTTATCTATTTATCTTTGGTAATTTCGGTTTTCCAAAACTAGGCGTACAGGGAGCAGCAATTGGTACAGTATTGGCGCAATGGTTGTCATTAGCTCTTCATGTTGGTTATGCTACATTAAGTAAACAAGTATTTTTTGGGAAGACGAAAGAACTCTTTGTGATTCCAAAATCATTGTTTAAAACAATGATGCGAAAAACAATTCCATTTGTGGTAAATGAATTCTTTTTTGCGATTGGGGGAACTTTATATATTAGAGCCTTCGGTCAATTAGGAACACAAACGATGGATAGTTACTATGTAGGAAATCAAATTTCGAATGTTTTCCTTGTTGTTGTTTCGGGTATTAGTAACGCATGTAGTGCCATATTAGGTGTTTCTTTAGGAAATGGTGATATGGAAAAGGCAAAAGAAGAGGGAAATTACTTCATTGGTATGGCAACAGTCTTGGCTTTTGTGAGTTCTATTGGTATGATAGTTAGCGCAAGGACACTGGTTTCACTGTTTGGATTGAGTGATCCCTTTGTGATTGAAACAGCAGTGGCTTTACTACGAGCATTCTCGGTACGATTTGCACTCCGAATATTTAATAGTATTATATTCTCATCATTACGTGCTGGAGGGGACTCTAAGTTTTTAACCTTATTAGATTCTGGAGTGATGTGGGCCGTTGGAATTCCCCTATCATTCCTATTAGTAAATGTTTTCCACATGAAAGATATTGCTCTAGTATTCTTAATTATTCAAATTGAGCAATTGGTGCGGTTCTTAATCGGAATTCGCCGTTATGTGAATGGATATTGGATACAAAATTTAACGATTACAGAAAAAGGAGAATAGAAGATGGATACAATGTTAAAGCGTTTAGCAGGCATGAAAGCACGATATCAAGAATTAGAAGAATTATTGATGTCTCCTGAAGTGCTAAAAGATAGTCAACAACTTGCGAAACTTGGGAAAGAGCAAGCTTCTTTACGTCAAGCAGTAGAAGCTTATGATGAGTTAGTAGAAGTCCTTTCGCATATTGAACAAGCAGAACAGTTGTTACATGAAAATGATGCTGAATTAAAAGAAATGGCCGAAATGGAATTAGAAGAAAGACTGCCACAAAAAGAAGAATTAGTTTCAAAACTAGAATTATTATTAATCCCTAAGGATCCTAATGATGACCATAATGCGATTGTTGAAATTCGTGGTGCAGCAGGTGGTGATGAAGGGAACATTTTTGCGGGAGATTTATACCGCATGTATATTAAGTATATAGAAAACATGAACTGGCGTTATGAAGTGATGGAATCCAGCGAATCAGAAGCAGGAGGTTATACACTGATTTCTTTCTTTGTGAAAGGCGCTGATGTCTATCGTCATTTGAAATTTGAGTCAGGTGCGCATCGGGTACAACGGGTACCAAAGACGGAAACACAAGGAAGAGTTCATACTTCTACGGCAACTGTTTTAGTACTACCAGAAGCGGAAGATGCAGATATTGATATTAATCCAGATGATTTAGAAATTGATACACACCGTTCTAGTGGAGCAGGGGGGCAACACGTCAATAAAACAGATTCAGCTGTACGTATTACCCATAAACCTACTGGTATCTCTGTCAACTGCCAGGATGGACGTTCTCAACATGATAACCGGGCAACTGCAATGCGCTTAATTAGAGCGAGGGTTATGGAAGAATATCAACGTATTGAAGATGAAAAAAAAGGAAATGAAAGAAGAGCAAAAATCGGAACAGGAGATCGTTCTGAAAAAGTGCGCACTTACAACTATCCTCAGAATAGAGTAACTGACCATCGTATTGGATTAACATTAAATCAATTAGACCGTATCATGGAAGGTAAAATGGAAGATATCATAGATGCACTACTTGCGGAAGAACAAAGACAAAAACTTGCAGGAAATGCATAATGAGTAGTTACCAAGAATTGATTAAGGAAGCAGAAGGGCAATTAAAAGATTCTAGTAGTTTGGGTGAAGTTCGCCTCCTCATGCTAGAGCTGTGTCGCGAAGAAGAGATTGATTTGTATCTCAATATGAATGAAGAAGCAAAAGGAAATATCAAGACTCGTTTTCAAGAAGGAATACAACGCTTAGCACAAGAAGAACCGCTTTCCTATATAGTAGGCTATCATTACTTTTACGGTTATCAATTATTTGTGGATGATTCTGTGTTAATACCAAGAAATGAAACCGAAGAACTGGTGGGTTATATCCTTGCTGGCATAGATGAATATTTTGGGCACTCACGATTAACTTTGTTTGATGTGGCAACAGGAAGTGGCGCTATCGCCATTGCGTTAAAGGCGGAAGAACCAGAGTTAACTGTCTATGCGAGTGACATCAGTAGCGAAGCACTAAAAACCGCTGAGAAGAACGCAAAGCATAATCAAGCAGAAATTGCTTTTTTGGAAGGGAATATGTTAGAACCTTTTATTGAAAAAGGACTGCAATGCGATGTGTTGGTATGCAATCCACCCTACATTTCTAGTAATGAAGAAATTGCGCATTCAGTTAAAGATTATGAGCCTCATCTTGCGCTATTCGGTGGCAGTGATGGCTTAAAGTTCTATCATGAAGTATTTATAAACGCCAAGAAAGTATTAAAAGAAAAGTCCTTTTTGGCTTTTGAAATTGGGTATCAACAAGGAGAAGTTCTAAAAGAGGAAGCACAAAAGTACTTTCCTAATGCGAAAATAGAATTACTTCAAGACTTGAATCATTTGGATAGAATGTTATTTGTTTATTTATAAGAGAATATTAGTAAAAAAACAGCTTGCAAGGTTATTATTGCAGGCTGTTTTGATATTGTTTTATTTAGAAATATTGTATAGGTTATAGATTTCTATTCCTTCTAAATCAACATACCATGTTTCAATAGTTACAATTGGACTTCCGTCTTCTAATGAATAATATGGTAGAATCATCCCCCAGAATTCGTATTCTTTCCCAATTTCCAACTTGAATGGAAGGTCAACGACAGATCCAAAAACAGCGTACTCATTCCCATTTTTGTCCTTTACAACATAGCCTTCGACTTCATCACTATAATTATCTGACTCATAATAAATAGTTCTTTTATCTTCTATGACAGTTGCTTTGAGATAGCCGTTCCAGAAATAGTAATCGGAAATTGATTTGTACTTTTCTGAAACCGATATAGAAAGAGCCTTATCATTTTCTATTCTTTCGAGGATCTGTTCTTCGGTTTGAAAATAACTGTAAACAGAATTACTTTTCGAGTGCACTTCGAGCGATGTTAATTCACCATTATAATAAGATGCTTCCACTAATCCGCGATGAGAACCTTTCTCTGCTACTATTAATTGATCATTGTAGTGTGAGAGCGTTGCGGTTTCCCGCTGTAGATCACGTATCTCCACTGGGGAAACATAGTAATAAATTGTGTCTCCTTCATTTGTGAAATTGGGATAGCCTTTCCAAAAACTCTCAATTTTTTCTTGTGACATTGCTAGATTTGCACCTTTTACCCTGAAAAAGAAACCAGATGGTTTTTGCCCCCATAAATACACATTATATATTACCCCAAAGACAATAGCATCCTTCATGAGAATAGGTTCATCTGTATTATTTGCAAATGCGAGAATGATTTTTTTTCCTTCTCCAGGTTTACAGAATGTAGTTTGATAAAATTGGTTTTTTTCCAAGATGATTTCATATTCAGACGCACTTGAACTACAGTACACCCAACCAAACTCATAGAATGTCGCCATCGGTGTTGGTAACACAATATATTCCCCAGAAAGAGTCAAATCGATAATCTCCTCATCGGATTTTTCCCTTATTATAATCTCTTCTTTTGGTTTAGAAGTACAACCAAAAGCAGTTAAAACAACTAAAAAAGTAAGTATTATTTTTTTCATTCTATTCCCCTCCTACAAAGAATTACTATATTACTATCATACCAAAGTGTAATATATAAAAAAACTACTTCTTTTATACAAAGTAGTTTTTGGTTATTTATTTAATATTCGAGACGGAGGAAATTGAATATCTCAACACCATCTTTATCAATATAATGAATCTCTAATGTAATGATAGGAACATCTTTCTGAATATAATAATCTGATAATGTCCAACCCCAAAAGTCATATTCTTGACCTACTTCAAGAGTAAAATCATCAATATAGGACATATAAACAACGATCTTTTGCCCTTGATCATCTTCAATGACATAACCAACAAGTTCACCATGGTAACTACCATAATCATAGTGAATCGTTGTTTCTTCAACTACAATCCCTTTAAAGTATCCGTAGACATAATCATCCATTAAAATGGCATCATAATCATCAGAAATATTTTTGGACCATTCTTTATCTATATCGGTATATTTTTGCAGTAAAGTTGGACTAACAAAAAGAGTGTAGTGACGATAATCGGAAGAATTAATTTCAATAACTTCTAAAGCTTGGTTATAATATAAAATCATCATTTCCCCATCATAGCGTTGATCAAATTCTTCAGAAGGAATATAGTAGGAAATTCTATAAAACAGTTCAAGGTTTCCTTCGCTTTCGAAATTAGGATAGTCTTTCCATGCCTCTTCAACTTTCTCGATTGAAGAAACTAAATTCAAACCTTTTAAAGTGAAATAATCATCAGAAATATTATTTTTGTAATTACGTGGATAAAAAGCGATACCAGAAACTGTTGCATTATTCACTGTTGCAACTTCAGAAGAAGAATTAGTGAGAATCAAAGTGATTTCTATATTCTCTTTACAATAAGCAACACCAACATATTGTTCCTTTTCCAAGTAGATGTCTTCTTCGTTCTCAAATAAATCGCAATAAATCCAACCATCATCAGTAAATTCTTTTACATTGCTAGGGAGTGTATAAGAATGACCATCTAATGTGAAATCCATAATAGCAGGTGCAGTTTTCTTTTTCCCAAAACAACCAGCTAATGTAATAACTAAAAACACAACGATTAATAGTTTTTTCATGGTTAAAGTCTCCTAGTTAAATAATAGCAAAGCTCTATTAATAAAACAAACAATGTAAGCATCATTTTAAAAAACAAACAACAAATATTTCATTTTTCCTTCCCGATTTCTCCTTTTTATTGGCTATATACTGTGATGTGTTGGTATGCAATCCTCCTTATATTTCTAGTAATGAGGAAATTGCGCATTCGGTAAAAGATTATGAGCCTCATCTTGCACTATTCGGTGGTAGCGATGGTTGAAAGTTCTAAAGAGGAAGCACAAAAGTACTTTCCTAATGCGAAAATAGAATTATTTCAAGACTTGAATCATTTGGATAGAATGTTATTCGTGTATTTATAAAAAAACTACTTTCTGAGGAAAAGTAGTTTTTTGTGGGTAATATTTTTAATAGTCAAGAGTCCAATAATTGAAGATTTCGACCTCATCTTTATTGATATATTGCAAGTCAATAGTAACAATCGGAGAGTCTAATTCAATATAATGATTTTGTCTTAATACACCCCAGAATTCATATTCTTGTCCAATTTCTAGACTAATATCAACATCGTCATAATAATAGATATAAACAGCTACTTGTTGGCCTAATTCATCTTCGACAAGGTAGCCAAGATACTTGTCAACAAAATCACCATAGTCTCTATAAATAGTGGTTTCTTCAATAACTATACCTTTCAAATATCCAATCGTGTAGTCCAAAGACAAAGCAACTTTATAACCATCAGTAACATTAATAGCGTCTGCTTTATCATAGTCAGTATACTTACGAATCAATGAAGGGCTCATAAAATGATTGTAATCAAAGTAATCTTCCACAAAAATACTGAAATAATCAGGGAAATTCTCATAAAATGCAATTTCAATCTCTCCTTCATGACTATATGTATGCTGCGCAGAAGGAATTGAATATGAAATCCAACTTCCATAACTTTCAAAATTCGGATAGTCTTTCCAAGCTTTTGCAGCGTCATTGAAGGAAGTGGATAGATTAATCCCCTTAACTGAAATGTAATTATCATCAACATTACCAATGTTCCAGGCATCAAAGACTATTCCGATTACTTTTGCATCATTGATAGCAACGGCTTTAGAAGTCGAGTTAGCAATAGAAAATCTAAGTTCAATGTTCTCTTTACAGTAATGAACTCTAACGTAATAACCCTTTTCTAAGATGATTTCATCTTCAAACTCTTCGAGATCGCAGAATCTCCAACCTTCGTCCGTGAACTCTTTCACATCAGCTGGTAGCATATAATAATGACCATCCAAAGTGAAATCAATAATTTCTGGGGCTGTTATTTTCTTTCCTGATGAACATCCCACAAGCATCAATAAAACAAGAAAACATAACAATAATTTTTTCATGCATAATCCTCCTATAAATAAACCTCTTCTTTATCTTACCAATATTTACAAAATAATAAAATAACTTTTGCAATTTTATATCTACTTCATCACCAAAAAACGATTAAGTATTTCAACATCATATTTGTCGACATAAGGAGACAAGGGCGGCAAAAGACAACAATATTTCTTTTAGAGAAAAGAGAGAGAGTAATTGACGTATTTCTTTCTGGATTGTCGCTTTTTATTCCCAATATACTATGATATAATCTTGATATTAAAATAGGAGGAAGAGAGATATGAAAGGTTTTTCAGTTAAAAGTGTAGTTGCTGTAGGGATTGGTGCTGCAATTTTTGTTGTTTTAACAAAGATTTCAATTCCATCACCTATTGCGAACACAACAATTCAAATTACTTATGGTTTCTTGACATTAATGAGTTTTATTTTTGGTCCTATCGTCGGGTTCTTAATTGGTCTTATTGGACATGCTCTTGGCGATATGATTAACTGGGGTTCCATTTGGTGGAGCTGGGTATTCGCAAGTGCTGCATTTGGTTTATTAGCAGGTATCTTAGGGAAAATGGTTGGTATCAAAAGTTTCTCTAAAAGAATCGTGTTATTTGTCATTGGAGCGGTTGTTGTTAATGTTATCGTATGGGGTGGTATAGCTCCAGGCTTGGATGTACTAATCTATGCAGAACCAATGGACAAAGTATTTGCACAAGGGTTAATGGCTGGTTTGATTAATGCGGTATCAACAGTCGTAATAGGTGGATTACTAATCTTCGGTTATTCAAAAACAATGGTGAAAGAAGGAAGTTTATCTAAGGATTAATTGTTACTATGTCTAAGTCAGTAGCAATTTCATTCAAAAATTTTGGTTTCCAATACAAAAGTCAGAAAGTGGCAACACTTTCTGATATTTGTATTGATATCTATGAAGGAGAGAAGATAGCGATTATTGGCCCTAGTGGAAGTGGGAAAAGCACCCTAGGTCATTGTATCAATGGATTGGCTCCTAGTTTTTATGATGGGACGATTACAGGAAGTGTGAAAATCTTTGGGGAAGAGAGAAAAACAATCTTTGATTGTGCTAAGTTTGTTGGAACCGTATTACAAGATCAAGATGCACAGTTCATTGGGCTTTCGGTTGAAGAAGATATCGCTTTTATTTTGGAGAATAATCAAGTAGAAACAAGTCGTATGCATGAACAGGTCCGTGAAATTTCCCAGATTGTAGGAGTCAATGAATTATTGGAATTGAGACCTCAAGATTTATCGGGTGGACAAAAACAAAAAGTCTCGCTTGCAGGAGTTATGGTGAGTAATGTTAAAATCCTTTTATATGATGAACCGCTAGCAAACTTAGATCCTAGTAGTGGACAAAAAGCAATTGAATTAATCGATGAATTGCATAGACTGAATAACTTAACGACTATTATCATTGAACATCGCTTAGAAGAAGTGTTGCATTGTCCTGTTGATCGTATTTTGCTGATTGATGAGGGAGGATTAATTGCAGACTTAAAACCTGAGGCATTATTGTGTAGCGAATTATTAGAAAAGCACCATATACGAGTGCCTTTATATATTTCTGCTTTGAAGTATGCGGGTGTCGCTTTGGATAAAGTGGAACATCTTGCGGATGTTAGTAAAATTGATTTCAAGCCGTATCAAAAACAATTAAGCACTTGGGTAAATCAATATTCTCATACTTCAGAGAATCAGAAAACTAGTATCCCATTGTTAGAAGTAAAAGGGTTGAGTTTTAGTTATGATGGAAAAAGAGAAGTGTTAAAGAATGTTTCCTTTAAAATCGAAGAAAAAGAATTAGTTTCTATTGTTGGTGCTAATGGGGCAGGAAAATCAACGCTTTCAAAATTGATTTGTGGCTTTGAAAAACCACAAGTTGGTGATATTTTAGTCAATGGACAATCCATTATGGAATTGGTCATTTCAGAGCGGGCGGAGAAAATAGGCTTTGTATTACAAAATCCAAATGCGATGATTTCACAACCAATGATTGTAGATGAAATTGCTTTAGGGTTAAAACTAAGAAATGTGAACCCAGAAGAAATTGAAAAGCGAATGGAGAAGATTTTAAAAGTATGTGGTTTGTATCCTTTCCGGAATTGGCCAATTTCAGCATTAAGTTATGGTCAAAAGAAACGCGTTACCATTGCTTCTATCTTAATATTGGAACCAGATGTGATTATTGTGGATGAACCTACAGCGGGTCAAGATTATGCTCATTACCATGAAATAATGGAATTCTTAAAAGAAATCAATCAATATGGAGTCAGTATCCTTTTCATTACCCATGATATGCACTTAATGATGGAATATACATCAAAAGCATTTGTGTTCAGTGAAGGAGAATTGATTGCTTCAGGATCTCCNGCAGAAATACTTGCANATGAGGTNGTTATGAAGAAAGCNNCNNTAAAACAAACTTCTTTGCAACGCATTGAAAAAGCTTGCGGTCTACCATCACAAAAATTGGTAGATGCTTTGGTATTGCATGAAAGGGGGAAAAATAGATGAGTCGTTCATTCATTACTTATGTAAAAGAAGACTCCTGGATTCATCGCCTAAAAGGATCGACGAAATTAATCTGTTTTTTACTATTGTCCCTTGCTGCAATGATATCCTATGATACGAGATTATTAGTGGCGGTAGTATGTGTTTCTATTTTTTCATTCAAGTCTTCAAAGGTGCCACTTAAAAGAATTCGTTTCCTTTTGTCTTTTATGGTAATTTTACTGCTTTCTAATTTCATTTTAGTTTATATCTTTTCTCCAGAAGAGGGAGTAAAAATATATGAGTCACGTACTGTATTGTGGGAAGGGTATGGTAGATTTACGATTACTGCAGAACAGTTATTCTACATGTTTAATGTAATGGTGAAATATCTCGCGATTATTCCGATGGCATTGATTTTTATTTTGACTACCTATCCAAGTGAATTTGCTTCATCTTTAAATCGTGTTGGGGTTTCCTATCGTATTGCTTATTCTGTTTCAATTGCTTTGCGTTATATTCCAACTTTCCAAGAAGACTTCACAACGATATTCCAAGCCCAACAAGCACGTGGTGTAGATATGTCCAAGAAACAAAGCATGTTTAAGAAAATAAGGAATGTAACATATACCATGTTTCCACTGATATTCTCAAGTCTACAAAAGATTGATATCATTACCAATGCCATGCTATTAAGAGGGTTTGGACAATATGAAAAAAGAACCTGGTATCATGATGCACCTACCAATAAAATCGATATTATCGCAATGTCTATCAGCTTTTTGTTTGTAGTCATGGCGTTTATATTATTCTATGTAAACAAGGGAAGATTTTATTCTCCGTTTTAGAAAGGACTATTTATGAGTAATCATTTATTAGTTTATCAAACAGATTTTGGTTTGCAAGATGGTGCGGTATCCGCAATGTATGGCGTTGCACTGTCTGTCTCTAAAGACCTACAAATCTATAATTTGACTCATGAAATTCCCCAATATGATATTTGGGAAGCTTCGTATCGCTTGGTTCAAACATTACAGTATTGGGAAAAAGGAACCGTGTTTGTATCGGTTGTGGATCCAGGTGTTGGTAGTAACAGAAAAAGCATTGTTGCTAAAACAAATTCAGGACACTATGTAATTACACCAGATAACGGAACCATTACCCACATTAAAGAAAACGTGGGGATAGTAGAAGTCCGGGAAATTGATGAAGAA
>JGI994J12354_10002994_pt1 | contig 16081 bp, 18 predicted proteins | sample IntmicLarv3ML3BL_FD_12354 | JGI IMG/M metagenome (IMG submission 12354) | reverse complement strand
AACTACTGTGTTCGGGATGGGAACAGGTGGAACCTCACCGTCATAAGCACCGACTGGAAGACAACACGTTTGCGCCGTCCTCAACAAGAGCTATTATAGCAGACTCCCGCGCGGGTGTCAAGCGTTTTTTTTAATATTTTTATTTTTAAACGATTCGCCAAATATTGGCACGTATCGAAACAACTTTTGGTTGCTATGATGGAGCGCGTTGCGCAAATACGGTTATTGCACAATAAACCCCATGTCCGCAAAAAAGTCAGCCGCTTCCTCTATCGCCTCCGGGCTGGGCGGCATAACATCATGAAACTCATATTCCCGACCCATTTCCGCCCATTTTGGCGCGCCCAGCTGATGAAACGGCAGCAGCTCGATGAGCTCCACGCACTTATAGGGCTGCAGGCGGCGGGCAAGGGCCTCCAGCTGGCGGCTTTTGAGCGTCCAGCCGGGCACAAGCACATGGCGGATCCACACGCGCTTGCCCGTGTGTTCGCAGTAGTCCAACGTGTGGAACGCGCGGCGGTTGCTGTAGCCCGTCAGCTTGCGGGCAAGCTCACTTGTCGCCGCCTTCACGTCCAGCAGCAGCAGTTCGGCGGCGTCAATCGCGGCTGTGGCACGCGGCAAATCCGGCGCGCCCGCCGTGTCAATCGCCGTGGGCAGCCCGGCGCGCTTGAATCGCCGTGCCATTTCCGCCACAAACTCCGGCTGCTGCAGCGGCTCCCCGCCGGAAAACGTGACCCCCTGGATAAAATTCCGGTAGCGCAGCACCTCCTGCTCGGCCTCGTCCGCCGTCCAAGTTGTGCCGCCGCTTTTGCTCTGCGAATCGGGGTTGTGGCAATAGAGGCAGTTCATCGGGCAGCCCTGCAGAAAAAATACAAACCGAACCCCCGGCCCGTCCACGGTGCCGCAGGTTTCCGTATGATGTATTTCCGCGCTGAGTGCAGACATATTGTTGCTGCTTTCTATCCAAGGTTGCGCCGCAAGGTCCGTGCCGCTTCCTCAATCAATAATCAAACTTAAGTACGGACTAAAAATATTGTAGCATATCAAAGCGCCTGTGTCAATATTATGGGCTGTCGTTTCTCTAACTTCCCCCGGCCTTCGGCCACCCCCTTCGCCATCGAAGGGGGCCTTGCGGGCGCTGCCTTGACTTAGCGGGTACTTGCCTAAGCGGTCTCCTAAAACTATTATTGCAGTTGAGCTCTATTATGACGTTACAGGGCCCCCTTCAATTTTGAAGGGGGTGCCCCAGAGGGGCGGGGGAAGTAATCGCGGAGCGACAAAAGCTGGCTTACTCAAAACCCCGGAGAAAAAATCGCAGCGCGGCAAATCATGCGGAGCGATGAAGACATCGCTCCCTACAAGGGGTCGCAGGGCTCTGAGGGCAAAACAATTCCCCCACCCCAAACCCCTTGATTTCGCGCATGCAATGTGCTATACTATATATAATATGTGCTATACGAGGCGCTTTTCACCGGATGCACAAATAAAAGCAACGGAAAAGAGGTCATGTTTTGGATGGGTTCATGAGCGAAGCCATGGGTTTTTTGAAGGAATTGTGGTTCAGTGATTCGCAGGCCTCCCTTGCCGTGCACACAGCGCTCCGGCTCGTTCTTGCGGCGGTGCTCGGGGGCATCATCGGCCATGAGCGGCAAAGCTCCCACCGCCCGGCGGGTTTGCGCACCCACATGCTGGTGGCGGTCGGCTCCGCATTGGTGATGTGCACCGCTCAATTCCTCAATGTCGCGTACCCCGGCCTTGCCGACCCCGCACGTCTCGGCGCGCAGGTCATCAGCGGTATCGGCTTTTTGGGCGCAGGAACCATCCTGCGGGAGGGCTTCAGCGTCAAGGGCCTGACCACCGCGGCGAGCCTTTGGGCGGTTTCGTGCATCGGCCTTGCGGTGGGCATCGGCTTTTGGCCGGGCGCCGTCATCGCAACGGTTGTGATGTACCTCACCCTCAACGCGCTCAACAAAATGGTGAAGCACTATACAAAAATCCGCACGATTTATATCGGCGTGGAAAACGAGTTCAGCGCCTCCGAAAAAGTCGCGGAAACCCTGCGCAACTGCGGCGCAAAGCTGCGCCAGCTGGAAATTATCCTCCCCGAAGACGCCGAACCATCCTTTCAGCTCAATCAAAACACCAACAAAATCCTCAAGGCCATGGCCTATGTGGACGACGACAATGAGCTGGCGCTCATCCGCGAGGGGCTTTTGAATATCGACGGCGTCAACGACCTCTACATTGAAAATTAACGTTCTTCGATAAATAAAATTTTGAGGATGAACTATGTCATCACACCTGTTCGCGTTCCTTTCCCGGATGAAATACATCTCCCGCTGGGCGCTCATGCGCAACGCCTCGCCGGAAAACCTCAGCGAGCACAGCCTCGAAACCGCCATTTTGGCGCACGCGTTGGTCACGCTGCACAACACCCGTTTTGCGGATTCTTCTCCGGGGATTTCCGGAGAGATTTCTGCGGAAAGGGCGGCCACGCTCGCCGTTTTCCATGACGCACCCGAGGTGCTCACCGGCGATTTGCCCACACCCGTCAAATATCACAACGAGCGCCTGCGCGCCGCCTATCAGCAAGTGGAAGAGGGCGCTTGCGCCCGTCTGCTGGGCATGCTCCCCGCCGATTTGCGGGAGGCCTACCAGCCGCTGCTTTGCCCGCAGGATGAAGACGCGGCAGTGCTGCGGTATGTCAAGGCGGCGGATAAACTCAGCGCGCTCATCAAATGCATTGAGGAACGCAAGGCGGGGAACATGGAGTTCATCCGCGCGGAGGCAAGCATCCGCAGCGCGCTGGAGGTCATGCGCCTGCCCGCCGTGGATTGTTTTTTGGCGGAGTTTTTGCCGTCCTATGAGCGGCCGCTGGACGAACTGACCATGGAAGATAACGACGAGAACTAGCAGCATATCTTCCTCATAAACTTTCGCACTCAACTTCGCATAATTTTTTGGACTTGCATCTCCTCTGCAAGTTCCGGATGGAGCAATCATTTGAACCTGCAAACCAGCATCCAATACCTCAAGGGCGTGGGCGAAAAACGTGCCGCGCTGTTGCGGCGTTTGGGTATCCGCACCGTGGGCGATTTGCTCGCGCATGTGCCCCGTGCCTACGAGGATTGGCAAACTGTATATCCCATCGCGCAAGCGCCTTTGGGCGTGCCGAGCTGTGTGCGCGGCATCGTGGATCATACCCCCACCGAGCACATGCTGCGCGGCGGCATGACCCTCTACAAAACCCGCATCACCGATGGCGCGAGCACCATGAACATCACCATTTTCAACAGCGCCTTTGCCGCAAAAAAGCTGGAGGAGGGCAAGGAATATCTTTTCTATGGCCGAACTTCGGAAAACTTTTTGACCCGCGAAATGTCCTCCCCGCAAATTGCGCCCACGGACGAAGACCGCCTGCGCCCTGTGTACCCCTTGACGGAAGGGGTTTCCAGCTGCATCATCGAAAGCCTCGTTGCGCGCGCGATGGCGCTTGTGCTCCCGCAGGTCAGCGAATTTTTGCCAGAAGAATTGCTCCAAACCTGCAACCTTCTCGGCCGGCAGGAGGCGCTGCGCTCGATTCACAGGCCTGCTTCATTTGAGGATGCGCAAAACGCGCGGCGGCGTCTCGCCTTCAACGAATTGTTCCTGCTGCAACTCGGCCTGCGTCTGCTCCGCAGCGGCCAAGAGGACGAACCCGCACTGCCGCTTTCCGCCAGTGCAATCGACGATTATTATGCGAAGTTGCCATTTTCGCTCACCTCCGCGCAGCAGCGCGCTATCCAAGAGGCTGCCGAAGACATGGCAAAACCGACCCCCATGCGGCGGCTGCTGCAGGGCGATGTCGGTTCCGGCAAAACGGCGGTCGCGGCCGCGCTGCTTCACATCACGGCGCAGGGCGGCGCGCAGGCGGCTGTCATGGCACCCACCGAGCTTTTGGCGCGGCAGCACCACGAAACGCTGCTTTCGCTGGGCCTTTCTCCCGCGCTGCTGGTCGGCGCAACGCCCGCCGCAGAGAAAAAGCGCATCAAGGCCGGGCTCGCGGAAGGCACCCTGCCGCTCGTCGTGGGCACCCACGCCCTTCTGCAAAAAGATGTTTCTTTTGCGAAGTTGGCGCTGGTGGTCGTCGACGAACAGCACCGGTTCGGCGTCAAACAGCGGGAGGCGATCCAGGCGGCGAGCACGGAAGATCAGGCACCGGAAACCCGCCTCTCGCCGCATATCTTCGCCATGTCGGCAACGCCCATCCCACGCTCGCTCGCCATGGTCATCTACGGCGATCTGGACGTTTCCGTCCTCGACGAACTGCCGCCCGGGCGCATCCCGGCGGAGACCTATTGCGTCCCCGGTGAGCTGCGCGCGCGGGTGTATAACTACATCAAAAAACACCTCGACCAAGGCCGGCAAGGGTATCTCGTATGCCCGCGCGTGGCGGAGGCGGAGGGCAGCGAACTCACCGCCGCCAAAACGCTTTATCAGGAACTCAGCGAAGGCACTTTCGCAAACTATCAACTCGGCCTTTTGCACGGAAAGCTCAAGCCAAAGCAAAAAGAAGAAGCCATGGCGGAGTTTGCCGCCGGCAGCACCCAGCTGATGATCTCCACAACCGTTGTGGAGGTGGGCGTTGACGTGCCGAACGCCGTGATTATGGTGATCGAAAACGCCGAGCGCTTCGGCCTTTCTCAGCTGCACCAGCTGCGCGGGCGCATCGGGCGCGGAGAGGGCAAAAGCACATGCATCCTGATTTCCGACGCGGAAAACGAGGAGGCGCAGGCGCGCTTTGCCATCATGAAGGAAACCACCGATGGCTTCGAAATCGCGCGGCGGGATTTGGCGCTGCGCGGGCCGGGCGATTTCTTCGGCGCGCGGCAGCACGGTTTGCCGGAACTGAAAATCGCGGACATCGCCGCCGATATGCCGTTGCTGGAAGAAACCCGCGCGGCGGTGCTCGGCATCTTGGAACAAGACCCAGCGCTCGCTCTGCCGGAGCACCAAACCATGCGCAGGGCATGCATGAAATTGATTGGCGAACAGGGGCAGTGAGCCAGAGGAAAAACCGTTGAATCAACACATAAAAACACCCCTCCGCAGCCAACCGGCTGAAGAGGGGTATGTTCATTTTGCTGTGCGGTGTTATGCGGAATTGATTTGATCAGCCGCCCCCGCAAAGAGGGAAAAAGCATTGCAAATCCATCCAAAATGGCTTATAATATAGTAAATTGCATTTAACTATAGAAGCAGTGAAAAGAAGGGGGCCTGACCATGCTCGCAAAAGCCATAGAAATCGCTGCGAACGTGCACGCCGGGCAGACCGGCAAGGGCGGCGCGCCGGCCATTTTGCATCCGCTGCAGCTGATGATGAAGACCGAGGGTGCGTGCGGCCAAATCTGCGCCGTGCTGCATGAGACCGTGAAGAACGGCGGCGTCACGCTTGACGGCCTGCGGCGGGAAGGCTTTGACGAGGACGTCATTGCCGCGCTGGATTGCCTGACCCGCCGGGCAGGGGAATCCTATGATGATTTCATCGGCCGCGTGCTGCAAAACAAAACCGCCTGCCGGGTGAAGCGGCTTGATTTGATTGACAGCATTGAATCGACTTGCATCTCCGGCCCATGCGAAAATGATTTTGAGCTCCGCGAAAAATGCTTTGCGGCACTGACGCGCATACATAAAGCGATGAAGGGAGCGCCCATCACAACAAACACCACCGTTGCCGAATGCATGGCGGCGGAAACCCCGCACGCGTTTGAGCTGATGCAACACATGCTGGAACGGCCCGGGGTATATGCGGGGACAAACCATTTTTATTACATAGACCTGTTGCTTCAGGGCTATTCCTGGGAGCGAGGCTCGTTTTGCCTGCTGCCCAGCAGGCAGCTGCAATATTGGCTGCTGCACACACAATCGGCGGCCCTGCACACTTGTTCCATGCAGGGCCGGAGCTTATTTTATCGTTTGTTCGGCGTGCGGGCGCTGGCCTTTGAACACTACAAGGGCTTTTTGGAAGCCGTTTTGCCGGAGGAACCGGATGACCCAAGCGAAGTATCGTTCGAGATATCTTCATACGAGAGCGAGCATGATATCGTGCGCTATGAGTGGGAGGACGATGTGCCGCCGGACCACAACGAACGGCTTGCGAAAAACGTCGTCAGCGGAATCACCGGCATGATCGACCGTGCGGGAGCGGAGCATGACCGGCTGCGGATATATGTGCGCCGGGAGCGTTTGTTTGTGCAGGTGCGGTTTCTGTTCCGCACCGCAGACGGCTGGAACGACGGCGCGGAGATCATCGCAAAGGATGAAAACCACGGCGCGTTAATCGCTATGCACGCCAATGCGCGCAACGCATCGGAGGAAGCGCTGCGGACCTGCGGCTGCGATGTGAACGACGCGATTGTGTTCTCCAACAGTTGGGAAAACTGCGAAGTGACCGACCTGGAATCGCTCATCACCGATGAAACCGCGTTTATCACAGAATACCTGAGGTGGAAAGAGGCAGTTGTGCGCGAAGCCGGTTGAGCATGCTCCGAGCGAACGAAACGTCCGGTCAGCCACCCCCGCAAAGAGGAAAAAACTCAACGGTATCGCCGTCGCTGAGTTTGCTTTTCCAGCCGCTGTGCATTTGAATGCTATCGCCGTTGATGGTGGCGAGCATGATTTTTGCGGTTTTTGCGGCATCCGCGCCATAGGCAGTTTTGATGTGCCGCAGAACGTCGTGCACGGTTTTGGCCGAGATGGTTTCCTCGCGCGTATGCGTGAGTTCCTCCAAGTGCCCGCGGCAGCGGACGGTTACTGTTGCCATAATTCCTCCATCCCCAATCGTTTGAGCGTCCGGCGCTTCGGCGTGCCGTCTTTGTTCCAGCCCCGGGCGCGGTAATAAATCGGAAGCATGCGGTCCAGCGGAACCACCGTGCCGGGGTCATCTTTTTTCTGCCGCTGGCGCGTCAGGCGGTCGGGCAGGGCATCGTCGCAAACGCCCTCGCGCAGGTTGTAGATGTGCTCGGCGTTATACGCGCGGTTGCCCAGATCAATCAGCTTGCCCATATTGAAGCCCTTCAACCCTGCGGCAAGGCTCACCACCTTTGCGTGCGGGACGAGAAAGATCAAGTCGAGCTTCAGCAGCGGCGTGGCAGCAAGGATCAGGCGGACCGCCGGACCGGTGAAGGATGCGATATAGCCGATTGCGCGAACCGCCGGATGGTTGGGTCCTTGCTTGAACAGAAGATTCGGGACAATCGACTGCGCGGAAAACAGGCAAAATCCGCAGGTAGAAACACCTTCCAGCGCGTTTTGCAAAAACACCACCCAATCGGGCTTGGCAAGCGGGCTGGTGGGACGGATGGAAAGCACGCCGATGGATTCAATCAGCGCCGCGTAGCCGCCGTTGAGATGGCAGCCGCCCCGGTTGGAGGTAGCATAACCCAGCCCCATGCCGACGCTGCGGCGCGGCTCATAGGCCGCAAGCTCCAGCCCTTTTGCGTGAATGGCATATTCTTCGCCGCCGTATTTTTCGCTCATCCACTTGGAACCGTTCGCCAAGTCGCTGAAAACACCTTCGCGGTACGCGATTTTTTTGATGGCATCTTCCAAGTTATCGCCCTTGCCAAAGCGCAGGCCAAAATCAGCCACGCCCTTTTCATAAAGCTCCATGGCAAACGCCATCGTCGAGGCGCAGGAGATTGTATCGAGCCCCAAAATATCGCAAAGATAATTCAGCCGGATGATCAGATCCAGATCGTGCAGCGCAATATTGGGACCAAACAGCCCGACTGTTTCATATTCGGGGCCCTTGATCTCTTTTTTGCCCATCTTCACCCGCCGTTCGCAGCGGATGGGGCAGCTGATGCAATTGCTGTTGCGGGTCAGGCGCGTTTCCGCCATGGTTTCACCGCTGACCGCGTCGGCTTCGGGGTCGTGCCCGGCTTGGAAGTTGCGCGTGGGCAGGGCATGGCTGGCGTTCGCTTTGTTCACCAACCCCGCGCTGCCATAGTGCGGCAGGGCATCGCCTGTCATGGCGTGGCCTTGCAGGAATTTGGTCCACTTGTTGATGAATTTGTAGAACGCGTCCGGGTCGGGCGCGGGGAATTCCTTTGTGCCGTAGGCGATGAGGCCCTTGAGCTTTTTGGAGCCGAAGATTGCGCCGATGCCGCAGCGGCCCGCCATGCGCTCGCCGCTGGCAAGCCCGGCATACCGCACGAGGTTTTCCCCCGCGGGGCCGATCATCAGCTTGCCGTAATGCTTGGGTGTGGCCTCCTGTGCTTTTTCGGTGTCCAGCCCCCAAAGCGCTTCCGCGTCATGGAACAGCACCTGGCCGTCCACAAGTTCCAGATAACGGTGCGCGGGCGAAATGCCCGTGATAATCAGGCCCTCAAAGCCCGCCTTGCGCATCATCATGCCAAAGGTGCCGCCGCAATTGGAGGACGCGATGCCGCCGGTGAGCACATTTTTGGAGGAAAGGTTGAAGCGGCTCGAGCAGGGCGCGCCCGAGCAGCTCACCGGACCCGTGTTGACCACCACCATCGATTCCGCCGCAAAGGGGTCGACGCCGGGCGGCGTCATGGTGAGCAGCAGCCACACGGCAAGGGCTTTGCCGCCGATGTATTTTTTATAGGCCTCCTCGGGGATGGTGTACGGCTCCCATGTGCTGCCCGTGAGGTCAATCTTTGCGTAAAGCGGCAGGATCATGGTGCTGTCTCCCTTCTTTTTCATGCCGCACCTCCCGGCGCCTGCATGGTGATCAGGCGCAGCGGACACGCGCGCACGCAAAGTCCGCAGCCGATGCATTTTTCCGGCGCGGCGCACTCCACAAACACGCGGATATCCCCCCTGAATTGCGGCAGCGTCACGGCAAGGGCTTCCGGGGTGCAGACTTCCGTACACTGCCGGCAAGCAGTGCATTCCGTTTGGTTGATCACCGGCATAGGCCATTGATTGCGCGGCAGCCGCGGCGGAACAGCGCCTGTTTCGTCGCAAATGCTGCCGTTCAGGCAGACCCGCGTGCAAACGCCGCAGTTGACGCAGCGCACGGAATTAATCGTATGCACCGCGTCGCGCTTGCCTGAGATGGCAAACACGGGGCACAGCTTTGCGCACGCGCCGCAGCCGATGCATTTTTCTGTTATATGATATGCCATAAAATAATCCCCCCTATGATTGTAATTCTAGCATGAATCCCCTGAATTGTCAACAAAAAGCAGAACGCCGAAATAGTTGGCGTTCTGCTTTTTATTTCTCATGCACCATGCTGCAAACCACCTTCCATGAAACAATGATAAACTGTCCGAAAAGATGTGACGTTATTATCTTATTGTTTCATCTTCTTTGCGATCCCCAGCAAGTTCCCCAAGGCATCCGCGTCAAGGGTTTTTAACACAGCAATCAGGTCGTTAAGCAGCTCCGGATATGCATTGCCCTGCTCAAAAAAATCCTGCGGCGTCACCCCAAAATAATCGCATATATAGAAAAACACACTCATTGATGGGAATGCCCGGCGGTTTTCTATCATGTTGATGTAATTTTCGCTTTGACCGATGCTCAGGCTCATGTCCCGCGCGGATACGCCCTTTTGCCCCCGCAGCTGCGCAATTCGCTCAGCTATGAATGTCTCATAATCCATGTCGGTTTCTCCCCCGTACAATTTCTATGTATAATTGTACTTCATGGATAAGCAAAATCCACACAAACGAACTGTTGATTGCGCTTGACACAAACAATACGATTGTGTTACAATAATAAAATCAACAATACAATTGAAAGCGTTCTTGCTTTTTACGCCTTGAGAAAGAGGAGGAGAACGAGTAGGCGTGAAAAAACCGCACCCACAAACGGGAGTGCGCGGATTGTTTACAAAAAGATGCATGGGCGGGCGCGGAATATTCTTGCTAATCCCGAAACTCAAAGAGCTTAGCAGCGGGAATACCTAGCGCATCGGCAATATGCAGCAGCACATCAAGCGACAAGCCGACACTGCCGTTGGGCGCTTCAATGTTACTCATATGCGTTCGGCTGATGCCGACTCGCTCAGCCAACTGCAATTGGCTCAACCCCTGCATCTTCCGTGCGTATGTAATGTTGAATTTTAGCTTTCTGTAAGTATCCTCGTGCCGTTGATCCATATAAAATATCTCAAAAATATGTTACTGTGAATTCGCGTTTACTTCTTCTAAAGCGGTACGAACGGCTGAAATCACAAACGCGGAAAACGTGCAGTCCTTCCCTCGGATGGCATCTTCCACGCCGGCAATCACATCGTTTGGGAATCGTATTGTTTTGTTTGCTGTTGGAGGGATGGATGGAATTTTAAAATTAGACATGGGTTCATTTCTCGCACTTTTCAAATTTTTTCAACAGAGTAAAGATAATCTCCTTCTCATCCTCCTCCAGATGACCGATGCTTACTTTTACGTCCTTCTCCAGTCCCAAAATATAGTCCGTAGAAACCTTGAACAATAACGCAAGCTCCACCAGATACTGTGTCGAAGGAACATTGAGTCCCATCTCCCAGGCGTTGACACTGCTTCTTGTGATGCCCAGCTTCTTCGCCAGTTCGGTTTGCGTCATTCGATTGAGCTCCCGAATTTGTTTTATTCTCTCATACACCATGCGGCAAACCACCTTCCATGAAACAATGATAAACTGTCCGGAAAGATGTGACGTTATCACGAATGGTCATTATAAAATGACAACAGGTGTCGCGTGTGCTATAATTTTGTCAATACAATTGTCTGGAAGAGCTTGATTTTATACTTGAAGAAATGAGAAAAAAGCCATGCACAATACCATTCGCGAACTACGCAAAGAAAAAGGCTTGACACAACAGCAGGTGGCGGATCATCTGCATCTGGACCGCTCCACGTATGCTTATTATGAAAGCGGACGCTCAAAGCTCAACGTTGATATCATCGTCAAGCTGGCGCATTTTTATCAGGTGCGCTATGCGCTGTTCCTTGGGGAGGAGCCGGCATCAGGGGACAACAAACAGGCGCGGACATAAAAAAGACGCACTCACAAGCGTGAGTGCGCGATTTGTGAGCGGCGACTCGCCGCTGGAGCCACTGGTCAGAATCGAACTGACAATCCGCGCATTACGAATGCGCTGCTCTACCATTGAGCCACAGTGGCGTATGCAATTTCGAAAGGTAGTATAACACATCCCGCAAAAAAAAGCAAGCCCCAATTTCAAAAAATCGAACAGCCAAAACAGCAGGGTGCCAAAGATGAAAAACAAGGCAGGAGTTTTTGACGGCTCCCGCCTTGTTTTCTTCCGCTTGACAATTGCTTTATGGGCGGGTATAATCAAGGGGAAGACAGGTGTTTTGGAAAAAGCGGAAGGAGTTCTATCATGAAAAAATTTTTGTCAATTCTTTTGTGCGCCGTGATGCTTGCCGTGCCGCTTGCCCTGACCGCGCAGGCGGAGACAATCTGGCCCGGGCAAACCTTTGAAACCGCCAAAAAACCCGGCTGGGTTCACCCGCTGCCGATGCGGGCGCAGTATTTCTACAGAAGCATGGTATCGGGCGGGTTTTGGACGGACAGTTTTTTGATTATGCACGAGGGCAAAATTGTGTATGAATCCTACAAGCCGGGCCAAAACGCGGAAAAGCCCCACGCGATGAATTCCGTGACGAAATCCGTTGTTTCCGCGCTGGTAGGCATCGCCATCAAGGATGGTTACATCGGCAGCGTGCAAGATAAAGTGATGGACTATTATCCGGAAGCGGTGATTGCCCCCGGGCAGGAAAGCAAACGGAACATGACCATCGAGCATCTGCTCACGATGACGGCCGGCCTGCCCGGCGATGTGATGGAAAATTGCTTTACGTGTCTGGATGCCGAGGATGCCGGTTTGGCTGCCTTTGAAACCCCGCAGGTCAGTGCGCCGGGCGAACAATTCATTTATAGCTCCGGTGCGAGCATGCAGTGCCTGGTTGGCATTGTGGAGCGGGCGACGGGGAAGAACCTGTTTGCATACGCGCAGGAAAAACTCTTTGGGCCGCTGGGGATGACTTCCGTTGCCTGGCTTGCGGCGGCAGACGGCAGCAGCACCGGCGGGTTCGGCATTTCGATGACCTCACGGGACATGCTGCGGTTTGGGTATCTTTATCTCAACGATGGCATGTGGGACGGACAGCGGATTCTGCCCGAAGGCTGGGTGGAGCAATCCAAGCCGAAGGAGGCGGAGAACAAAGCCTATGGCTATCTGTTCTGGGGCAGCAAGATTGACAAAAAGCTGGGTGCTTCTTATGCGGCGAGAGGGATGTATGGACAAGTGATTTGCGTCTATCCGGAAAAAGACCTTGTGGTGGTGCGGACGGGTTCCGGCTTTTTGGGGAGAAGAGAACCGGATGTTGTGCGGAAGTATATGGGTGAATAGATGAGAGTATGGTCAACATGAGCAATGATTTGAACATCAAAATGTATTATCAGGATGCATATGACGAAGCGGGGCGTTTGAAACGTAACCCGCTTGAATTCATGCGGAGCAAAGAAATTATTTCTCGTTACCTCTCCGCCCCGCAAATGGAAATTGCCGACATTGGCGGCGCCGCCGGCGTGTATTCTTACTGGCTTGCGGCACAGGGGCATCATGTGCATTTGCTCGACTTCACGCCGGCGCACATTGAGCAGGCAAAAGAATACGGCAGAAAAAACAAAATGCAATTAAGTTCGTATCATTGCGGCGATGCCCGGCGGCTTCCCTATGAAGATGATCGCTTTGACATGGTGCTTGTGATGGGACCGTTGTATCACTTGCAGGAAAAAGAGGATCGACTATTGTGCCTTGCGGAAGCAAAGAGAGTGCTGAAACCGGGCGGCATGCTGCTGTGTGCGCTGATATCAAGATATGCTTCGCTGTTTGACGGCTTTGGCGAACTGTTGATCGACGACGACAGGTTCGTCAATATCTTGGAAGGGACCCTTGAAACGGGAAAGCATTCCCCTGGGGAAACGCCTTATTTCACGTCTGCCTTTTTTCATTCGCCAAGCGATATTGAAAACGAATTGATGGCGGCGGGGTTCTGCAGCGTTGACCTCATCGCGATTGAAGGCTTTGCGAGGGCGGTGAATGTCGCTGACATATTAAAAGATGAGAGGCAGACGAATTTGTTGTTGGAATACATCAAAAAAACGGAGCGTGTTCCGGAGTTGATGGGGATGTCGGACCATTTTTTTGCGGTCACAAGCAAATAAAACACCGCCGGGTTGAGTGGATGCTCAACCCGGCTGATTTTTTGTTTTTGAGTATGATTAGCCGCCGATTGCATTGTCCCATTCCGCCGCGCGGAAACCGACAAAAACCCGATCGCCATCCACCAGAATGGGGCGCTTGACCAACATACCATCGGAGGCGAGAAGGGCGAACTGCTCGTCTTCGCTCATGCCGGGGAGGCGCTCTTTGAGCTGCAGGGATTTGTAGAGCAGGCCGCTGGTGTTAAAGAACCTTTTCAGCGGCAAGCCGCTTGCCTTGTGCCATGCGCGCAGCTCTTCCGCTGTGGGGTTTTCCTGCTTGATGTCCCGCAGGGTGTATGGGATGCCGTGGTCGTCCAGCCATTGTTTTGCCTTTTGGCAGGTGGTGCATTTGGGGTAACATAAAAACAGCATGATGAAGTCCTCCTTATGCAAACAGCATAGCATAATTTTCCCGGAAATGCAAGCATCGGATTTGCCTTTGCGCAGAGAAGCACAATTTCCGTCTTGTATATTTTAGTGGGTTGTGCTATAATAATGCTAACCTATAAAAAATAGAAAAGAGTGACAGTGATGACGATGAAGCGCAAAATGACAGGTTTGGTTTCGCTTTTGCTGGCAGCATTGATGCTTGCCGTGTCGGTTCCGGTTTCCGCCGCGCCGGCGGTGAACGAAAACACGCTGAAATTTGGAGCGGACGGCAAGTTCACCATCCTCCAAATCTCGGACACGCAGGACATTTTCGTCCCCCGCCCGGCAACGGTTTCTGCTATCAAAGAAGCGCTTGACCGGGTGGATCCCGACCTGGTGGTCTTCACCGGAGACAACATCTATTCGCCCAACTGCCCCACAAAGTTCCTGACGGAAATCGCGATTGACGCCGTTGTTGCGCCGGTGGCAAAGAAGGGCATTCCCTTCACAATCATCTTCGGCAATCACGACAACGAGGACGCCATCAGCAGGGAGGACCAGCTGGCGTTCTATCAAACCTACCCAACCTGCCTCGCCTTTGACGATGTGGAGGAAATCTATGGCGTGGCCAACCACAACCTGACCATCCGCAGCTCGGACGGCACAAAAGATGCCTATAATCTGTGGATGCTGGACTCCGGCTCGTTCTATAAGGAAGACCCGGAAGTGAGCAAGTGGGACTATGTGCGCGAAGATCAGGTTGAGTGGTATGTGAACAAGAGCAACGAGCTGAAGGCTGCAAACGGCGGGCAGCCTCTGCCGTCTCTGGTGTTCCAGCACATCCCCCTGCCGGAAATTTTCAACGTCTTTCTGCCGGCCGAACCGGACAGCGAAGGCGCGTGGGAACGCTTTGGCGATGGTAGGTTTTGGAGCATGAAGCTGAACCCCCAAGTGGCGAGCGGAAAACTGAGCTGGTGGTCGGCTACATCGGACCTCAACGCGGGCGAATTTGACGCGATGGTTGCGCAGGGCGACGTGGTGGGAATCGTATCAGGCCACGACCACTCGAACAGCTTTGTGGGAACATACCAGGGCATCGACTTCATTCAGACACCGAACATCGGCTATTCACCCTCGAACTCGAGGGGCATCAGCGGTGTGCGCGTGATCACGCTTGACGAAGCGGACACGAGCACATATGAAACAGAAGTCATCACGAATGTGGAGCTGTTCGGCACAGGCCTGAAGGGCAAATTCATGGACGGCTTTATGGGCAGCGTGTTCGCGTATCCCGTGGCGGCGGTGATCTTTTTGTGGAAAGCGGCGTGCAAGGGAATCAAAAATATTTTTTGATTTCAGCTGTGATTTCAAACCAAACAACGGCCCTCTCTTTTTTATCAAAGGGAGGGCGTTTTGATTCATGTCCATCGCCCCGGCAAGGGGGAGCGCGGATTGCATGCGCCGAACGGTTGTTTTTGACGAATATGAGGCTGCGTTTTGTGGTGATTGGAACAACATTCGTGAATGTTGCATGTACGGAGGGTAAAGGTTTTTTGGAAGGGCGGTTCTGAGGCACTCATCGACAGCATTTTACTTGACAAAATGGGGTCAATCAGATATACTATACCATAGAAGTCGTGTGCTGTGCAGGCGGCTTGTTGATTGTTTCCCTATTACGTCAAACAAAGGAGTCAGAGATATGGCCGCAAACCAAACCTTCCTCACCGCCGAGGGTTACAACAAACTTTCGGAAGAACTGGATTATCTGCGCACCATCGGGCGCGAACAAATCGCGAGCAAAATCAAAGAGGCGCGCTCGTTCGGCGATCTTTCCGAAAACGCCGAATACGATGAAGCGATGAACGAGCAGGCGCTCATGGAATCGAAAATCGCGCGGCTGGAGGAAGAGCTCAAGCACGCGCAAATCCTGGATACGCAGGGGCTGAGCACGGACGAAGTGCACATCGGCGCGAACGTGCTGGTGCTCGACCTGGAATACAAGGAGGAGCTGGAGTTCCAGATCATCGGCAAGGCGCAGGCGAACTACGACGAAAAGCGCATCTCCGATGAATCGCCCGTGGGCAAGGCTTTGCTCGGGCGCAAGGAAGGCGACGTTGTGGAAGTGGAGACGCCGGGCGGCATCGCCCGCTTTGAAATTAAGAGGATTTCCAAGTGATGGTTTCGGTTTTGCTCGCGGCTTATTGCGATACGGAGCACTGTGAGTTTATCGCGGAACAAATGGCGTCGATTCTGCCGCAGCTGGGTGAATTTGACGAGCTGCTGGTCGGAGACGACTCCCCGGAAGGGTGCACCGCCGTGAAAGAAGCGGTGGGGGCGTTTGACGACCCGCGCATCTGTTACACTGAGGGGCCGAAGCAGGGCACCATCCGGAACATCGAGTTTTTGATGGGCGAGGCGCGGGGGGACATCCTCGTGCTGAGCGACCAGGACGACGTGTGGCTGCCGGGCAAGCTTGCGCGGG
>JGI994J12354_10002993_pt1 | contig 16081 bp, 16 predicted proteins | sample IntmicLarv3ML3BL_FD_12354 | JGI IMG/M metagenome (IMG submission 12354) | reverse complement strand
CCGGCCTGGGTCTGGCAAACGATCATCCGTTGCGGGTTCGCCCCCGGCGGGCCGGGAGGGTTGCTCTTCGAGGGTGGGGAGAAGAAGAATTTCATGCGCCATGAGGGAACCCGCCCAAGGGGAAAAAGGCCGGCTGGAACGTTCAAATGCCCTGGCAGTGGGGTTCACCACCAGAGCATTTTTGCACAGTTCATGCGTTACAATCCCGGTAAAGCGCCTGGGCATGGCAACAGGGGCCATGCGCTGGCAGGGACTAGTACTTGTTCTTCGGCTTGATGCGGGCAGCCTTGCCTTTCAGCTTGCGGAGGTAGTACAGACGGCTGCGGCGTACGCGACCCTCGGTAACTACTTCAACCCGTTCAATAAACGGAGAATGGAAGGGAAACACGCGTTCCACGCCCACGCCGTCGGAAATCTTGCGCACGGTGAAGGTACTGCCAGTGGTGCCGCGATGCAGGCGGATAACGTTCCCCTGGAAAACCTGGATACGTTCCTTTTCGCCTTCAACAATGCGCATGTGCACCTTTACGGTATCCCCGGACTTGAAGCGGGGAATATCCATACGCAACTGTTCCTGTTCAATCATCTGAATCTTGTTCATCATACTCTCCCTTCTTGCTCTCTCAAACCGTACCATGCGATAACATGGCGGAATTGTCGTATTTTTCAAGCAACGGACAGGCCGTGGCAAATTTGAGTCGTCTTTAATACCAGTCATCAAGCAGACGGTCAAGCATTATTGCGACTGCCGAACGAACTGAAAGGTGATTATATTCCCCATGCCAGCGAATGGGCGGCAGGCAGGCGTGGGCCTGCTCCAGAGCCTCGGGGGCAAGGCCGTGCCCGGTGCCGAAAAGAAGCAGCACAGGCTGGTGGTATAACCGTTCGCGCAACTCGCCAAAGGGCATTTCTTCCGGCATTGTCCGCTTCTTTTTGCCGGTTTTGGGCACCAGGGCCGAGGTGGCCGCCACCAGAGGGGCCATGCCCGTGCTGGCCTGAATCTCCCGCACGGCATCGTCTATCAGGGAAAGACCTTTCACCCGTGAAAGGGCCTGCCGCCTGTCCGGGTTTTTTTCCGCGCCCTTGCCCGTGGTCCAGTGCTTAAGAATGGACTGCAAAAGAGCCTGCTGATCGTCCACCGGGGTAAGGAAGTAACAGCCGCCAAGCCCGTAGGTGCAGGAGCAGCGGGCAATATCATGTATATCGAGGTTCGCCACGGAAACAGCAGCCGCTTTCTTCTGTTTGTCAAGAACCGGGTAATGCACCAGCGCGACATGCAGATTCCGGCCCGGCCGCAACAGGGGCAGGGTTTTCAGAAAGGCCTTGTCTTCCGGGGCAAGGGGGGCTGTGGCAAGCAGGTCAGGCCTGTGGGCAAGGGTTGCCTCCAGCCGTTTTTCCCGGCGGTAGCGGTGTATGGCCCCGTGGTCGCCCGAGCGCAGAACATCGGGAACCGTAAGGCCCGCAAAGGTTTCGGGCCGGGTATAATGGGGATACTCAAGAAGCCCGCCGCTGAAACTTTCCTCTTCGCCCGACTGCTCATGCCCCATGAAGCCGGGCAGGAGACGGCCCACCGCCTCAACAAGGCACAGGGCTGCGGCCTCGCCCCCGTTCAGCACCACATCGCCCACGGAAACGGCTTCCCCGGCGTAGCTTTCTTCAATGCGGGAATCAAGGCCCTCATACCGGCCGCAGACAAGGGTGATGCGCTCTTCCCGCGCCAGTTCGCGGGCCAGATTCTGGGTAAGCCTTTTCCCGCGCGGGGAAAGGTAGATCAGCCTGCCCGGATGCGGGCCTTCGGAAAGGGGCTGGCCTACGGGCCTGTGCCCGATGCTTTCAAGGGCGGCGGCAAGGGGGCCGGGCATGAGCACCATGCCGGGGCCGCCGCCGTAAGGGCGGTCATCCACCGTGCGGTGGGGGTCAGTGGCAAAGTCGCGGGGGTTGTGGAAGGAAAAAGCGACCACCCCGGCCTCGCGGGCACGCTGCACAAGCCCGCAGCCAAGGGGGCTGTCGAAAAATTCGGGAAAGAGGGTCACAAGGGAAAAATGCATGGCGGCCTTTTTGCCGGAAAACAGGGTGCGCCCCCCTCGTTCACGGGCAGCGGAACCTATGCTTCCCCGGTGTACAATTCCAGAAGACCGGGCGGCGGGGCAATGACCACGGTTCCGGCGTCCACGTCAATGGATTCGACAAATTCGGGAACTGCGGGGAAGAGCACTTCCTTGCCGTCGGGCGTGGTTATGGCCCACAGTTCCTGCCCGGCCGGAGAGGCCACAGAGGCGATGACGCCCACCGCCTTCAGGCCCCCTGCCCCACTTTCATCAGCCGTCAGAACGGAAAGGCCGACAAGGTCGTGCAGATACACTTCGTGCTTGCGAGCGCGGGGCAATTTGCTGCGGGCAATATACACCCCCCTGTGCCGCAGGGCTTCTGCGGCGTCGCGGTCGGCAACACCTTCCACCAGGGCAAGCACTGCCCCGTGGTGCTGGCGTACAGCCGTAATTTTTGCAGGAACAAGGTCCGCCTCTTTCGGGCAGGCAGCCCTCTGATCCCGGCCCTGGCCCGATATTCCGGCAGGCGGGCCAAAAAAGACTTCGCCCAGCAAAATCTTTGAAGATTCGGCAAAGGAATGTATGGACACCTCGCCCCGAACGCCGTGCGCCCTGGCAAAGTACCCGAGAAGAACAAAGGGGGTTGAAGAAAAATGCGCCACGGGGTTTCTCGCCCGCAGTGCGGCAAGGCACTGCGTTGGGCGAAGTTATTCTATAATTTCAAGCACAGAACGCTTCTTGAGTTTGGTGGAGGCAGCACTGAGTATGGTGCGGATAGCCCGCGCCGTGCGCCCCTGCTTGCCAATGACCTTGCCCAGGTCTTCCTTGGCAACGCGCAACTCAAATACAACAGTCTGCTCACCGCCAACCTCGCTTACCTGTACGGCATCGGGGTTGTCCACCAAAGACCTGGCGATGAATTCAACAAGTTCTTTCAGCATTTATCACCTCGTATGGCTGTGGCATTATGTGGCAGACGTCAGGACACGGATACCCGATTCAGGCCGCAGCTTCCGGGGAAAGCCCCAAAGACCTTCTCAATCCAAAAGCTCGTGCCCGCGCTATTTTTTTTCAGCTTTGGGAAGAAGGCTGCGCACCGTGGTGCTTGCCTCTGCGCCCATACCAAGCCACTTGTCCATCTTTTCCATGTCGATAGATACGGTTGCTGGCTCGGTCATGGGGTTGTAATACCCGAGAAATTCCAGAGGCCGCCCATCGCGGCGGGTTGTAGAATTGACGGCAACAACGCGGTAAAAAGGACGTTTTTTGCATCCTGTACGCGTAAGCCTGATTTTTACGGCCATGATATACTCCTTGATTGAATGAAATAAAATAAAATGAGTTTGCAAAAAGAGCAAGGTGTTCTTGCTCCATGCCTGTTGCTTCCAATAAAATCTGGTTACCGCTTCTTTTTCTTGCGTTGCCTTTCCGCCTTGCGTTTCTGGCGCAGGCGTTTTTGCTCTTCGCTTGAAAGGGCCGCTGCCCCGCCGCCAGCACCGGGCATACCGCCCATGCCGCCGGGGAAGCCGCCAAGGCCCGGAAAACCGCCCATACCGGGCAAACCGCCTGCTCCGGGCGCCGTATCCATGCCCTTTGGCAGTTTCGGCTTTTTGCCGCCCCCGGAGAGCTTTTGCATCATTGAGCGCATGGTGTCAAACTGTTTTAGCATCTGGTTCACCTGGGCCACCTGCACCCCGCTTCCCTTGGCAATGCGCTGTTTGCGGCTGGGGTTCAAAAGCTTCGGGTTGCGGCGCTCGGCCGGGGTCATGGAGCATATCATGGCGTCAAGCCTGGACATTTCCTTTTCCGGGATGGTCATGTCGCCAATCTGTTTTGTAATGCCGCCCATGCCGGGAATGAGCTTCAAGAGGCTCTCGAAGGAACCGATTTTCCGTATGCGCCGCATCTGGGTGCGGAAATCTTCAAAGTCGAATTCGGCCCGTTCAAATTTGCGGGCAAGCTCTGCCGCCTCTTCCTCGGCAAAGGAACCCTGGGCCTTTTCAATGAGGGTGAGCATGTCGCCCATGCCCAGAATGCGCCCGGCCACCCGGTCGGGGTGGAAGGGTTCAAGCTCGGTGATTTTTTCACCCATGCCGACAAATTTCACCGATTTGCCGGTAACAGACTTGATGGAAAGGGCTGCGCCGCCACGGGCGTCGCCATCCATTTTCGTGAGCACAACGCCGCTGATGCCGAGGTCTTCGTTAAAGGCCGTGGCCACGGTGACCGCATCCTGCCCGGTCATGGCATCGGCCACAAAGAGAATTTCGGCCGGGTTCACGGCTTGGCGCAGGTTTTTCAGTTCCTGCATCAGGGTTTCGTCAATATGCAGGCGCCCGGCCGTGTCAAGCAGCACAATGTCGCACCCGGCCGCCTCGGCCTCGCGCACGGCTGCCTTTGCGATTTCCACCGGGGGCATCATCACGGTGGAGGGGTAGTACGGCATGTCGAGCTGTTTGGCGAGGGAAACAAGCTGGTCAATGGCTGCCGGCCGGTACACGTCTGCCGGAACAAGGTAGGGGCGGTGGTTCTGGCCGCGCAGGTAGTGGGCCAGCTTGCCCGAAGACGTGGTCTTGCCCGAACCCTGCAAGCCAACCATCATGATGACATGAGGGGGCTTGCCCGAAAGGTCAAGCCCGGTGGCATCTCCGCCAAGCAGTTCCACAAGCTCGTCGTGGACAATTTTGACAACCTGCTGCGCGGGGTTGAGGTTTTTGGAAACCTCTTCTCCAAGACAGGCTTCGCGCACCCGCTCGATAAATTCCTTGACAACCCTGAAGTTGACATCCGCTTCCAGAAGGGCAAGGCGCACTTCGCGCAGGCCTTCCTGAATATTGGCTTCCGTAAGTTGCGCACGCCCGCCAAAACCGCGGAACACACTGTTCAGTTTCTCTGAAAGGCTGTCAAACATGATGAACTTCCCGATGCAGGAGGTGGTTTATGCCAACGCCCGAATGCGCATTATTGACACGAAATAAAGAAACAAGTTTTTTATGCGAGATTGTGCGGATTGTCAATGAGTGACTCAAGCCCCAGACACTCTGGCCGCAGGCTGTAGAATTCTGCCAGAAGGTACAGGGAACCGCACAGAAGAAGCGGGGTTTTTTCGGAAAAGGCAATGCCTCTGTCTGCCATATGGGTGGCGGCATCGGCAAGGCCCTCGGCAAAGGAGGCCGCCGCCCTGGCCTGGGGACCAATGGCCCTGACCAGAACCTCCGGCGCAAGGGCCCGAAGGTTGCCTTCCAGCGGCGGCACAATAATCGGCCCGGTGGCAAGCACGCGCAAATTCGGAACAAGGGCGTCAAAATCCTTGTCTTTCAGGCAGGTGAAAATCACCGCGCCAGGGGCAATGTTCAGGGCGGCAAGGGTTTTGCCAAGGTTGCGCATGCCGTGGGGGTTGTGCGCCCCGTCAAGCAGCACAGCGGGCCATGGGCCGCCTGGGGTGCACAGGGCCCCGGTATTCGCGGTTTCGGGCAGAATGGGGGCCAGCCGTTGCAGACGGCCGGGTATCCAGGCATTGGCAAGCCCGGCCCGCTCCCTGTCCGGCTCGGACTCTGCCCCCGGAAACAGTTGCGGGGCAAGGGTGCGCCAGGCGAAAAGGGCCAGTCTGGCATTGTCGCTGTGCATGGTGCCCTCGGCAAAGACGCCTAGCCGGGAATGGGCTATTTCGGGCAGTACGGTATTGGAATGGGTTACGGGAAAAAGCGGCGCGCTTAACGCATCGGTGGCAGCGGCAATGGCCTCGAAGGTAACCGCGAGTTGAGTGGCCGTGACCACAGGGGCAGAGGAACGAATGGCTCCGGCCTTGTCCTTGGCTATTTCCTCAAGCCCGTTGCCGAGGACGTTCTGGTGGTCCACGTCTATGGGGGTGAAGACCACAGCGTCGGCGGCAATGGCCGTGGTCGAATCCCACATGCCGCCAAGGCCCGCTTCAATGATGGCGAGGTCTATGCCCTCCCTGCTGAACACTTCCATGGCCGATGCCGTAAGTAACTCGAAATACGAAAGAACCCCGCCCCCGTTCTGCATGACGAGGTTGGCAGCGGCCAGCATTCCGGCTTCGGAAACCACGGCCCCGTTTATGCGGATGCGCTCTCTGGGCGAAAGAAAATGCGGCGAGGTAAAAAGGCCCGTGCGAAGCCCGTGCGCCCGTGCCAGACTCTCCAGAATGGCCGAGGTGCTCCCCTTCCCGTTTGTGCCGATGACCTGCACCACGCGAAAGGACGGCCGCGCCTGCCCGAGAGCCTCAAGCACAGTGGAAATGGCCGCCAGGCTCGGGTTCATGGTGAAAATGCCCAGTTTGTCGAGGTGCCCGAGCAGGCTTTCGTAGGTGGGAAAATACATGACTGCTCCGCAATAGAACGTGTTTTTTGCCCTTTAGCACGGTTCAGCGGCAAATTCCAGACAAATATTCAAAAATCTGCTCCGTGAGCGCCCCCCTTCCGGCACCCCGAAAGGAATGAAGAAATACACGGCACAATACCCCAACAACAGGTGTTCTTGACAGTAGGCCGGAAACTCTCTACTCTGATTTCCGCGAAATTCGTTGGCGCAGGACTGAGCGGCCCCAGGCCCGCAAAACCCCTTGCCGCGAAATTTCTGCCCGGCATACCCATTCGCGCCAGTAGCTCAGTCGGATAGAGCAATTGCCTTCTAAGCAATCGGTCAGGGGTTCGATTCCTCTCTGGCGCGCCAGAATTTTCAAGGACTTATGCAATGAAATGCATAAGTCCTTTTTTATGGGCTACCACCGGAACACAATTCGCAACAAAAAAGCCCCCACCTCTCGGCAGGGGCTCTCTCTTTTCTGTCCTCACACCGCCACCAAAATTATGTATCTCTGCCTGTCCCCTGCAATGCTGAAACTACTTCCAATCAATGGACGGCTTGACCTTTTTGGCGGCGCAGTCTGCCAGATAGGAGTTAATCAGGGTTTGATAAGGCAGGTTCGCTTCTTCTGACAGCCCCTTGAAATACTCTACCGTGGCCTTGTCCAGACGGATTGTTACCGCCGTCTTTGCTGGCTTGGCGTAGGGGTTCTTCACAGCATCGGTAAAATCATATTCGTCACGCATGGCTATTTCCTCTTTACATACTGTGCAGTTTCTTTGTTGGTGGCCTTCCGGGCAGATATAATTCTTAGCTGTTCATCCTTCTCACGGTAGCAATGGCAGACAACCAGCATATTCGATACGAAACTCAACCCCAACAGGATAAACCGTTCTTCGTTTTCCGAATGGTCTGGGTCATTAATCAATAAGGCGTAACTGTCATAAAATACACTTTGCGCCTCCGTGAAGGTAATGCCGTGCTTCTTCTGATTGCTGGCCGCCTTCGCTTCATCCCATACTATTTTCATGAATTGCCCCGCTTGTGTAAATACAGAATATGCACATTGAAAGATAAAAGCAAGGGCAATCCGCTAGGTGTTTAGTCCCACAGTAAACGGGTACGGTACTTCAACACAGTGTCGTCACTCATTGGCGGCCTCTTCACGCGGGCGGGTTATTTATTGTCTTTCGCTCGATCCTGGTAGGCGAACACATTGTTCATAATGCCATCAATATTCACCAGAGCGCCGATGGTGGCCCCTGCCTTGATTTTTTCCTGAACAACGTGTTCCACCTCAAGCAGTTTTCTGGCCTTTTCCAGAATCTCCTGACTGCGGTCCACCGGAACAACCACCACGCCGTTGCCGTCAATCACAAGGATGTCGCCGGGGCTTACGGTCACGCCAGCGCACTGTACAGGCACATTGATATGTCCGTAGCCGGTGACGGAACCCACATTGGGCACAATACCCCTGCACATGATGGGAAACCGGAGTTTGCGAATTTCTTCAACGTCCCTGCAGGCCCCGTCAATAACAGCGCCCACAGCGCCCTTGTTCATGGCCGACATGGTCATGTTTTCGCCCCAGAATGCCGTATTCACCGAACCGTGGCTGTCCACAACCACAATATCGCCCGGAGAACACATTTCAATGGCCTTGAACACGGTGCCGATGTCCGAGGCAAGGGTTTGCGCTGTCACGGCAACCCCGACAAGCCTGATGCCATCGAAAAGGGGCCGCATGTCGGCCCACATGGTATTGAACCGGCCCATGCAATCTGAAATGGCACAGGTGACGGAGTCATATTGCATGAGAGCTTTGAAGCCCTCGACCACTTCGGGAGATGGTTTGTTGTATTCCGTAACTATCATGTATTGCTCCTCGGTTTGGGGGAATATTCCTTGCTATAAAACGCTTGTATTCATCCTTCTCGCCGTGTCGCCATTTCCAGGGGGGGGTACGGGTAACGGCTCACGCAAGAGCCCGGCGCGGTTGGGGCACTATCGAGGTGACCGGCAACATGCGCGTAACTCGTTTGTGTAACTCATTTATATGCACCGATACAGGTAAATGTGCAATAGTCCTTTCGTGCACTATGCGGGCCAGGCAATCGGTCAGGGGTTCGATTCCTCGTCCGGCGCGCCACGAAAAACAACCAGGCCATGGAGACACCCTCCCTGGCCTGGTTTCTTTTTCCAACCCAGTTTCCACCCTTCAAGAGAAAAAACACCGAGGGACAAGCCCGCATGGTGCATGAGCGGTCTTGAGCAGCACAATCGGGGGCGCGCGTTCCTGAGCATTGCCTGCCTGCGGGCCTGCTGGAAGGCGCAATGAACAGGCTCAAATTGCCGAAATTCGGTGCAAATACCATGTAACGGCAAGCAGATCGGCGGAACCACCGGGGCTCAGGCCATTGCGCACCAGTTCCGCGTCCAACTCCCACGCGGCCTGTTGCCAGTCATTGCTCTCCAGCCTGCCAGAAGCCAGCAGCAGACGCGAAAGGTTCTGCACTCTGCGCAATGCGTCAATGGAACGGGCGCGGTGGAGAATCGTTGTATCGTCCACCTCGGCCATCAGCGCTGTCAGGGCATGGATCAGGGCGCGATTGGGGCTTTCCTCTCTGGCAAGGGACTTGTTCAGGGCAGGAAGGCCGAAGCGGATCACCGAGGGCAGGCCCTGTTCCATTTCCCCTCTGACCCCGGTGACCCCATACTTTGTGTAGGCCGCTTCCCCCGCTGTTTTGGGGGTTGCGTTCTCAAGCTCGCGGGCCACCATGCCTACCGCAATCTGCCGCACCCTCTCGCCAATGGCTTCCGGAGTCAGAGGGAGAGCGTTTCGCAACACCAGCCCCGACGCGCCGAGAACCAGGCCCATGGAAAACAGGGCCCCTTTTTGCGTATTGACCCCCTCTGTGGCCCGGAACATGCGCTGTTCCGTCTCAATACCTATGCGCCGCAGTATCGGCAGGAGCTTTGGGGGGGATGTCTCGTGGCGGAGCCCGGCTTCGGCGCATCGGCCCAACCCGTGCGCAAGGGCCGCCGTACTTTTGAGGAAAAGGAAAAAATCCATGTTGTCGTGCGATCCGTTGTGCAGAGGATCGACCAGACCGGGCGAGGGATGGGCGGCCGCTTCAAAGAGCAGCGCTTCAACCCCCAGAGCCGCGCAGGTTTCGGCCCCGGAAGAAATGGTGCGGCTCTGATCGGCAAAAAAATCGTCAAACATGGCCTGGACAGCCCCGGCAATTTCTTCGGCCCCATGCCTTTGCTCACGCATGCACTCAGCCGAGGGACGCGGGCAAAGAAAGCAGGGCCGACCGCTTTCCCGCCCGACCAGGGATACGCGGTTTCCGGAAAGGTCGTACACATCCAGATCCAGCAGGCGGCCATAGCTTGTTTCTTCCTCTATCGCGGCGGCCTGCTCTTTGGCTGGAGCGGTCTGGGCCGCAAGGGCGAAAACCGCATAGGGGCCGGTGCGTTCTTCAACGCTGTACATGGCCCGAATCGGCAAGACCTCTCCAAGGCGCGCAACAGTGTGCCTGAACAGGGCCCTGACCTCGGGGGTGAGCTTTTCCGCTCCGGGCATGTTGATGGAGAGGGTCAGGCAGACACTGTGATGTTCCTCGCGCATTCTGTCGCGCAAGGCGCTCCTCTGTTCTCTGGCAGCCAGCATCTCCTGCAATCGTCGTTCCGGCATCTGTCTACCCCTGTGCCCCAAGCCGTTCCAGCATGGCCTGCGCCGCCTCGGACCGAAGAAAGCGCAAGGTTGTGGGCGGCACATAGCGGGCGATGGTTTCCCAGGGCCGCGGCCTGTGCCGCAGAAGTTCTCTGACAAAGGACGCGCTCACAGCCCTGTTGTCCACAGACAGTCTCGGTACCTCCACGCAGGCAATGCCACGGGCAGGCAAAATACGCTGCAAGGTCTCATTGTAGACAGCCGTAACCGGGCACAGGGGTTCCGTGCCAATGAGGCGCAGGTCAAGGCCAAGATCCGGAGCCACGCGGGAGGCGAAAAGAGTGGCGTCAAGAGAGGCATGGGCCGCCGCATGGGTTTTTTCCCCGGTGAAATAGGCCGGGAATGTGGCAAGGGAAACCATATAGCTGCCGCCGGGCAGCACGGTTACCCGGTCAAGATCGGCAAGCCCCTCGCGTACCAGGGCAAGGCGGGTGGAAAAGGGAAAGGCCGAGGCTTCTTGCTGAACCACAAACACCACTGCCGTATCAGCCAGACCCAAGGCGGCTTCCACAAGGTATCTGTGCCCCAGGCTGAAAGGGTTGGCGTTCATGACCACAGCCGCCCGGTGGCCTGTGTTCCGGCCAACCGCGCTCTTTTCCCGGCTGTCTGGGTGCACTTTTGTTTCGCGCCCCTTTCCGTCCTCTTTTACAGCAGCCAATTCCCGGCAGCATAAGGCAACCCAGTCTTCATAGCCGGGTCGCCCCAGTTCGAGCAGGGCCGCCGCGTCCGTACAGGCTATGGCCGAAAAGCCGATGCCCTTGAAGGTGCCAGCCTCACCCGGTTTGGTGAAAAGCAGAAAATGGTTCCGGCCTTCCGCAGCGCCCCTTTCCACAAGCCTGCTGACCATGAAGGCGGCCAGCCCTTCCCCTCTTTTTTCAGGGTCAACGCTGATACCGCACAGCACATTTCCGGCCAGAAAGCCTGTGGCGATCATCCGGCTGTCCTCATAGAGACCCAGACCCAGAGTCACGCCAACAGGCAGAGACAGGCCAACGCGCTGCAAATTCCGGGCAGCTTCCTGCATGTCCCGTTCGGAAATGAGTTCGTGTAGTCCCTGCATGGGGCCTTGCTACCCTTGAGCCGGAGCGTAAATAGTATCCATCAGGGTGCCGTCGCGGTATTCGACAAGGCCAACCGCCCTGTCGCTTTTCTCAATGCTGCGCGGGCTGCCGGTGATGTTCACCGCCAGCTCCCGCAATTCTTCAATGCTCTTGAGTTTCAGGCCGGAATGGCGGAAGCGCTCCAGCAGATCGCCCCTGGCCGGATTGACGGCCATGCCGCGCTCTGTCACCAGAACATCCACCGTTCTTCCGGGGGTGGTAATGGTGGTGCAGCGCTCCATCACTATGGGCAGCCGCGCCCTGGTCAGGGGGGCCACTATGATGGTCATGGCGGCGCCGTCCGCCGCATCGTTGTGCCCGCCCGAACCGCCAATGATCAGACCGTTGGAGTTGGTATGCACGTTGACGTTGAAATCAAGGTCGATTTCGGAAGCCCCGAGAAGTACCACATCCAGATAATCGACACAACTGCCGTTGGGGCCGGGGCAGGCGTAGGTGTCGGCGGATATTTCCTTGTGCGGCGCGTTGCGGCGCAGAGATTCCACAGCCGCGAGATCAAAGCACTGCACATCGTATATGGCGTCGAAAAGCCCGGCCTCAAGCATCTCGACAAGGTATTTCGTGATGCCGCCCAGGAGAAAGCCGCCATGAATGCCAAGACTTACCATGTCGTCACGCAGATACTGCGCCGTTGCCAGTGAAGCCCCGCCCGCGCCGGTCTGGAAGTTGAAGCCGTCCCGGAGCAGCCCCGAAGCGCGAATTGCGGCCTGGGCATGGCGTGCAATGGCGTGGGCCACCGGGTCTCTGGTCATACTGGTCGAACCGGAAACAATGCCGGAAGGATCGCCGATGGAATCCAGGTAGACGATATGACTGACCCGGTCATGGGGAATGGATATCCGTTCCAGAGGTTTCGGGCAGAAATTGTCCGTAAGGGCAATGACCGTTCTGGCGCATTCGGCATCGGGAACGGCATAGCCGAGGGAGCCGCAGGCCGAAGGGCCGAAGGAACCCGAAATATTGCCCAGGGCGTCCACGGCAGGGGCGGCGATACAGGCGATGTCGATGGGCACCGTACCTTCCCTGATGGCTCTCGGGCGGCCTCCGTGGGAATGGAACATGACCGGCCTGTCAAGCACTCCATGGGAAACGCCTTCAGCCAGAGGCCCGGACATATAGTCCGTGTCAATGGCCCGAACCACGCCGTTTCGTATATGCTCCAGAAGGGGCGCATGAACCGGAAACAGCGAAGACGCCGCCACGGTAAGGCCCTTGACGCCCATTGCAGCGGCAGCGTCCATAACAGCGTTCAGAACATGGTCGCCGTTGCGCAGATGGTGGTGAAAGGACAGGGTCATGCCGTCGCCAAGTCCGGCTTCTCTGAGGGCCGCTTCAATATTCGGCAGTATTTTATTACGCATGACAGGACTCCGGGACGCCAGCGCGGGCAAGGATGTTTTCCGCCCTTTTGATCACTGGGAGATCAATCATCATTCCGTTGAGGGATACCGCGCCCTTGCCTTCCTTTTTGGCGCGTTCAGCGGCGGCCAGCACCCGTTCCGCCCATTGCCGCTGCTCTGCCGAAGGGCTGAAGGCTGTGTTGACTATGTGCACATGATGCGGAGAGATGACAGCCTTGCCGTCAAAGCCCAACTGGGCCGCGAAGGCGGCATCGGTGACCAGCCCTGCAATATCGTTGACAAAGGGAAAGGGACAATCAATGGCTTTCACCCCGGCGGCCTTGCAGGCCATCAGGAGGCGGGAACGGGCGTAGAGTACCTCGTCTCCCTTCGGGGTTCGTTTGGCACCCAGATCAGCGGTCAGGTCTTCCGCTCCAAGAAGCATACCTTTCAGAAGAGGGTGCCCGCTGGCAATGGCAAAAACGTTTTCCATTCCCAGCGGACTTTCGATAATGACGAGAACCCCTTTGGGCATACGCCCGCCGTGGTTGGCGGCCGCGTCTTGCATGGCGTTTGCCATGGTGGCCAAATCTTCCGGAACGTTGCATTTGGGAAGCATTATATAGTCGGCTTCTCCCGTAACACAGGCAATAAGATCCTCACGCCAGAAGGCCGTGCCGAGGTCGTTGATGCGCACGATAACCTCCATCCCTTCCGGCCTCGCGTATCTAAGCGCATGGCGCACCAGCACACGCGCCGCATCTTTTTCCGTCTGGGCCACGGCATCCTCCAGATCGAAGATGACCATGTCCTGCCCCAGAGCCCCGGCACTGGCCAGCATTCCCGGATTATTGCCCGGCATGAACAGCAATGTGCGGCAGATTTTCACGGCTGCAACCTCTTGTAACGGGTTATGGCGGTTTCCATGCGAGCCTTGATTGTGCAGTCCAGTGCGCCCCTGTCCTTGGCGGACACCTCAACACCCTGCAGCGAAGACTCTGCCAGGCAATATTCAATCACAGCCAGGATGGCCGGGCCAAACTGTTTCATGACAATGCTTTCCAGAACGACAGTGTTGCCGCTTTTACTGCCGTTGCCGTAAATGGCAATGTAAATATCATTCGATTCAAGCGTTCCCGCAATTGCTTTCGGTGTTTGATCCATGGCGTTGCCTCACCTATGTCAAGGCCGTCGGAATACTCTCTTGACCAGCCCCGGTTTTTTGCAGCAAGTAAAAAGTTAGTGGCAGAGATTTGATCTCTTGTCCACGGGTGGCGTCTGTACCGACAGTTCCCGCAATGGGAAGAGACTGCCCCCCCTGCCCCTCCCATGGGAGGGGCACAATGCGTCAACGGGGCGGGAGGCTTGCCTTCGAGCGAAGAATGCGAACCTTGAGTATTGTAATGCCGCCGCCCGTTTTGGTATGGTATTATTATCCGCTTTCTTTGCATTGCCCGCAGGAACAGGCCTTTTCAAGCAGACGCATGCCTGCACGCGGGAGCAGGCCACGCACGGATTCCACAGAAACCATGCGGCGCATGATGCCGAGCCTGTCCTGCAAAGGGATGTCGCGGGGGCAGACATCTTCGCAGGCAAGCAGGCCCATGCAGCCGAAAATACCGTTGTCATCGCCGATAAGGTCATAAAAATCTTTGGGAGAGCGTTCATCCCTCGGGTCGATATAGTAGCGTGCCAGCCGATTGATGCTAGTGGCCCCAATGAAGTCTTCCCGCATCCTTGCCGTGCCGCAGGCAGCCACACAGCAGCCGCACTCTATGCAACGGTCAAGCTCGAAGATGGCATTGGCCACGGAATTGGGCATTCTGTCTTCCTGGGCCGCTTCGTCAAATTCCTTGCTGGTATGAATCCACGACTCGATTTTTGCTGCCACGTTGCGAAACCATGAGCCGGTGTCCACCGACAGGTCGCCCAGCAGCCTGAACACCGGAAGCGGGTGCAGGGTTATCGTGTCCGGCAGGTCTGAAGTCTGGGTATGGCAGGCCAGCCTTGGGCGGCCGTTGATTACCATGCCGCAAGAGCCGCAGACTCCGGCGCGACAGCAGAAATCGAATTGCAGGGTGGGGTCCATGCGTTCACGAATCTGCATCAGGGCCAGAAACACCGTCATACTGGTGTATTCTTCGATCCGGAATGATTCCATGCGGGGAACGACGTGTTCATCGCGGGGGTTGCAACGAAATATGTCAAACTGAAGAGTGCGTCCCATATCCTGATCTCCATTTATTGTTGGGAACGGCTGTCCGAGCAGCCAAAAAGCGCTATGACTTTGCCTTCCTGTCGCGGATCATGGCTTTGGGTATTTCCGCCGGGATGATGGTTCCGCCACCGTAGCCGCGCTCGCCAGGAAGCAGCTCGTACCAGGGGGTCGGGCTTTCATAGTCCAGGGTGGGCAGGCTCTTGCCCTCTTCCCAGGTAGCCAGGGTGCGCTTGAGCCAGTCGCGGTCATTGCGGTCGGGGAAGTCTTCCCTGGCGTGCGCGCCGCGGCTTTCTTCCCTCTGAAGGGCGCCGTACGCCACACACAGGGCGAGCTTGATCATGCCCGGCACCCGCAAGGCCATGGACAGTTCCGGGGTGAACCCCGAAACCTTGCGCCCTTTAAGGCCAATATCGGCCGAGCGAACCAGCAGCTCTTGCAGTTTGTCCACACCGTCTTTCAAGTCTTTGCCGTTTCTGAAAATACCGACATCGTCCATCATCACCGACTGCATGGCGTCACGCAGGTCGTAGCAGTTCTCTTTTCCGCCCTGCTCTATTTTTTGAATGCGTTCCCGCAGCGTTTGCGCCGCATCGGTCACGGCCCGGGTATTCAGGCGGGCCTCGGTACCTTTGAGGTATTCCACCAGCTTTTTCCCCACAACGCGCCCGGCCACAATGGTTTCCGCAAGGGAATTGCCGCCAAGCCTGTTGAAGCCGTGGATGTCCCAGCAGGCGGCCTCGCCCGCCGCAAACAAGCCTTTCAGGCCGTATGCCGCTCCATCTCTGTTGGTCTTGATGCCGCCCATGCTGTAGTGTTGCGTGGGCCGCACCGGAATAAACCCGGTGATGGGGTTCACGCCCAGCAGGCTGGTGGCGATTTCGTACACNTCGCGCAGTTTCGTGGTGATATGTTTTTCTCCAAGGTGGCGTATGTCCAGCCACAGGTGGTCGCCGTAAGGACTTTTGATGCCCAAACCCTTGCGGATATGTTCCATCATGCGGCGTGAAACTACGTCCCGCGAGGCCAGTTCGGCCTTTTCAGGCTCGTAGTCGGGCATGAAACGGTACAGGTTGACGTCCAGAAGGGTTCCGCCGTCTCCCCGGCATCCCTCGGTGACCAGAATGTCCGTGGGCACGGTTCCCGTGGGGTGAAACTGAACCGCTTCCATGTTGCCCAGAGGAACAATACCGGTGTTCAGGGCAATGATGTGGCCGCCGCCATCGCAGATCAGGGCGTTGGTGGTGGCGCGGTAGAGCCTGCCGTAGCCGCCGGTGGCTATCAGGGTAGCC
>JGI994J12354_10002992_pt1 | contig 16089 bp, 11 predicted proteins | sample IntmicLarv3ML3BL_FD_12354 | JGI IMG/M metagenome (IMG submission 12354) | reverse complement strand
GTTCGACGGCATGCACGACTATCAGTATATTTTTGCGGCTTCGCTGGCCTCTGGAATTATCGGCCTTTGTTTCGCCATATCGATACGGAACCGCAATAAGGTGGTTCCCCCTCCTAAACAAAAGATATCTTTCGACCGCTTCCTGCTCCGCAAAGGGATGCCGAACGCGCTGGCAATGATGTTGCTTTCGTTCAACTATGGCGCCGTATCGACTTACGTAGCGATATACGGAAGCACTGAGGTGCATGTCCACTCCTCGGGAGGAACGTTCTTTCTTTTCCTTGCGGGAGGTCTTATCGCTTCGCGTCTTGTGACCGCACGCCTTATCAACAAAGGTATGCTGACCCGGATAAGTACAGTGGGAATAGGATTACTGATCGTTAGCTTCCTTGCCTTTATATTCATAAAAGAGCCGTGGGTGTTCTATGCTTCGGGAACTTTTATCGGGGTCGGATACGGAATACTCGCGCCCACTTTCCAGACCATGCTCATAAACCTCGCTCCGCACAATCGCAGGGGTACGGCGAATGCGACTTATCTTGCTTCGTGGGACCTCGGAATCGGAATCGGGGTGTTGTTCGGGGGAATTATTGCCCAACGTTTTGATTACACATCGGTTTACCTTGCGGGGGTGGGCCTTATAATATTAGGAGGGTTGATCTTCGTTCTTTACGCCGCACCGTACTACCATAAGAATAAGCTGCGTTAAGAAGCTGTTTAAAATTTATTTCAATATTTTGTTATGCCTCTTTCGTGCACTTTTTCACTGCAAAACTTGTTAAATAGAACCCACTATTCGCCTCGTTTTGCAGTGAAAAATCATCACAAAATAGACTATAACAATTCTAAAAAACAAAATTTAAATAGCTTCTAAGAAATAAAGGCCAACCCGCCCAATGGATATCTTAAGCCGACGCCATCACACGCCGACTTAAGCTCAGTCGAGTTATTTAGGATTCTCTATTAGTATATATTTGCCAACTCTTCGTTATTTCGTCGGCGTCTATATCGAGTAGTTGCATAGTGGCGAAAAGTTCGGGAAGTGTGTCGTTCATAAACTCGCGGCGGCGGTTCAGCAGAATATGCTTGACGGCCCCTTCCTCAACAAAATACCCTACCCCACGCCGGTTCGCTATTACATTCTCGGCCTGTAGTTTTTCGAAAGCCCGGATTACCGTATTGGGGTTAACTTCGAGCATAACACCCAGATCACGTGCCGAAGGGATTCGTTCGCCCTCGGGCCACTCGCGGCTTATTATTTTATCGCATACATATCCGGCTATCTGCTGATATATAGGCTGTGTCGATTTGAAATCCATGATCTAAGGATTATTTTGTTATTTGAAGTTTCTTGAAGCGTGTCCACGACCAGATAAACATACCGATTACTACGGCAAAAGATATTATGTCCCCTATCATAGCAGTTCGTTCCATATTGTGAGCTATCAATAAAACTCTAGAGCTATCAGTTTTTAATATATTTATCACAATTCCCGAGATAATCAACGATAAGCTAAATAATACAAGTAAAGTGTAGATAAGCTGATGTCGCCGGAACATTATCGAACCCCAGAAGAACAATGCCACAAATGAAAGGATGGAAAAAACAGAACTCAGACGAGACCAGATCCCCAATTCTTGAGGTATTTGCTTGAAAAGAACGAGAGGCTCGACGGTTGTAAAAAGGGAAGTCCATAGCACGTTGTTCAGATAAATCACCGCAACCAATACAACCGGAATAATTATGACATTATTAATCAATGCCAATATAAATTTCTCACTACGAGCAGCCGGCAACATCAATTGGAACGATGCGGTGCGTTCTTTGAAATACGCCCTGAATCCCCACGAGATATTCACAAACCACGCGATGGAAGCGACCATGATCGAAAAACCTACCACAGCGGACTCGTTAACTTGTCCGCCAACCACCCTGCCGAACAGGTAAACCGATGCTATCACCGCGGCAAAAGCCGCTACTTTCCGGAGATTCGAACGAACCGAAGAGGAATAAGACGCCGAAACCAACGACGAGAAACGTTTGAAAGTAAAACTGTTATTCATGATCGTATGGGATTATTGCGCAGAGGCGTTAAAAATTTCTTTCATAATCTTGCGGTTACCGATGGCCGCGTTAAAGAGAAGCTCCATATCCAGCGGTGTGTCTTCTCCTGTCGTGTTGGGTTGCACTCCCCACAGACCGTGGATATTCTGCTCGCTGTAGAGCGATTGTTCGCCTTTTTCGAGCTGGACGAATTTCAGTTTGGAGGTTATATCGGCCGTCGAGGCGTTTATAAGGATTTCGCTCTCGTCCAGAATAACGACCGCATCGATCAGTTGGTCGAGGTCACGTACTTGATGGGTGGAAATTATGATTGTGCGGTCAGCCTCGGCAATTGATGCAATTACCCGACGAAATTTAGTCTTCGAGGGAATATCGAGTCCGTTGGTAGGCTCGTCCATAATAAGCAGAGGAGTATTACACGCGATAGCGAATGCGATATAGGCTTTCTTCCTCTGTCCGAAAGACATCTGGTGGAAGGGTTGTTCGGGCGAAACTTCCAGCTCGGCCATAAGCCGATCGAGTTGAGGATGAGAAAAATTCGGATAAAAAACCCCGTAAGCTTTCGAAAACCGGAACATATTCATCCGTGGCAACTCGAACTCTTCGGGCAGCAGGAAAACCTGGCTCAGAAAATCCGGTTCACGTTTTTCGGGGGTCAGCTGCATGACGGAAGTATCTCCGGCACTTGGAAACAGAAGGCCCGAAATCAGTTTTAGCAGCGTAGTTTTACCCGCGCCGTTTTTACCCAAAAGACCGTAGATCTTTCCCTGACCAAGGGTCATGTGCAGGCCGGTAAATAATGGCTTGCGGCGATAGCCGAAATCCATGTCGACAATGTTTATCATAATAATATAGTTTAAGGTTTTTATCGCACTAGTGTATTGCATATCTAGTACACCGCAAATGTAGAAATAAAAACTTACACTCCAAATTTTTTATCAATTATTTTTTGAAGAGAGTGTTTTTAAACGACCTTTGTGTGTCCGGAAAATTACTCTAACTCAATGACCCTACCCGACTTTTCGCATCTCATGACTTCGCAAGCAGACTGGATCGTACTGATGACCAGCGCGTTGTTGATAGGCATGTCGAAAACAGGAATACAAGGTATTACCACTATATCGATTCCTCTGCTGGCATTGTTTTTCGGGGCGAAAGAGTCTACGGGCCTGATACTGCCGATGCTGTGTTTTGCCGACCTGATAGCGGTCGTATACTATCGCCGATGGGCCGAGTGGAAATATATTCTGCGGTTATTGCCTGCTGCCGTGGCCGGATTTTTCGTAGCTATACTGGTGGATAAAATCATTCCTGCGGAGAGCTTTAAAGTTCTTATGGGTGCATGCATTTTTGCCGGAGTAATTATCATGCTGTGGTCGGAAAAACGCGGAACCCAAATGGAAAAAATCACCGAAAAATGGTGGTATTCACCGTCTTTCGGGTTGACGGGAGGTTTTACCACGATGATCGGGAATGCGGCCGGGCCAATAATGTCGGTCTTTTTGCTTTCGATGCGAATCCCAAAGATGAGTTTCGTCGGAACGAGCGCCTGGTTTTTCCTTGTTGTAAATTACCTGAAACTGCCTTTGCAGATTTTCGTGTGGCACAATATAACGTCGGCTTCCATCACCTTGAACTTGCTGACTATCCCTGCAATATTGGCGGGAGCTGTCTTAGGTGTATGGTTTGTCCGCATGATACCGGAACGCGCATATAGGATATTTATCATTGTTATAACGATCCTTTCAGCTTTGGCTTTGATATTTTGATAAATCAGATGTAATTTTTATTAACTTTACCCTAAAAGATATATTGCCGCGGCATACATTATGCTACAAATTAAATTAACATCGAAATAATTAAAATCAAAGTATTATGAAAAAATCAATCCTGACGGTAATCGCGCTTCTTGTTGCATTTATGTTAATCCCTAATAAGGCTATGTCACAATCTGACCCTAAACTAAATTACGTTGAGGTGAACGGAAGCTCGTACAAGAATGTCACTCCGGATAAAATCGAAATAAATATTTCGCTGAAAGAATCCGACAGCAAAGGTAAGATATCACTGTCACAAATGGAAACTACGCTGATAAATACAGTGCGGTCGCTAGGCCTTGATCCGGAAAAAGATTTAAAAGTTACCAGCCAATCCAGTGATTACAAAAAACGGACGGATGTTTACCAATACAAAAATTATCTCCTGACGGTTAACAGTGCAAATGTGGTATCTGAACTTTTCGACCTATTTTCGGAGGCGGGTATCGCCAATGCTCAGGTAACAAATGCTACTCGCACCGATATCGAACAAATCCAGGATAGTTTAAAAGTAGAAGCGGTAAAAAACGCACAGGCCAATGCTCGTCTGCTTGCCGAAGCCGTCGGACAAAAGATCGGCAAAGCTATCTATATACAGCATTATTCCGCTCCTTATATGTATCGGGGTGACGAAATGATAGTAACCGCGCTTGCAGGCAGAAAATCCGACGTTACAATGGGAGACGGCCCGGTATTGCAATTTAAAGATACACGGATTCAGCAGCAGGTTACTGTTCGTTTCATTCTCGAATAAAATAAGATTCCTAATTTTTGTAAGAATATCATACGAAATGTCGGCTACTTAACAAATGGCCAACATTTTACTTTAAAATCTGCCGAAAAATTCTTATCTTGCGACTTCAAAAATGAAGAAGTAAGATAATGACATTCGACGCAGAGATGATTTTGAGCCGTTACAAAGAGATGGACGGCATGATTGAAAAGGTCAGGGGAGTTCTCAACCGGCCTCTGACACTGGCTGAAAAAATTCTTTTCAGCCATTTGACCGAAAATATTAAAGATTACAAGCGAGGAGCGGATTACGTTAATTTCGCCCCGGATCGTGTGGCCATGCAGGATGCGACAGCCCAGATGGCCCTGTTGCAGTTTATGAACGCCGGACGCGAGAAAGTCGCGGTTCCGTCGACCGTGCATTGCGACCACCTTATACTTGCCGACAAAAATGCGGCCAGCGACCTGGCAAACGCAAAAAATATCAACGGCGAAGTTTACAGCTTCCTCGAAGCCGTTTCGAACAAATTCGGCATCGGTTTCTGGAAACCGGGAGCCGGCATTATCCATCAGGTAGTATTGGAAAACTATTCGTTTCCCGGCGGTATGATGATCGGAACCGATTCGCATACGCCGAACGCGGGCGGACTCGGAATGGTCGCCATCGGGGTCGGGGGAGCGGATGCTGCGGACGTTATGTCGGGTATGCCGTGGGAGCTCAAAATGCCCAAGATCATCGGGATAAAGCTTACCGGGGAGATGAGCGGATGGACATCGGCAAAAGACGTTATACTGAAACTAGCCGGAATACTCACCGTAAAAGGTGGAACGGACGCGATATTGGAATATTTCGGGCCAGGGACCTCGACTGTTTCGGCTACCGGAAAAGCTACCATATGCAATATGGGCGCGGAGATCGGGGCGACTACTTCGATCTTTCCCTACGACGATAAAATCAGCGAATACCTCGCCGCTACCGGACGCCGTGAAATCGCGGACGCTGCGGCGGCTGTAGGCCAACACTTGAAAGCGGATGCCGAGGTGGAACAGAATCCTGAAAAATATTACGACAAAGTAATCGAGATAAACCTGAGCGAACTGGAACCTTACCTGAACGGCCCGTTCACTCCGGATGCGGCCCATCCTATTTCGGAATTCGCGAAGATAGCTCGCCAGAACAATTATCCCGAAGCGATGGAAGTGGGATTGATAGGTTCTTGCACCAATTCTTCTTACGAAGACATGGCCCGCGCGGCTTCACTTGCGCGCCAGGCTAAAGAAAAAGGGCTTAAAGTAAGCGCGGAGTTGATAATAAACCCCGGTTCGGAACAGGTACGCCATACTGCCGAAAGGGACGGAATCCTCGCGGATTTTGAAGCCATAGGCGGCAAGATCATGGCAAACGCCTGCGGCCCTTGCATCGGCCAGTGGAAACGCCACACGGACGACCCTACCCGTCCGAACTCGATACTGACCAGTTTCAACCGTAACTTTGCGGCCCGCAACGATGGTAACCCTTCGACACATGCTTTCGTAACGTCTCCTGAGATGGTTATCGCGCTTACGATAGCCGGAAAGATAACTTTTAACCCGCTGACCGACACGTTGGTTAACCAGCGGGGTGAAGAGGTGCGCCTCGATCCTCCGGTAGGCGACCAGCTTCCGGCCAAAGGATTCGGAGTCGAAGACAGCGGTTATCAGGCGCCTGCCACCAACGGCAATATGGTTGATATAGTCATTGACCCTCAGTCCGAACGCCTTCAGCTTCTCGAACCGTTCGCGGCATGGGATGGAAAAGATTACACAAATCTCGCCCTGCTGATCAAGGTTTGCGGCAAATGTACCACCGACCATATTTCGGCGGCAGGCCCGTGGCTCCGTTTCAGGGGACATCTCCAGAATATTTCGGACAACCTGCTGATGGCGGCGATCAACGTTTTCAACGGAGAGCGCGACAAGGTATTCAACTACTACACCGGGGAATACAACAAAGTCTCAACGACCGCTAAGTCATATAAACAGGCAGGTGTGGATACGATAGTGGTAGGTGAAGAAAATTATGGCGAAGGTTCCTCACGCGAACACGCCGCGTTGGAGCCCCGTTTCCTGGGAGTTAAAGTGGTGCTCGTGAAATCTTTTGCGCGTATCCACGAGACAAACCTGAAAAAACAAGGTGTACTGGCACTGACTTTCGCCGATAAGTCGGATTACGACAAGATCGGGGAAATGGACACGTTTGCCATACACGACATGCAAAATTTTGCACCAGGAGTTCCTTTCGAGCTGACCATCAATCATAGCGGCGGTACGAAAAGCGAAATCAAAGCTCTGCATACATATAACGAAATGCAGATCGAGTGGTTCAAAGCCGGAAGCGCCCTGAACCTTTTAAGCAAGAAATCTTAAATTAAATAATAGAGCAGAAAACATGAGCAAAATCACCACAAACAACGGAAAGCTGAATATACCGAACAACCCTGTGATCCCGTTTATCGAAGGAGACGGTATCGGAATCGATATCTGGCCCGCGACCAAGCGTATTATCGACGCGGCGGTCGCCAAAGCCTATGCCGGAGAACGACAGATAGAGTGGCTGGAAGTATTGGCTGGTGAGAAAGCTTTTAACAAGACGGGAGAATGGCTGCCCAAAGATACTTTGGCCAATTTCCGCGAATATCTGGTCGGAATCAAAGGGCCGCTTACCACTCCGGTAGGTGGCGGCATCCGTTCGCTGAACGTTGCCCTTCGCCAGGAATTGGATTTGTATGTATGTCTGCGCCCTACACGTTACTTCAAGGGTGTCGGATCGCCGGTAAAACAGCCCGAGTTGGTGGATATGACTATTTTTCGCGAAAATACCGAAGATATATATGCGGGAATCGAATGGCAGGCCGGTACGCCGGAAGCGAAAAAGCTCCTGAAATTCCTGGTCGAAGAGATGGATGTAACAAAGATCCGTTTCCCTGAAACATCGTCATTCGGTATTAAACCGATATCGGAAGAAGGCACTAAAAGGTTGGTACGCGCGGCTATCGAATATGCAATTCTGGGCAACAAGCCGTCTGTAACTTTCGTCCATAAGGGTAATATAATGAAATTCACCGAGGGTTCGTTCAAGAATTGGGGCTATGATGTGGCCGAGAACGAATACGCGGACAAAGTATTCACCTGGCGCCAATGGGAAGAGATCAAAAAAGAGAAAGGAGAAGATGCGGCTAACGCGGAGCAGGAAAAAGCTCTGGCTGCCGGACGCGTTCTTATAAAAGACGCTATCGCGGACGCGTTCCTGCAATGGACCCTGCTGCGACCGACCGAGTTCTCGGTTATCGCAACGCCCAACCTCAACGGCGACTATATTTCCGACCAATTAGCGGCAATGGTAGGCGGAATCGGGATAGCTCCGGGAGCAAACATCAACTACTCTACCGGACATGCTATATTCGAGGCGACTCACGGCACGGCTCCTAAACACGCAGGAAAAGACAGGGCTAATCCTTGTTCACTGCTGCTCTCGGGAGTGATGATGCTTGAGTATATGGGCTGGAACGAGGCCGGAGACATTATAGTCCGCGCTATGGAAGATGCTTTTACCAGCGGGGAAGCCACTTACGACCTGGTAAGGTTTATGAATCCTTCGACAAAGCTGTCGACCAGCGGATTCGCCGATTGTTTAATCAAAAAAATCAAAACTTATGAATAAAGACTACATGATCAAAAAACTGGCTGATACTATAGGTACAACCTGTGATATAGATAAGGAACTTTTTACTAAGTTCGGTGTTAAAAGGGGCTTGCGCAACGAAGACCATTCGGGTGTATTGGTCGGGTTGACAAAAGTAGGCGATGTTGTCGGCTACCAACGCGACAAGGATAACAAAATCGAGGCGATACCGGGTAAACTGATTTATCGCGGAATCGACGTTGAAGACCTTGTCAGGGGGTCGCAGAAAGAACATGATTTCGGATATGAAGAGACCGCGTTCCTGCTCCTTTCGGGTTATTTGCCGGACGCTGAAGAACTGGAAACCTTTTCGAAATTCCTAAGCGAACAAATGGTTCTGCGCCACAGTACAAAAATGAATATCCTTTCGATTTCCGGAAACGATATAATGAATATGCTGGCCCGTTCGGTGCTTGTGCTCTACACTTTCGACAAGTATCCTAACGACCTGGATCCTGAGAACGTGATGAAGCAATCTATCGACCTGATTGCCAAATTCCCGTCGATAATAGCTTATGCTTACCACACGATGAACCATAATGTATATGGCAACTCGTTGCATATCAGGATTCCTAAAAAAGGTAAATCGCTGGCAGAAAACTTCCTCTATATGATGAAAGGAACCAAAGGATATACTGAATTGGATGTCCGGATACTGGACCTTTGCCTTATTCTTCACGCAGAGCACGGCGGCGGTAATAACTCTACTTTCACCACCCGTGTGACAAGTTCGTCGGAAACTGATACTTATTCATCTATTGCGGCGGCTATCGGTTCGCTAAAAGGGCCTCTTCATGGAGGCGCAAACCTACAGGTGGACGACCAGTTCAAGCATCTTAAAAAGAGTATTAAAAACTGGAAAAACCGCGATGAGATAAAAAATTATCTGATGCGAATTCTGAACAAAGAGGTGTACAATAAGAAAGGCCTTATCTATGGTATCGGCCATGCCGTTTATACCATCTCGGACCCTCGCGCGGTGCTGCTTAAAGAAATGGCACGCCAACTCGCGGAAGAGAAAAACCGGGTGGCAGAATTCGATTTCCTTGAAACTATAGAAGAGCTGGCGGTTGAAAGCTTTATGGAATTTAAAGGTAATTCGGTGGGTAAGAGCGTTTGCGCTAATGTCGATTTCTACTCAGGATTCGTTTATGAGATGATCGGTCTTCCACAGGAGATATATACTCCTCTATTCGCCATGTCGCGTATAGCCGGATGGGCGGCTCATCGCATCGAGGAGTTGAATTTTTCGAGCAAACGTATTATTCGCCCTGCTTATAAAAACGTTGCTCCGGCTATAAAATATACATCCATCAAGAAAAGGTAATACTTCTCTTTGTAGACCGGTAAGTAAATAGGTGCTTGACTTCAAGCACCTATTTACTTATATATTATGAGGATTTCACCCCTCAATCAAAATTAAGAAATATCTCTGATCTCATTCATAATCCTGACGGCAAGGGCATCGGCCGTGGCTTGATTATGGCTTTCGGTATAGATGCGTATGATCGGCTCGGTATTCGATTTGCGAAGGTGAACCCACTCGTCGGCAAAGTCGATCTTAACACCGTCGATATCGTTGACATTTTCCGCGGAATACTTCTCTTTCATTTTCGCAAGTATCATATCGACGTCTATCGAGGGGCTCAGTTCGATCTTGTTCTTAGACATATAATACTCGGGATAAGTCGCTCTAAGATCTGAAACGGTCATTCCCGTGTGCGCCAAATGGGTCAGGAAAAGCGCCACGCCAACCAATGCGTCACGGCCGTAGTGCAGTTCGGGGTATATAATTCCTCCGTTACCCTCTCCTCCTATCACCGCACCGATCTCTTTCATCTTGGACACCACGTTAACCTCACCGACAGCCGAGGCTTCGTAAGAGCCGCCATGCTTGCGGGTAACATCCCGCAGGGCCCGTGAAGAACTTAGGTTCGAAGCGGTATTTCCTGGATTTTCAGACAATACGTAGTCGGCTACGGCAACAAGGGTATATTCCTCGCCGAACATGGTTCCGTCTTCGTTGATAAATGCAAGCCTGTCCACATCCGGATCGACTACTATCCCTAGATCGGCCTGCTCGGCAACCACAACGCTGGAAATTTCGGTAAGGTGCTCGGCAAGCGGTTCGGGATTATGAGCGAAGTTCCCATCAGGGTTGCAGTTCAGTTCCACCACATTCACCCCCAGCCGGCGCAAAAGTTCAGGAATAACGACTCCACCCACCGAATTTACTCCGTCTACAACTATTTTGAAGCCTTTGCGGTAAATAGCTTCCACATCGACCAACGGAAGCGAAAGTACCATATCTATATGGCGGTCGTCGAAAGATTCCCGGGCTATAACTTTACCGATTCCATCGACATCGGGATAGTTAAATTGATCCTGATCGGCAAGGCGGAGAATATCCTCTCCATCGGCAGCCGAAAGGAATTCGCCGGCGGCATTCAATAATTTAAGCGCATTCCACTGGCGGGGATTATGGCTGGCTGTGAGTATAATCCCACCGTCGGCTCCATGGGAAGTCACGGCAACCTCTACCGTCGGGGTCGTGGCCATTCCGAGGGCTATCACATCTACGCCGGTCGCCAATAGGGTTCCCTCTACCAGATCGGACACCATTTCGCCTGATATGCGCGCATCCCTGCCCAGTACAACTTTCAACTTTTTATCCGGGTTTTGTTTTTGCAACCATGTGGAGTAAGCTGCGGTAAACTTGACCAGATCGGGGGGAGTAAGTGATTCTCCGGGTGTGCCTCCGATTGTTCCGCGTATGCCTGATATGGATTTTATAAGTGTCATTATTATTGCTTTTAATTTTGATTCTAGCCGCTAAAGTAATAATTTAGCACGAGATTTACTTTTCCACTGTATGAGAATAGCCACTTTTTTCAAGGAGAATCTCCTTATTTCCTTCGATTCTATCCTGACTAACAAACTGCGGACCATCCTGACGATGGCGATAATTGCTATAGGGATCATGGCGTTGGTGGGAATTTTCACGGCAATCGATGCCATAAAAGCCAATATTACACAGTCTTTCGGCGCTCTGGGAGCAAACAGTTTTCAGATCGTAAGCCGCCAATTGATAGGTATGAGCGGCAACAGGGCCAACCGATCGCGTAACGCCCGCTTTATTACATACGATCAGGCGCTCGAATTCAAACAACGCTTTCCTATCCCGGCTTCGGTCTCCATGTCGCTGTGGGTCAGCGGATCGGCAATAATCAAGCATAAATCATTCAAGACGAACCCTAACGTTCGTCTTAGCGGCATTGATGAAAATACGCTGCGCAACCGGGTGATGAACCTGAGCAGCGGCCGCAATTTCTCGCAGGCGGAAATAGACAATGCGCGTTTTGTAGCGATAATAGGCGAAAGTGTGACAACTACGCTGTTCCCCAGCGATAACCCTATAGGCCAGTATATAAATATCGGAGGGGGGCAATATCTCGTTATCGGTGTGCTCGAATCCAAAGGAAGTGGTATGGGCAGCGGGAATAATCAGGATCTTCAGGTTTTTATTCCGATAACAACGGCACGAAATTCTTTTTCGCTCTGGCGGCCCGACACTCCGTTGACTATAGTTCCTGACAATCCGCTGATGATGGAGGTGGCGGCCAGCGAGGCGGAAGGGTTGTTCCGCAGCATACGTAAATTGTCAGCCTCCGATGAGTCGGATTTCGGTATAGAACGGAGCGACAGTATGGTGAATATGATGGTGGAGAATATCTCTATGGTAACGATGGCGGCAACCCTTATAGGGCTGATCACTCTGCTCGGAGCGGCTGTGGGACTTATGAATATAATGTTGGTGTCGGTGGCCGAACGTACGCGGGAAATCGGCACTCGGAAGGCTCTGGGTGCGAAACCCCAGTCTATTCGCCAGCAATTCCTGTTCGAATCTATTATCATCAGCCAATTCGGCGGGGTTGTAGGCATTATTCTCGGAATAGCGATAGGTAACGTAGTTACCCTGATCACCGGGGGAGATTTCATTATTCCGTGGATGTGGATGTTCCTGGGAGTCGTTATCTGTTTTGGGGTCGGTATAGCTTCGGGATATATTCCCGCGAGCAAGGCGGCTTCGATGGACCCCGTGGAGGCTTTACGTTACGAATAAATATTTACAGATGATAAAACACGATACGCAAATCAGAGTCAGGTACGGAGAGGTCGACCAGATGGGCTTCCTCTATCATTCGCATTATGTGGACTATTTCGATGCAGCGCGGACACAGATGCTGCGGGATCTGGGACTGCCCTATGCGAAGGTGGAGGCGGCTGGGATTATGATGCCGGTACTGAATGTGAATATAGATTATATCAAGGCGGCCAACTACGACGATCTGGTCACGGTTCGTACTATTATAAAAGAGATTCCGAGCGTAAAGATGAAATTCTATTATGAGGTTTTCCGGCCCTGCGCACAGGGAGAACTCGAGCTTATAACCACCGGGGAAGTGACGATCGCTTTTATGCACAGCGCCTCAAAACGGGCATGCCGGGCTCCGGAATCGATAATCAATGCGCTCAAAGCTCATTTTTGACCATCTCGGGAAGCGATCTTCAAGGAATAGTCATTCCCGAGTATAAATAATAAAAGCGGACGCCTTTTCAGAAAAGGCGTCCGCTTTTTATGCGTAGATTCGTTTGTCGACTATTTATTCGGTAGCCATAAGGGTGATTCCTTTCATCACACCGTAATCCACTTGATAATAATCGCTTCCCGCAGGATATTTAGGATCTCCGGAGAAGTTACCGGGACCCGCCATACCGGGATTAGTCACATGGAATGGCCCCATAAGGTTCTGGTGCGATCCGGTTACCCTGACCTCGATGGTATTGCTTCCCTTGCGCAGGAGCTTGGTAACATCGATGGTGTATGGAGCGAAGGCTACCACTCCGGCCGATTTTCCGTTTACGAACACTTCGCTGACCGTTCCTTTCCAATCACCGAGCGAAACCGCATAGTGTTTTCCGATGTCGGCTACATCGAATTTCTGGCTGTACGAAACGTCCCACGAATAGAACGGAAGACCCTGTTTTTTCCAACTGCCGTAAGAGAGCGAATGGGGAGCGGTGATCTTAAATCCTTTAGAGGCCGGTTCTACCGAAAAATCGCCGACAATATAAACCGGTTCGATTTCAGCATAGACACTCATCTTAGGAATCGATATGGTCAATACGTTCTCGCCTTGTTTGAGGTGTTTTCCGATTTTATAGACAGGGAAAGAGCGGTCGAGCCACCATTTACCCGATTCGGGTTTTACGCGCTGGCCATTGATCGAAACCGCGAATAATTCGGGATGCTCGGCAACTGCGGTTATAGATCCCATCGGGAACGATCCTTCGATAGTGAATTTGTAGCTTGCTTCGAATCCGCCGACAGTCATCGTATCGCGATCATTGAAGATCGTTTTATACTGGGTATTGCCCCACGGATTGCCGGTGAAGCCCGCGTTACGGAAAGCGGCATTGGCAGCCTTCCAGGTGTATGTATCTTTATATAGCGTATCGCGTATACTAAGGTCGAGGAAGTCTATCGCCAAAACATTATCGGACAGTCTTTTTACCACCGCTTCTGAAGAAGGGACCATCTTGTTGGTGTAGTTATAAGTCTGGTAAACGGGATATCCCGATTTTTTCTCTTTCGAGACAAAGAACATGATACTTCCGGCCGGTTCGAGCTTATAGGAGATTTTCATTTTACCGCTGGCGACCTCCTGCACCGGATAGCTATAGAGTTCTCCCGAGAAAAGGTCTATAAGCTGTACATCGCGACCGTTTGCGGTTATCGTTCCTTCGGTAGCCGATTCGAGGCTGGCATTAGTAACGAATATCAGTTCGCCATCGCTCAGCACCCGGCGATGGTGGTAAAGGTTATTGTTGTGTTTGCCGTCGAATGAGATATCGGCATTTCTGAACTCACCCGCGATAACTTCGTCGGTAAGTGCCGAATAATACGATATGTTGGATACGTTCTTGAAGATGGAGTTCAGGTCATTGTCTTTCTCTCCTTCGATAGTCTGGGGAATGGAGAAAGCGACTAGTTTACCGCCCTGGGCTACAAAGTCTTTAAGAAGATGAGCTGTCGCCTGGTCGAGATTCTCAAAATCGGGAGGGATAACCACCGTAGAATAGGATACTTCGCCTACGATAAAACGGCCGTCTTTCACCGAACCGCGGTCGGCAATAATCAGTTCGGAACCAAGATCGTATTCTACCTGTTCTTTTTCGAGACGGGTAACGAATTTCTGGAAATTAAGACCTATTTCCGATATCCTTGTCCTCTCGTGGCGGGCATGCGAATAATACATCCATATGGTAGAGTTCGGCTCAAGAATTATTATATCATTAGGTTGGTTTCCCGATGATAAAAGCTGAGACAGGCGTGCGTGATAGTCGTTCATCACTTTATAGTTCTTGAACCACGAAGCCTGATAGGAGAAGAACGGCGGATAATCGTTCTTGCGTTTACCTCTTAGTGTATAGTTACTGAAATGTTGGTTCATAAAGTTGACTCCTAGTACGTATTCCCAGTCGCCAAGGCGTTTGAAATCGTTGAATGTCGCCTCCCAGCTTGCGCCTCCGTATGTCTCGCTGAGTGTCCGTTTGCGGCCTGTCTGGCGGGCAGCGCTCGCTAGTTCTTTCACCGCACGGATATTACCGAATTGAGCCCAAGGGTGTACGTCATCGAATTGATTGAAAAGCATATCTATCGCCGGCATATGGTGCCACGCGTACATCGCCATATTATCGCCGCCGAGATTCATATCCGGCCATCCGTGTTCCCAGTAGTGACCGGTCCATTCAAGGTCAAGCTTAGAGTAATAATCATACGAAACTTTAGCCCATCTGTCGATAAAGAGTTCGGTAAGCAGTTTATTATAGTCATGGCGGAATTTCTTCCATTCGCCGGTTTCGGCAAACATCATCGGTAACTTAGGGATGGGGTCGTAACCAAAACGTTTTTGGAACTGTTCGAAAAAATCGACAGTCCAACGGATACCGCCGGGGGTTCCGATCTCCGGCTCATCGGTAAAACTGCCTTTGATTATCTTTCCGAATTCGTTGCCGAAATTCTTGATATACCCGCTCATCGTGATTTCGAGAAATTTCTCGGTCACTCCCGGATGTATAAGATCTACGTAAGGATAGCCGCCAGCCATCCATTCCGAGGGTTGGTAATATGTCTTATTGAAGATATAGTACCGCCCGCGTTTACCCATTTCACCGGCGGTTTTGCCGGTTATATCGGTTACCTTGCCTCGTTCCTCTTTCAGGCAAAGAAATACTCGTTGGGCCGTATCCGGAAGTTGTTCTACTGTTGTCATCACCAAACCTGAGCCCTGGTTATATGATTCGGGCATTTCTGCTGGTACATGGCCGCCTGCAAAACCGCTCGGATAAGAGTTTTCATCATATATCCACACGTTCATTCCTAATTCTTTCGATTTTTTGATAGTGTGTGCATACATATCAAACCATTCGTCGGAAAGGTATTCGGTGAGCATTCCCGGACGGGGATGTATGAAAACGCCGCCAAAACCGGCATCTTTCATTTCAGTAAGTTGTTTGTCAAGTTCCTGTTTTGTGATCTTGCCGTTCCATGTATAAAGAGGAGCCGATCGGAAATCTTTCGATGGATTTTTGAGTTGTGATTCCATCTGCGATAGCGACTCATTATTTTCGGTCGCTTGGGTTTGGGCATGGGTTTGGGTTTGTCCAAAGGTAAGCGCACTTATAAAAAT
>JGI994J12354_10002991_pt1 | contig 16095 bp, 14 predicted proteins | sample IntmicLarv3ML3BL_FD_12354 | JGI IMG/M metagenome (IMG submission 12354) | reverse complement strand
GACACACCCGTTCCCATTCCGAACACGACGGTTAAGACCTAAGCGGTCGATGATACTTGGTGGGAAGCTGCCTGGGAAAGTAGATGGTTGCCGGATTCCTATTTTTATATTTTCGCAGATAGCGAGAGAGAGCCTGAATTTTGGCGGCAGAGAATGTTCAAAGTGTTGCTTGAATTAAGAGGCGCGCTAATGGTATGTGCGAACAATATTTGATGATGAATGACTTAGGGAGTTTTAATATGGTCCGTTGGTCAAGGGGTTAAGACACCGCCCTTTCACGGCGGTAACGCGGGTTCGAATCCCGCACGGATCATATGGCGCCATAGCCAAGTGGTAAGGCAAAGGTCTGCAACACCTCTACCCCCGGTTCAAATCCGGGTGGCGCCTTAAAAAGAATCAAAGGAGACTTTGGTTCTTTTTTTGTGGTGTGTTTGAAAGATAAATTGTAATCAAGAACGTCGTTAGAGCGATTGAGGATATATTTCGTTGAAAAGAATACTTTGCTGTGAGGGCTGTGCTTTGACAGAAGATCTGGCAGATGAAATACCGAGTGTATGTGGGGTGCTGTGAACTTTTTTAATGGTTATAAAAATTTTTCATGATTTACGATAACTGCTGAATCAACATTGAACCTCGCGTTTATTATGAGAAGAAGGATGATTTTTTTAAACCAAATGCACAAAAATGAGCAATAACCCTGTAGATATTTGTAGTTTTTGTGCAATCGGCAGAGCTGTCGATTAAGAAGTATATCAATATTTTTTGTTGACAATATAAATTCATTCTGTTAAAGTCTATCTTAACTGAATACAGTTTGTTCCCGATTAAATGCAATAACTGAGAAATGAATATTTTGTTGCAATTCACAGAGAGCCGTTGTTTGGTGAAAAACGGTATGCGCGCAATATATCCCTCACTCACGAGCAGTTCGACTGAAAGCGCTTGCGCTAGTAGGACGTGACCGTTTAGCCGCGTTATAGGCAAAGGATTGATTAGATCCTTTTTGAGATGTTCAATTTATTTTGGACAATTAGGGTGGTACCGCGAATATTTTCGCCCCTAACATTATATGTTAGGGGCGTTTTTTATTTGAATTTCTCGCGATGGGAGCTGTTTTTGCGAAGATGCGCACTTGGCAAAGACAATCAGGAATGGCATAAAAGTGAGTTAACTGATTCGGATATTGAAAAACTTTGGATAACCAAGTGTTCTTCGATTTTGTAAAATAAATAAAAATTGAAAATGGGATCGAATTTGAAGGAGGAAATGAAAATGGCGAAACTTTACTATCAAGAGGATTGTAAATTGGAATTATTGAAAGAAAAAACGGTGGCAATTGTAGGTTATGGTAGCCAAGGGCGCGCACATGCGTTAAACTTAAAGGAGTCGGGTGTTGATGTGGTCGTTGGGCTCTACGAAGGGTCGAAGTCTTGGGCAAAAGCGGAACTGGATGGTTTTCGGGTTATGACGACGAAAGCCGCAACGCAGGCGAGCGATATAATCATGATTTTGGCCAATGACGAAAAGCAGGCGGCGTTATACAAAGAAAGCGTTGCACCGGCTTTGACGGCAGGGAAATATATGGCATTTGCCCACGGGTTTAATATCCATTATGGACAGATTGTTCCGCCGGAAGATGTGAATGTATTCATGATTGCACCCAAAGGTCCGGGCCCAATTCTTCGCAGCTTATATCAGGATGGAAAGGGAATCCCTTGCCTGGTGGCGGTTCAACAAGATCCATCCGGCGATACGAAGGATGTTGCGTTGGCGTATGCTGCCGGAATTGGCGGAGCAAGAGCAGGCGTAATTGAAACAACATTCCAGGAAGAGACGGAAACAGATCTTTTTGGTGAGCAGGCTGTTCTTTGCGGTGGATTGACAATGCTGATGAAAAATGGATTCGAAACATTGATAAATGCGGGATATCAACCCGAGATTGCTTATTTTGAATGTATCCATGAAATGAAATTGGTTGTGGATTTGATTTATGAAGGCGGATTCAATCATATGCGCCGGGTTGTCAGTGATACAGCAGAATATGGCGACTATGTGGCGGGTTCTCGTGTGGTTACAGATGCAGCAAGGGGCGGTATGGAGGAACTTTTAAGCGAAATCCAAGATGGTACGTTTGCAAGAAATTGGTTGCTAGAGAATGCTTGCAATAGACCGTATTTCAATGCAAAACGAAGAATGGAGTCAGAACAGCAACTAGAAAATGTAGGTGCCGAATTGAGACAAATGATGAGCTGGGTGAAGAAATAAGCCTCAAAGAATCTTTGTCTTGATATTACATATGGAAGAAATTCCTGAGACAGCACGTAAGATAAAACGGTATACAGACGGAGACAGAAGAGACATTAGCAGGAGGGAGATTGGATATGATAAGCGACAGAGTGAAAAAAGGACCGGAACGTATGCCCCATCGTTCACTATTCAAGTCCATGGGTTACACGGACAGAGAATTGAGGAAGCCATTGGTTGCCGTAGTAAATGCACACAATGAAATCATTCCCGGACACATTTGCCTGGATCAGATTGCCGAGGCAGTAAAGCGTGGGATTTTGGCCGCAGGCGGCACGCCGATTGAGGTTCCGGCAATTGGTATTTGTGATGGCATCGTTATGGGACATGTGGGGATGCATTATTCGTTGCCCAGTCGTGAGCTGATTGCGGATTCCGTGGAAACCATGGTGGTTGCCCACGGGTTTGACGGTATGGTGCTAATTCCGAACTGTGACAAAATTGTACCCGGTATGCTCATGGCGGCGGCGAGAGTTAACATTCCGGCGGTGGTGATATCTGGTGGACCAATGTTGGCGGGATATGTTGGTGAAGAGCGGAAAGAGGTCAGCCTTTCCAATACCTTTGAAGCAGTTGGTGCGTTTGCGTTGGGCAAAATGGACGAGGCGGAACTGTTGGATTATGAGAATAACTCTTGTCCGTCTTGTGGATCCTGTTCCGGAATGTATACGGCGAATTCGATGAACTGTTTGACGGAAGCATTGGGCATGGGGTTGCCCGGAAATGGTACGTGTCCGGCGGTTTATGCAGAGCGTATCCGTTTGGCGAAAGAGGCCGGATTCACTGTTATGGAGTTGATTGAAAAGAATTTGAAACCGCAGGATATTATGACAGAAGAGGCATTCCTAAATGCATTGACTGTGGATATGGCGTTGGGGTGTTCTACAAACAGCATGCTCCACTTGCCTGCTATTGCACATGAGGCAGGAATTACGATTGATTTGGAATATGCCAACAGCATTAGTGCCAAGACGCCGAATCTTTGCCGATTGGCACCTGCCGGCCCCCATCATATTGAGCAGTTATACAATGCAGGGGGTGTGCAGGCGGTCATGAAGGAGTTGACAAAGAGAAATTTGATTCGTACAGATTTGATGACCGTAAGTGGAAAAACAGTCGGCGAAAATCTGGAGGTTGCGAAGAATCGCAATCCCGAAGTGGTTCGACCGGCGGAGAATCCATATTCCGAAACGGGTGGTATCGCCGTTTTGAAAGGCAACCTTGCAAAAAATGGCTGCGTGGTAAAACGTTCGGCTGTAGCGCCTGAAATGTTGAAATCTGAGGGGAAAGCGCGTGTATTTGATTGTGAAGAGGATGCGATTGAAGCGATTTACGGCGGAAAAATCAACAAAGGTGAAGTTGTCGTAATAAGATATGAAGGCCCGAAGGGCGGCCCCGGTATGCGAGAGATGTTGCAGCCGACATCTGCTTTAGCGGGTATGGGACTGGACAAGGATGTGGCGCTGATTACCGATGGGCGTTTTTCCGGCGCATCGCGCGGCGCAAGTATTGGGCATATTTCTCCTGAGGCGGCGGAGGGCGGCGTGATTGCGCTCGTGCAGGAAGGTGATGTCATCGCAATTGATATTGCATGTGGAACCATCCAACTGCTCGTTCATGACGAGGAATTGGTGGAGAGGCAGAAGGCATGGAAAGCGCCAAAGCCAAGATTTACCGCAGGATACTTGGCAAGATATGCCAAGCTTGTGACTTCTGCAAATACGGGTGCGGTGTTGAAAAACAATTAAATATGAAAGCGGTTGCGTGCATTTTAAAAGAACTCAAGGTTTTTACTTTGGGTTCTTTTTGTTGCATAAAAAGAAAGGAAGGACCATTTTTGAGAATATATATTTGAGGAAGAAAATTGCGAAAATGGGTGCTGGTGATGAGGGGAATGACGTTGACGGTGGTGCAAATTGGGGATATACTGTTAAAATAGGCATGATGGAAACAGGGAATTTCGCGAAGTAGATGAGGAGGAATTTGAAATGCATGATGATAAAAAGGTATTTGTTATTGGCCACAAAAATCCTGATACAGATTCAATTTGCTCCGCTATCGCATATGCAAGGTTGAAGAATGAAACAGACGACGGCGAGTTTATTCCGAAAAGAGCGGGAGATATTAACAACGAAACGGCTTTCGTCTTGGACTATTTTAATGTTGAAATACCGGCGTATATTCCGAATGTAGGAACGCAGGTGAGAGATGTTAAGATCAAAGCGACGCCGGCTCTTACAAAAAATATTTCGATTAAAAAAGCCTGGATTACGATGCGGGATTTGCAAGAGGCGACGATGCCGGTGGTTCAGGATGGTCATTTGGAAGGGATTATTTCGGTCAAAGATATCGCGACTGCCAACATGGATGTCTATGAAACGAAGATTCTTGCTATGGCGAGAACGAGTTATCAGAATATTTTGGAGACCATTGATGGAAGAATGATCGTGGGTAATGAAACGGATATCGTCACGGAAGGGAAAATTTTAATTGGTGCGGCCAATCCCGATTTGTTGGAGAGCTATTTGGACGCCGGAGATATTGTTATTATGGGAAACCGGTTGGAAAATCAACTTTGTGCTGTGGAAATGAATGCCGGGTGTATTGTTATTTGTATGGGCGCGCCGGTTTCAAAGACCATTCAAAAATTAGCGCAAGAGAATGGATGTAAGATTATCAGTACACCTCATGATACGTATATGACGGCGAGATTGATTAGCCAGAGTACACCGATTGAGCATTTTATGCGAAAGAGCAACCTGGTGACGTTTGACCAAGATGATTATATCAGAGAAATTCGGGAGACGATGGTGAAAATTCGTCACAGGGATTTTCCGATTTTGGATAGCAAAGGAAATTATTACGGGATGCTTTCTCGCCGTTCTTTAATCAATATGGACAGTAAGCAGATTATTCTTGTTGACCATAACGAAAAATCGCAAGCAGTTGACGGCATTGATGAAGCGGAAATTTTGGAGATTATTGACCATCATCGCTTGGGTAATTTGGAGACTGCAATGCCTGTATTTTTTAGAAATCAGCCGGTTGGCTGTACAGCCACAATTGTTTATGGACTCTACAAAGAGAATGATGTGGAATTTGACTGTGAAACGGCGGGATTGCTGTGTGCGGCAATTCTTTCGGATACATTGATGTTTCGTTCGCCCACCTGCACACAAAAGGACAAGATGGCGGCAGAAAAATTGGCAGGGATAGCCGGTATTCAGATAGAAGAGTTTGCAGAGCGGATGTTTCGGGCCGGGAGCAGTTTATCAGATAAGACGATAGATGAGATTTTTTATCAGGATTACAAGCGTTTCAATGGCAGTGGTACGGTTTTTGGCGTTGGACAAATCTCATCTTTGGATAAAGAGGAGTTGATGGAGCTTTGCCCTCGGATTCTGGAATTTATGGAGACAGAGGTTCAAAATATGGATATGGCATTTTTTCTCTTAACAAATATTTTGACGGAGTCTTCTACGTTGGTTTTTGCGGGGAGCAGAGCAAGGGAAGTTGTAGAGAGTTCTTTTAACGTGGAGGTTTTGGCGGAATGGATTGATTTGGATGGGATTGTTTCAAGAAAGAAACAGTTTGTTCCGCAAATATTAAAAGCGTTACAATAAGGAGTTAGGATGAAAAATTATAAAATGATTCTTCGTTATGATGGCGGACGTTATGACGGGTGGCAAAAACAAGGGAACACGGAAAACACAATCCAACAACGTTTAGAGGAGATCATATCTTGTTTGGCAGGATGTAAAATCGAGGTATTTGGTTCGGGGCGTACGGATGCGGGCACGCATGCATGGGCGCAGACAGCGAATTTTCATATGTGTTGGACGGGCAGTGTAGATGAATTGAAATTGGCCATAAATGAGCAGTTGCCCGAGGACATTGCGGTTGTTTCTTTGGAAGAGACATCCGATCGTTTCCACAGCCGATTGAGCGCTAAGGCGAAAACGTACGAATATACCATTTGGCTGGGAAATGAACCGCCTGTGTTTTGGCGGAGATATATATTTTGGTGTAAGAAGGATTTGGATACGCAGAAGATGGAAGTGGCGGCGAGGGTTTTCGTCGGCAGGCATGATTTCAAGAGTTTTTGTGCAAACAAGAGGACGAAAAAGTCTACAGTTCGGGAGATATATGATATATCGTTTCGTTATGAAGGGCGGCGTTTGGTTATCGCTTACCATGGGAATGGATTTTTATACCAAATGGTTCGAATTTTGACGGGAACCCTGATAGAGGTAGGCGAAGGAAAAAAAGAGATTCGTGATATGGAAGCGATTATTTTGGCGAAAGACCGTGAGGCGGCAGGGTTTACTGCTCCGGCCAAAGGGCTGATGCTAAAAGAGGTTTTCTACGGAGAGGGGCAGGGTTTATGATACGCATAACGGAGTTGAAATTACCCGTTTCGCATGAGCGGGAAGCATTGTATAAAAAAGCGGCAAAGGCCTTGCGCATAAGGGCAGAAGAGATTCAAGATTTAGTGGTGTTTAAGCGGTCTTTGGATGCAAGAAAGAAGGACAACATTCACTATGTTTATGTGGTGGATGTCGTGGTTGCAAATGAAAAAAAGATATTGGAGAAAGTAGGTGGAAGAAGTGTAACGCTTTCACCTGATTTTAAATATCGCTTTCCGGAAGGGCAAATTCAGATGGATAGGCGGCCGGTTATTGTCGGATTTGGGCCGGCGGGTATGTTTTGCGGACTGCTTATGGCACAGATGGGAATGAAGCCGATTATTGTTGAGCGTGGGGTGGCGGTGGAAGCGCGTCGAGTGGATGTGGCGCGATTTTGGAAAGAAGGAGAATTGAATCCCGAAAGCAATGTGCAGTTTGGCGAAGGCGGTGCAGGGACGTTTTCTGATGGCAAGCTGACGACGAGGATCAAGGATCCGAGATGCCGCAAAGTGTTAGAGGAAATGGTTCGGGCGGGTGCGCCGGAAGAAATATTATATGATGCAAAGCCTCATATTGGCACGGATTTGCTTCAGCCAATGGTGAAGCGGATAAGGGAAGAGATTATTCGTCTTGGCGGAGAGGTTCGTTTTTCATCGAGAATGGATGATATAGAAGTGGTTGACCAAACGGTGAGAGCAATCACGCTGAATCATGGTGAGAGAATTGAGACGGATGATTTGATTCTTGCATTAGGACACAGTGCGAGAGATACATTTGAATTGTTACATAAAACGGGATTTTCTCTGGAACAAAAGCCTTTCGCTATGGGTGTGCGCATTGAGCATTCCCAGGCAATGATAAATGCGGCTCAATATGGAGAATCGGGTAGTCAGCTGCCAGCAGCGGATTACCGCTTGACGCATACGACGCAGAAGGGCAGAGGGGTATATACATTTTGTGTGTGCCCGGGCGGATATGTGGTCGGAGCGGCTTCGGAAGAAGGGCGGCTTGTGGTTAATGGTATGAGCGAATATGCGCGCGACGGAGAGAATGTGAACTCTGCTTTACTGGTTCAGGTGTTTCCGGAGGATTTTGGCAGCAATCACCCTTTGGCAGGCATATATCTTCAGCGTGAATTGGAAGAGTCAGCATTTGCTGCGGGGGGTAAAAATTATTTTGCACCGGTGCAAACAGTTGGTGGCTTTTTGAAAAAGGAGCAAAAGGATGGTGTTTGTGCCACGTATAAACCGGGTATAACGCTGTGCGATTTGCACGAGGTATTGCCGCGATTTATGGCAGAAGCACTGGAAGAGGCGATTCCTGCTATGGGGAAGCGGCTTCGAGGATTTGATTGCGAGGAGGCATTGCTGAGCGCGGTGGAGAGCCGAAGTTCTTCGCCTATTCGTATTCTGCGCGATAAAGATGGAGAAAGTACGGCGCTAAAGGGCGTATATCCTGTGGGAGAAGGTGCAGGATATGCGGGCGGTATCGTTTCGGCGGCGGTAGACGGTATTTCGGCGGCGGAACATATTTTCATGAAGTATAAAAAATAAGAAAAGCCTTTCATCTGTAATCTCGATGAAAGGCGTCTTTTTATTTAAGCGTTTTCCTGAGAGAAAATCGAAACAAAACGTCGTTGGGCGAAGGGTTATATGTGTGAAGAAACTTTGTCATGTCCGTCAGGAATTTGGTGTGCATATTTTTACAAGTTTGCGGGATTTGAAGCATACGATAACAGTGGGGGAAAAGAAACTTTACCGAAGGGGGAAAAAATGGTATACTCGTAGGACGAAGTTTTGTCGAAGGACAGACAAAACCAGCGGTTTCTTGCCGGCTGTATATATAAGGGAGAAAGGGTTTTAAGCGCCAGAGCCACAGGCAAGGTGGTTGACGAGGTAGAAGTGATCGAGGATTCGGCGGATGCTTCTCGTCCATTCGTTTGGGGACGCAGGTCTTTTTACAAAAGAAAGGAGCAATCCTTTTAACAAAGAAAAAGACGGCAGACGAATATTATTTTCGGAGGAAATTTTATGTGTGGAATTGTTGGATATATTGGAAAAAAAGACGCAACGCCTGTTCTGCTTGGCGGGTTGGCGAAGCTGGAGTACCGTGGGTATGATTCGGCGGGTATCTCCATTTATAATGGAGGAATACATACCGTAAAGACAAGCGGACATCTGGCTATGCTCTCGGAGAAAATTGAGAAGAGTGAAAAGGTTCTTTCTCATATTGGGATTGGACATACCCGTTGGGCAACCCACGGGGAGCCTAATGATAGAAACAGCCATCCCCATAACAGCGGCGATGGAAAAATCTCCGTTGTCCATAACGGAATTATCGAGAATTATCTGGAGTTGAAAGCGTTTTTGCAAGGTAAGGGATATACATTTCTCTCGGATACAGACACGGAGGTAGTGGCGCAGTTATTCCATTACTATTACGATGGAGATGGTCTGCAAACGCTGCGAACCGTGCTAGAACAAATGCGCGGGGCATATGCGTTGGGAATTTTATGCAGTGATAATCCTGATCAGATTCTGGCCGTGCGCAAGGACTGTCCATTATTAGTGGGAATTGGCGATGGTGAAAATTTCATCGCATCGGATATTCCGGCATTATTGGAATATACGAGAGATTATTACTTGTTGGATGATAACGAGATTGTATGTTTGGAAAAGGATCGTGTTGCGTTATACGATTTGGATGGAAACCCCATAGAGAAGGAAGTCTATCATGTTTCATGGGATATTGCAGCGGCGGAAAAAGGCGGCTACGAATATTTTATGATGAAGGAAATGATGGAACAGCCGGAAGCATTGCGCAAAACAATTTCTCCCCGTATTTCAGAGGGCAAAATTGCACTGGATGGATTGTCTTTATCGAAGGAAGAAATCGCAAAAATCAACCGTATTCATATCATTGCCTGCGGCAGTGCGTGGCACGCGGGGATTGTTGGGAGATATGTGCTGGAAGAGTTGAGCCGAATTCCTGTGGAAGTGGATATTGCTTCGGAATTCCGTTACCGCAATCCGATTTTGCATCCGGATGATTTATGTATTATTGTCAGTCAATCGGGAGAAACGGCAGATACGCTTGCGGCTTTGCGTGAGGCAAAACGACAAGGTGTTAGGGTGCTTTCTATTGTGAATGTGGTTGGCAGTTCTATCGCCAGAGAAAGCGACGATGTTTTGTACACGTGGGCGGGCCCGGAAATTGCTGTGGCGACAACGAAAGGGTATACGACGCAGTTGTCCGTATTATATCTATTGGCGCTGCATTTTGGATATGTGAGAGGCAAGCTGAACGACGATGCGTATCTCGCTTATATGGAAGAGTTACAAATGCTGCCTGAAAAAACCGAAGCCATTTTGAAGCTGGACAAAGAAATAGAGATGCTGGCTGAGAAATATGCATGGAGTGAGAATGTATTCATTATTGGCAGAGGTCTGGACTATGCGGCGGCAATGGAGTCCTCGCTGAAGCTCAAAGAAATTTCTTATATTCATAGTGAAGCCTATGCGGCGGGTGAGTTGAAGCATGGAACCATTTCCTTGATAGAGGAAGGTACGTTGGTTATTGCGATTGCGACACAAGAAGGATTGGTTGAAAAGCTCCTGAGCAATGCGAAGGAAGTGAAAGCCAGAGGTGCAAAAGTAATTGCGATTGCCGTTGAGGGAAACACGCTGGCGGACAAAGTGGCGGACGAGCTGATCTATCTGCCGAAGGCGGCGGATATTTTTGCCGGTTCTTACAGTGTGCTGCTGATGCAGTTATTCGCTTACTACGTGGCGGTTGCCAGAGGTTGCGATGTAGATAAACCGAGAAACTTGGCGAAGTCGGTAACGGTGGAATAAAAAATAAATAAGGTACTCCGCGGCTGATTTTTTGAAAAATATAGCTTTATTTCGGCGATATTTTTTTGGAATACATCATGGCAACGTGATTGCGGAGTACCTTTTTATATGCGTTTGCGGCTATATATAGATAAACATTTATATAACCAGACGATGTTTCGACAAGCGGATGTCTGATTTTTCGAAAAAGCAGAAGAAAAACACAGAAATCTTTGGGATTTGAAGTGTTGACAAGGCGTGTTAGGAGTGGTAAACTCATGATAGATTAGCTGAGGCTAACGATAGCGCAATTATGCTCATTTTGTATCAAGGAGGAGGAAGCAGAATGCCCCTTATATTTGCACAGCCGGGAATTCCGCAGACAATTAAAAAAATCGGAGGGAAAGATGAAACCAAGCGATTTTTGGAAAACTTGGGCTTTGTTACAGGAGGAGAAGTGACAGTTATCTCTGAATTGGACGGCGATATGATTGTCAATGTAAAAGACTGTCGTGTTGCAATCAGCAGAAATATGGCGATTAGAATAATTGTATAAGGAAGTGGGGAGAAAATGAAGACGTTAAAGGACGTAAAGATCGGCGAAACCGCAACGGTGGTTAAGCTAATCGGCGAAGGCCCTGTTAAAAGGCGTATTATGGATATGGGTATTACAAAGGGCGCTGAGGTTTTCGTTCGGAAAGTTGCGCCGCTGGGCGACCCTGTGGAGGTAACCGTAAGAGGATATGAGTTGTCCTTGAGAAAAGCGGATGCAGAAACGATTATGGTTCAGTAATTCATCGTTATAAGTAGGGGTTAGTGAAGAGGTACTAACCATTTTTCATGTAAAAAAGTTAGCAGAAGCTAACGGTGGGAGGAATTGAAAATGGCAATTAGAATTGCACTTGCCGGCAATCCAAACAGTGGTAAGACGACACTGTTTAATGCTTTGACCGGCTCAAACCAGTTTGTTGGTAACTGGCCGGGTGTAACAGTTGAAAAGAAAGAAGGCCGATTGAAGGGGAACAAAGAGATAAATATTATGGATTTGCCTGGTATTTACTCTTTGTCACCTTATACTTTGGAAGAGGTTGTAGCAAGAGATTACTTAATTGGTGAGCGTCCGGATGCAATTTTAAATATTGTAGACGGTACAAACCTAGAGCGAAACTTATACTTAACCACACAACTAGCTGAGCTAGGCATTCCTATGGTCATTGCTGTGAACATGATGGATATCGTTCAAAAGAGCGGTGACAAAATCGACATGGACAAGTTAAGCAAAGAGTTCGGATGCAAGGTTGTGGAAATTTCCGCACTAAAAGGAACAGGCATTACGGAGGCGGCGGCAGCGGCAGCGGAAGCGGCAAACGCCAAGAAAGCGCCTGCGCACCAGAAGTTTGCGGAAGAGGTCGAAGCGGCGCTGGAAGTGCTGGCGGCAGAAGTATCTGCGAATATCTCGGAAGAGCAAAAACGATTCTATACGGTAAAATTGTTTGAAAGAGACAGAAAGGTGGTTGAGAGGATTAAGCTGACAGCCGATGCAGAGCGTGCCATTGAGCAGGCGGAAACCAGCATGGATGATGACAGCGAAAGTATCATCACCAATGAAAGATATATATACATTGCCAGAATGCTCAAAGGCATTCACCAAAAGCAGAACCAGGGAGGATTGACGACTTCTGACAAAGTTGATCAGATTGTTACAAATCGTTGGTTGGCATTGCCTATTTTCGCTGTTGTAATGTATATTGTTTACTACGTTTCTGTAACTACCGTGGGTGGCTGGGCGACAGATTGGGCAAATGACGGTGTGTTTGGCGATGGCTGGCACCTGTTTGGCATAGGCTCCGCGGAAGCAGGAGAAGCGACCGAGGCATATGAGATTGAAATGGCTAAGATCGACGCGTTTATAGAGGCGGCTACCGATGAAGGCATCGATACAGAGGCTGTGGAAGAAGCATTGGCCTTGAGTGAAGATGATTTTGAAGACGAAGAGGAATTTAAAGTAGCAGCGGCGGAAGCGGACGAAGCAATTGCAGCGTTCATGGTGGAAGCGGCGGGCATCGAAGCGGAATATGTATATGAGGATGAAGACGGCGAGGTCGTTGAAGAGGGTATCGTTGATATTGCTGATTTCGACATTGCTTTAATAGCGGAAGAGCCTGATCCTGCGGATTATGGTGTTTGGATTCTCGGCATTCCGGTGTTGTTTGAAAATGCATTGGATGCAATGAACGTAACGTCCGAGGTGTCTCGCGGCGTAATACTGGATGGTGTTGTCGCCGGTGTTGGTGCAGTATTAGGTTTTGTGCCACAGATTTTAATTTTGTTTATTTTCTTAGCGTTCTTGGAAGGCTGCGGCTATATGGCGCGTATTGCCTTTATTATGGATAGAATTTTCAGAAAATTCGGTTTGTCGGGCAAGTCTTTTATTCCGATGTTAATCGGTACGGGTTGCGGTATTCCGGGTGTTATGGCGTCCCGAACGATTGAGAATGAGAGAGACCGAAGAATGACGATTATGACAACGACATTTGTGCCCTGTGGTGCGAAGCTACCGATTATTGCTTTGATTGCAGGCGCGTTGTTTGGCGGCGCTCCTTGGGTGGGTCCGAGTGCTTATTTTATCGGTATTGGTGCAATTATCGTTTCCGGTATCATATTGAAGAAAACAAAAATGTTCACAGGCGATCCCGCGCCTTTCGTAATGGAATTACCTGCATATCATATGCCGACGGTTGGCAATATTTTAAGAAGTATGTGGGAAAGAGGTTGGTCCTTTATTAAGAAAGCGGGAACGATTGTTTTGCTTTCTACAATCGTAATTTGGTTCTTGTCCAGTTTCGGTATGGTTGATGGTTCTGTCGGCATGGTTGAAGATTTGAGCGAGGGCTTCTTGGCAGCAGTGGGTAGTGCAATTGCTTGGGTTTTTGCTCCTCTTGGCTGGGGCCATTGGCAGGCTGCTGTTGCAGCAATTACAGGATTGGTTGCGAAGGAAAACGTTGTTGGTACATTTGGTATTTTGTACGGTTTTGCGGAAGTCGCAGAGGATGGCGTGGAAATCTGGAGTCTGCTTGCGGGCGATTTCACAACCGTTTCTGCTTACGGTTTCTTGGTGTTTAACTTGCTTTGCGCGCCTTGCTTTGCTGCAATTGGTGCAATCAGAAGAGAAATGAATAATGCAAAATGGACGACGTTTGCGATTGTTTATCAGACTGTATTTGCATATTTAGTATCATTTGCTATCTATCAATTGGGAACGGCCTTTACAGGCGGCGGTTTTGGTATTGGCGCGATACTTGGGTTTGCAGTTGTGGCCGGTTTTGGATATTTCCTATTCAAGCCGGAGTCAAGAGCGGTTAAAAAGACGGAAAAAACAGATATAGATACAACGGTTTAAAAAAGGAGGTGCAGCAATGGGAGATATAATTGTAGGTGCTTTGCTGGTACTCATTGTTGTGGCAATCATTTGGAAAATGCGAAAGGACAAGAAAAACGGTACATCCTGCTGTGGCGGTTGTACGGGTTGTGGTCCTGCTGCGACAAAAGAAATGGATTTCTGCGGTTGTGGTTGCGACGAGCAGAATAAGAAATAAAAAAAGGCTATTGGGAGACCAATAGCCTTTTTTTATTGTCTGAAAGGAGCCGAAGGAAGGAGGGAAGTTGGATTCATCCATGCGTATAGATTTTTGAAAAATGAGCACTGCCTGGACTGCTTGGACTGCTTGGAATTCAAATATGGTTTTAACGGAAGAGAAATCGTGGGTGTCATGATTTTGAAGCAGACAGCGTTCTCTTTTCTTGTTAGGTTGTATAGTATTGATTATGCGATATGGAAGATACATGATCTTCATAAGGGAGATACAGAGGAATGAATTTTTCTGACAGCGAGGGGAAGCGATGTTCCTGAAGAATTTCTTTTGGTGAAGATGAAGAGTTGTGAGTATGGGTTGGGTGCAGGGTATCGATTCTCTTATTCGCGCGTGTTTGTATTGTTTATGCATGGTTCGCAAAATCATGCAAATAAATGATTTTCATAAAAGGCATCCGAAGGCATGAATTTCTTCTGGTGGAGCCGAGGCAGAGGTGTGATACCTCTTGAAAATCATGGCTGATGAACGGTGAAAGAGCACTTGCAAACGCAAGTGCTCTTTCAGGAGATATTGTTTATAGATAAGAGAGGATAACTTTATGTAATCAATATGCGGCGAATTTTTCGCCGAATTGTTTACAAGCTTCTTTTCCGTCTGCATCAGGGAATCCGTTAACGATTAACCCTTCGTCGAGCAGATTCAAACCGGCGCTGGTAGCTTTTTGATACCAGTCACGCATCCATTGACCATCTCCCCAACCATAAGACCCGAATAAAGCAACTTTTTTGCCTTTTAAAGCGGGCTCAACAGTCGTGTAGAAAGGTTCAAATTCAGCTTCTTCCAAAACTTCGTCGCCCATGGAGGAGCAACCCAAAGCAATCTTGTCGTAGTCGGCAACATTGCCAGAAAAATCGCTGACTGCATAAATTTCTGTGTCAGCTCCCATAGCAGCCGCAATCGCTTCTGCCATTGCGGTTGTGTTACCAGTTCCGCTCCAATAAATTACTGCATTTTTCATCAATACAACCTCCTGTAATCTGCACTCTTAATAATGTTTTTATGATGCACCCAATAAGGAAAAGATGGAGGCACCGGTTTTTGCGTGAGTCATGAGTTGTTCTCTGCATAACTCATAGCTTTGGAAAGTACGAGTTGCTGATGCCACGTTACCATAAACTTTCCAAAATCCGCACACTTTATAATGCTGTCCTTTCTCCCGGATGAATGCGAAAACGTCGTCCACCGGATAGCCAAGGAAAAATCCTATTTCGTGAGGGAAATCTTCGTTTCTTGCAATGCGGTTTCTTAAGTGTGCCAAAGTCAGTGTTAGGAAATCAGGCGAAGATATGTCGCCAAAGTAGCCTTCTGTTCTTAAAAACGCGCTGACACTGGGCTGGCTTAAATAAGAAATCATCTTATCTTTGCGATAGACAAGCAGGAAAACCCGTTTGCAGCAGCAATATAAGTACTGTAAAGATATACCCAAACGTGCCAGCTTTTTTTGATAATGTGCTACTTCTTTTCGTATTTCCGGTAGCTGTGATGAGGGAAGCGAAAAGAGATTCGCCTGTTTCAGCCCCATAAGAGCAGGTGCTCCGTGATAAATAATCTGTGTTTCGAAATCGGACATAATACACCGCCTAATGTTAGTTTATACTAACTTAAGTCTGACAATAAGACTCCAAAATTTTCTTCAATGCTGACGAGGAAGAACTATGCGAACGAGCAATATGGATATTGCTCTTCTGTGCTTCGTGAACGGCGCCGTTTGCCATGATATGCGAAACGGTACTGGTAAAGAGAACGATTAAGTCTGCTTGACCAATTTGTGCGCGGAAATTACCGGGTAGCTGTGTAAAGACTTTGCCCTTGCAATTATATTTCTTGCAAATATCCATATATTGACGTATCATACGGTCATGCCCGCCAACGATAACAATGCTCATGTAACGACCTCCC
>JGI994J12354_10002990_pt1 | contig 16096 bp, 13 predicted proteins | sample IntmicLarv3ML3BL_FD_12354 | JGI IMG/M metagenome (IMG submission 12354) | reverse complement strand
GCATCTGAATCTGATGTTGACCCTCTTTGTGGGCTTTTCTCTGTCTTTCGGCTTGGGCCTGGGGTATCCACCGTAACCTGAGGTTACCTCTCTGAATCTCCTCTGACCCCATTTGAGTTCACTGGCCTTCTTTTTCTTGACTCTTTCCACATCGTGATCGGTGTGGGTCTTGCAAAAGGGACAGTACGTCTTGATAGTTCTGGGCATTTTCATATTTATCACCTAAAGTGAATCGGAACGTGCTAATATCGAGGTTATATTAAAACCTCTCTCTTATTATAAGCGGTATTATGGGGGTTATTTTTCCATCTTGGTTATGGTGCCGTCAGGGTGAGATACCAGAACCGTCGATGCGGTGTTGAGGAACAGTCCGTTCTCCACGACCCCCGGGATGACGTTCAGCCGCGATTCCAAAAAGAACGGGTTGTCGATGGATTCGAATTTACAGTCGTATACGTAATTTCCGCAATCCGTAGTGAAGGTCTTTCCGTCGATCGTTCTCAGAGTGGGAACGCATCCCTGTTTTCCCAGGGCGTAAGCGGTCTTCGAATGACCATATGGAATGACCTCCACGGGTAAGGGAGATCTGGTTCCGAGTTTTGCGACTATCTTGGAATCATCAACGATTATTATCTCTTTCAGGGTTGCGGCGGCAACTATCTTCTCCCTGAGGAGCGCACCTCCTAACCCCTTGATCAGCTGAAGGTTCGGATCCACCTCGTCAGCACCGTCGATCGTGACGTCAACGTGATCCACATCGCATAACGGGACAATTTTTATCCCGCATTCCGCGGCAAGGGTCTCCGTTTGTCCGGAAGTGGAGACACAGGTTATCTTGTATCCGCCGGCAATAAGTTCTCCGACCCTTTTGATGGCGAAAGCCGCGGTGGATCCGGTGCCCAGCCCGACGACCATTCCGTCTTTTACGTAATCGTTGACCGCTTTTTCGGCAACTATCTTTTTGAGATTCGAAGATCCCGTCGAGTCCATATTGTCAATTTCCCCTGTTTGCCCAATAGCATACTTGTTTATTTCCTTTATTGACTCGGTCGTGTTTTCGATATGCAGAACGAACGAAAAACATGTGAAAATTAAATTAGTGTGCGGTAGTTCTCGGTCTATGCGTTTGGCCGTACTGTATTCCGGAGGCAAGGATTCCACGTTCGCTATGTATTTGGCGCAGCAGATGGGGCACGAGATCCCGTACGCCGTCAGTATGATCCCCGAAAAGGGAGAATCTTGGATATTCCACGTTCCGAACATGGGCGTTGTGCCCAGGATGGCGGATGCAATGGGCGTCATATCGATCACGGCAGGCACCGACGGTACGGAAGAGGGGGACATGGAGGGGCTGAAAAAAGCTCTTTCCGGATTAGATGTCGAGGGAGTTGTTACCGGCGCTGTATGGTCGGATTATCAATGGGACAGGATAAACTGGATATGCGATGAACTCTCCTTAAAAGTGATATCTCCTCTCTGGAGAAAGGATCAGGATATTGTGCTCAGCGAACTCATCGATTCGGGGATCAAGGCGCTGATCATAGGATGTTACGCCGAAGGATTTGACGGATCATGGCTGGGAAGGCCAATCGATGAGGATGCGGCCAAGGATCTCAGGAAACTGAGGAACACAAGAGGGATAAGCGTGATCGGAGAGGGAGGGGAATATGAATCATTCACTATTGATTCTCCGACGTACAAGTATCCTCTGCAGATCCTCGGATGCGAGAAGGAATGGGACCGGAACAGCGGCACTTTGAAAGTGCTCGATATCGGTCCGGCGGATCAGTGACCGCTTCTTTCTATCGCTTTCACGATGTTGTTTATTTCTCTCTGAGGGTCCTTCCACATCCCGGGAGTCCAGACGCGGTGTATGTGCCAGCCTCTTGATTCCAGGTATTTTTGTCTGTGGTAATCCCTTTCTCTTGTGGATTCCGACATCTCGTAGATGTGACTGTCGCACTCGATACCGAGAATGAATTTGCCGTCCTGTTTGATCGCAAGATCGATCTGATATCCTCCGATACCGACGTTCTTCTCTACGCTGTATCCCTTCCTGACGAGGGTGTTGTAGACACGTTCTATCACCGGGGATTCGTCAAGCACGGGCTGAGTGGACATCCATTTGTTGTCTCCGAAAGAATCGAGGATACTGGTCGCAAGGGCTTTCTCCCCGCTGCTTACCGCTTCCGCATACTGGAGGTATTTCTTCAGGATCTTTGGTCCGTCGTTCTTCGTGGTCTCAACCTGCAGCTCTCCTGCGTCGAAGGACGTCACGATATGGATCTTCTTCTTTGCACGGCTGATGGCAACGTTAAGACGGTTCTCTCCGCCGCGGTTGTTGAGCCATCCGAACCTCTGCATGAGTTTTCCCTCTCTGTTCTTGGCATATCCGATCGAGAAGATGATGACGTCACGTTCGTCTCCCTGAACACTTTCTATGTTCTTGACGAAAAGACCCACATCCTCTCCGTTGTCGAATCTGAGCATTTCCTTGTTGACGGTTCTTCCGAATTCGGGATCGATCGCACTCTCGTCGTCGATCAGGTCGCTTATCAGGTCTCTTTGGGAGACATTGAACGTTATTATTCCGACGGTCTCGTTGGAAGTACGTGTTTGGAAGAACTCCTTCAGGAGTTCGACTATCGCCCTTGCTTCCTTGACATTCGCTTTGCCTTCCCAGAGTCCGTTGACCTTGTGGACCTCTATCGGAGGTCTTTCCGGCTGAATGACGTTGGGCGAAACATACAGTTTTCCGCCGTAGAATGCGTAATTGGAGAATGCGATGAGTTCCTCATACTTGGAACGGTAGTGGAAGTTCAGAAGGATGTTGTCGTAACGGCATCTCGCAAGGTCCAGAAGGCTTTCTTCTTCCAACGCTGCAGATACCTCATCCTCTTCTTCGTCAAAGTCTTCCTCGTTGCCGAATTCCATACGTCCGGTACCGAGACTCGAGGGACGGAGCTGCTTGTGGTCTCCGGCGACGATGACCTTCTTCGCACGGTATATTGAGGGTACTCCCTTCTCGACATACATCTGCGAAGCCTCATCAAATATCAGAAGATCGAACAATCCCATTTCCAGAGGCATGATCTCCGACACCACTTCGGGGGTCAGCAGCCATATCTTGACTCCTTTGAAGAGTTCGTAACTGTACCTGTTGACAAACTTACCCAGACTCCATTTTCTTTTGCTTTCTATTATCCTTACGATGTCGCCGCGTCTTTTCGACTCGGTTATGAAACGCAGATTTTCCTGAAGTATTTCCTCGACCTTGTCGCGAGTGAGGATCTTCTTCTCCTCGACCTTCCTGTCCATGTCATGAACTATGCTGTCGAAGTCCTGTATATCCTGAAGCAATGCTTTGTTTTCCGCATCGAATTTCTGAAGGTGGTGATTAAGAACAAATTTCAAGATCATGTCGTTGCATGCATCGAAGGATGAACCGGAGGCTCTGGCAAGCGTCACGAGATCATGCCCGTAAATACGTTCGCTCTCATTGAGTTTGTCGTAGACGGTGGATCTTGACGCGTACAGATCATAATCATCCAAAGCGGAGATCACCGCCGTGGGATCATCCAATACCGTCTGTATCGTGTGTTCATTGTACTTGTTGAAGTATTTGTCGAGCATGGCCGTGGCTTCACGGTTTACTTTGCTCTTGGAGAACATCTTTGACAGGAAACCCTTGGATCTCCATTCTATCATCTGGCTCTCCAGATTCATAAGGTCCGCTTTCATCTCGCCGATGTTATATTCCGAAAGGTCCGCTTTCATCTGAGTGAACCATGGTGTTTTCTCGATACAGTTGCAGTATTCGTTGAAGTTGCCCATCATGGTGCGGTCGCCGTACTTTCTGTTCAGTTCCTTCAATTCATAATATTTCAATGCAAGGAGCTTTGCGGATACCGCGGCCTTGATCATCTTGTACTTCTCGTATTCGATCTTGTCCTCGAGATCCAGCCATTTTTCCATTGCGTAGAGTTTGTAAGGCTCGATACCGAAGTCGTTGGGCGTGTACATCTTGTCTGCGATGTGGGAAAGTACGGACACATCCTTGTCTATACTCTCGGACAGCGGCATGAGGTCCGAACCCTTTCTCGGAAGGCCGACCTCCAGCATCCATCCGAGTTGCTGGTAGAAAGGATCCTTGTTGGCAACATCATCGATCATAAGACAGTATTTGGAAAGGTTCCCCAATCTTGAATAAACGACATCCAAGGCTGTTTTCTTCTCCGACACGAGGACAACAGTCTTCCCCTTGTTGATAGCGGATGTTATCAGCCCTGTTATGACCTGTGATTTTCCGGTTCCCGGGGGACCCTGTACAACCAGTTCGTCGCTTTTCTCTATAGCGGTGATGACGTTCTCCTGCGCACTGTTCAGAGAATTGATGTATGTGATGCTGACCTCCGAGGCTTCGAGTCCTTTCTCTCTGAGCGCCGGCAATGAAAGAGGGCCGGGGAATTCTGAATAGAAGTCTCCTTTGTTCAGATCCTTGATAAGGTCTGTGAGGAGGCCGTTGATCTCACCCTTCGCAATGATATCGTCGAAATCCTTCTGGATGTAATTCGAGTATGTAGGGTATTTTCCCAGGATGACGTTGTTGACTATGTGCAGATCCCCGGGCAGATATTTGGGGAATTCTCCTGTTCTGTAGTCAACGAAGTGGATAGGAGGTCCGTACGTGCATTGGATCTGCAGTCCCTGCTCTTCGTAGAAACCGATAAGATTACTGATGAAAGATTCTCCGGTATAGTCGTCGATCACACTTCCTTTGTCGGTGGTTCCTTTCATTCTCTTTCCGCCGAACTTGAAGAACGCCAGAGTAAGCGCGTTGTTGTAGACGGCATCCCTGGAACTGTCGAGTTTGAGGGTGACACTCTTTGAGTCTTTCTCAAGTATAACAGGGAAGAGTGCCAACGGGGCGCGGATATCGAAGTCCTCCCCCGGAAGCCTTCCTTCCACGAAGGGATATGCGATGTAAAGGTCGTACTGACCCTTGTCTCTCGTATCGCGGTTGACCTCTCTGATTATCTCCGTTAAGTGTTTGAAGATCCTGAGTTCTTCCTGACTCTTGGTGGAATCGCAGAGCTTGAGTGTGTGTTTCTTACCGAAGAGGAGGCCCATGATATCCAGGCCCAGAATGGTCGTGAGGTCGAACGCATTCTTCCTGTAGATCTTCCCCTGATAAAGAAGGCGGTTGCTGCCGCTTATGTTCACGAGTTTCTTTTGGAGTTCTTTCAGTGTGCCTGCGACATCGCGGTCCATATTGGAACCTTTGGCGGCGGTCATGGCATACTTCTTGGTGACCGAAAGGAAATCTTCCCCGTAAAGTTCAACGAACCTTTGGCCCACGCCGGGTATTGCAGCGAAATCGTCGACCTTGGTAGGTACGCGGTGAGTCATCTCTGTTATTGCTTCATCAGAACATATCGTCGGCACTCTGCCGTTGGAATAGGTTCTGTCTTCGCGCAGCCTTTCGCGAAGCTCATACAGTTCAGAGTACAGGTCATCCTCAAGTCCCATACGACCCGAACAGTATTTCGATGATTTATAACCGTCGTAGGTTCCGCAGTGATTAACTTAATATGCAGAGTCACAAATAAAGCACTATGATAGAGATAGGAATGGTGAATGAAAAAACGGTCCAGGTAACTCGAGAGAACACAGCAGAGGCCATGGGCAGCGGCACGCTTCCGGTATTCGCCACACCCGCAATGATACTTTTGATAGAACAAACAGCATCGGAGTGCGTTGCTGCTCATTTAAATGACGGAGAGAGTTCTGTCGGAACATTACTGAACGTGAAGCACGTTGCACCCTCCATCATAGGTTCCGAGGTAAGGTGCAGGGTCGAACTCAAGGAGATCGACAGGTTCAGATTGATATTCAATGTTAATGTTCGTGATCAAATCGACGAGATAGGGGTCGGAACACACGAGAGATTCATCGTGAAAGCGGAAAAGTTCATGATGAAAGCAAAGGATCGAACATTCTCATAATGTTCTTTTTTCTTTGACTGCGAACGATACGGCAAGGGCCACGACAGCGATGATCGCCCCGATCACCATCGAGAATACGAAACCGTCAAGGAAGATATCCGAGGGCAGATCGGAGAAATCGATGTTTCCCGCGCCGGAACCGAATGCGAAAAGCATAGCGAATAACGTTGTACCGATAGTACCGCCCAAATATATCGATTCGTTCATGAGGGTGGATCCCATCTCACGGCTTTCATCCGATACCTCTTCAATGATACGGCTTCCCATGGGACCGCCGCAGAATGCCCATACCAAACCCATACAGAACAGCGAGATGATCAAAGGTATCAGCAATCCCTCCCTTGAGAGTGCGGCCATCAGTACGAATGCGATCAGCAATACGAAGCAGGATGCGACCGAGAACCATCTTCTGCCTGTCCTGTCGGACCATCTCGAGATCGGGACACTCAAGGCTAAGGTGACCAACGGCGCTATGAGAAGGAACATCCCGCTTTTCGATGAAGAGAATTCCAGCGTATTGCTCATGTAGAACGGGACCAGATATGCCAGACCCATGTAGGCAACACCCACTAAGAGGAATGCCAGGAACACGAAGTTGAATCTGCGGTGCGTGAACACTCTCACGTTCAGCATCGGATCATCCTTTCTGAGTTCCACCATTATGAAAGATATCAGGCATATGAGGAATATCACGGCCGATGCGGCAGCCAACAATGAATCGTTGCCGTGGGACGCTCTTTCAAGAGAGACCGCACCGAAAAGGACGGCCGAGAAGAGCAGCACCGCGCCAAAGACGTCCTGAAGTTTTTTGGGATCGCTTTGGTCCTTCGGTAAAGCTTTGATCACAAGAGGCAGTACCGCAATGCCCAACGGAACGTTGATGAGGAATATCCAGTGCCACGAGATAACATCAGTGATGATCCCTCCCAAGGCCGGCCCCATGGCAAATCCTATGGCGGATCCCATGGTCAACACTCCCAGCCCCAATCCTAAGTTGCAGGCAGGAAGGAATTTCACACACAGCATCGGGATTGCAGCCCCCATCATTGCAGCCCCCAGGCCCTGTATCGTTCTGAATATCAGCAGCATCGGGAAGTTCATCGAGAGCCCGCAGAGAAGAGAACTGACGGTGAATATGGCAAGACCTACGAACAGGACCTTTCTGATATGGCCGTTCTTCGCTATTCTCGCGAAGGGGATCATCAGTCCCGCCATCATGATGAAGTAGATGGCGGTAACCCACGATATGGTGCTGGTATCCGTCGAGAAGTCCTTTGCCAGAGTAGGAAGGGCAACATTTACGATGCCTCCGTCTAATCCATCTATCAGTGAAACGAATGCGATGACCACAAGCATCAGCATTGTTGTTCTCTTTTCGATGGAGTACTCCGCCATAACAGTCTGCACTTTGTGCCAGTATATACCGCTGTCGATTAGAATTGGATGCCGATGAAAGACATTTTCGAGATCAGCACAGGCAGGATCAGACAACCCACCAAAGGGATCCGGTTGCTGTCGTTGTCAAGCGGGATCAGGCCGACAGAGGTTGAGATCACTAAGATCAGAATACCGAACGGACCGGTCAGTAAAAGGACCAGCAGGGAAACGATGACAATGACAGCTTTGTTCATCGTGTTGGTATCTATCCGCCTGGAAAGATTTATCATCGTTTTTCCCGAGTATATTGTGGCATAATATCCGAAGGCTGCCGCGATCCCGACACTGAAGAGCATCAGTAAAAATCCGGGAGAACAGAATCCCGACAGATTGTCTCCGATTATCTCCTTTATGACGAGCACGGTCCCCGACCTTCCGTTGCCGGAGACGGAAAGCGTAACGATCGAGAAGATCGACGTGACGGTTCCTATCGATGCCACCATCGAAATGAATCTTGCGGGATCTCTTTCGGGAGAGAATATGGAGGCCAGAGAAGCTCCCGCGGTCGCAGTGATCCCCGGATACCATCCCGCAATGGTACCCATCAGCAATCCTTTGAGTCCCGGAACGGGTCCGACAGGATCCGCTTTCCCGTCACACTGAACGGGGATGACCGCTTTCTTTACCGAGTTGAGCAGCGTGGGCATACCGAATAATCCTGTCAGGAGCGGGAACAGAAGGGTACCTTCACCGAGTATGCCGTTACAAGGGAGGCCGAGGTTCATGCACACATACCCCAAGCCTCCGGAGACAAGGATCAGGGTAAGCGCCCACAGTTTGCCGTCGATACCTTTTTCGTTCAAGGTTATCGCACAAAGAGTGAACAGAAGAACCGAGAATGTGAAGAGGTCCAAGGTCTCCGCAAGACCGTTCAGCATGAGGTATTGGAAAGGTATCGCAAGCATCACAGAGCATGCCGCGCCTACGGAACTTCCGATCGCCGCAGCACGTACCGCTTCCATTCCCCGGCCCTCCATCATCAGCCGATGGCCGGGAAGCATTGTCAGAACTTCATCCGGATCCGGCGCGCCGATGAACACTGAAGGAACGAAATCAACAAAAGAATGGACCACGGACGCAGACATGATGAACGAGGAAACTAATATGGGTGCGTAGGATGGATCTGTGAATCCCGACATCAGGGACCCCAAGGCAGGATACAGTACGAGCATCACGGAGGCGAGTGTGTTCACGTGTATTCCTGGGATGAGGCCGGTGAATGTGCCTGCGACCGCGCCTGCAAGACTCATGATCACTGCAAGGGCGATTAGTTCCGGGCCCATGAAACTCAATCGGATCTCATAGGTCTTAAATGAAGTAAATACAGTTAGCTTAATTGTCTGTTATCACAGGAACCCCGTCAACAAAATCTATCCTTATCATGGTCTTGACATCAATGCCGAATGTTTCTTTCAGTTCTTTTTTACTGAATCCTTTGTTCAATACGACAAGAACATCGACGATCACTACCTTCCTGGAAGTAAGAGCATCGATCAATGCGGACATAGTGCCTCCGGTACTCAGTACATCGTCAACGATAACGACCCTGTCTCCCTCTTTCACCCCATTGACGTACATTGTGGAGCTTGAGTATCCGGTCTTTTGAGGGATCTCCATCTCGCCCGGCAGACCGTATCTTCGTTTTCTGATCACGGTATACGGTATATTCAACTTCAGAGATATCGGAACTGCCAGCGGGATCCCCATGGATTCCGGGGCAAGAATGAGGTCGCAGTTAAAGCTGCAGACATTCAACATCCAGTCGATGACCTCATTCAGCATCTCGGGGTCAACTTTCGGTATACCGTCCGTTAAAGGGTGAACAAGATAAGGATATCCGTCCATATCGATGACGGGGCTCGTCAGTATGCTCTCTTTCGACTTTTCAAACACAGAGATGTATGCGAATGATCGGTTAAAACAGCGGGTGTTTCCGAAACAATATGAATTTCAGAAAAGATACGATCCCCACACCAATGAAAGTCCGATAAGTCCGAGAATAGGGAGAACGGCACAGATCTTGACATGTGCGGGATCAGTAAATCTTGTTATGAATCTGTACAGGAATATTTTTTGTCGACCAGTCAATAATTCAAACAGAATCTGAATCAAAAACACAGCGGCAGCCAGAGATATCGAGAGACAAGCGGGGACAATCAGGTTTAGATCGAAGATCATGCCCATGAAATAAATGAAGAACGGCATTACCGCAAGTGCGGAGAACAATGTGGTCTTGTTGGCATAATAACTGAGGTTGTCCGGACAGATCACAACGGAATTTTTGAATGAATGATATTCGCCGGATACGGGAGGCAGGATCTCGCAATCCAAACAAGAAGACAGATGCTCAGAGAATACCCGATCTATCCTAAGGCCGCTGGTTTGCATGATGTACGGAGTATAATCCTTATTGAATTGTTCTTTGTATGACTGTATCCTTTCATTGACCCATATAGGTAATTTTTCCAGAGACCATGAAGGTCTGAGCGAGTATTTCAGATGGTGTATGAATCCCGCGTTCTCAAGTAACCCGGCATTAACTTCGAAGAACTTGAGATACGATCTTGGGATCTTTTTGAACATTTTCGGAGAAAAATCGATCAGTATGTTATCATACGACGATAGGTCGAGAGGTTGTTTTGTGTCATATTTGAACATATTCATGACATCCGCGGAATATCCTCTGGCTATGCATCTTGTTTCTTGTGAACACATGACCCCGCTGTGGAGTATGATCGTTTTGCGGGTGTCTGTTCTCCGAGCGGTAACCGAAACCGTAAGAGGTTGTTTCGTCTCATCGGTGAATAAAGATAAGACCATCAAGTATAGCAGAATCACAAAGGAGGATCCAGTTACGATCAGGTTCAGATATTCCGATCCGAACTCACAAAGGACCTGAATGAGTCCCCCAGTAAGGAACATCATACAGACAAAGACGGCCACAGTCCTTTTCTTTCTTTTGATCCAAGCAGTATCGAAAAATGAATCCAAATAAGGTCCGGGATTATCTTTCATCATTTTATTATCGTACTTGATGTCCGTATCCAACATTGCCAAGACACTGCCCGTTATCCACAGCAGTAATGAATACGGAATGAAAGGGATAACAACCTCAGACGGACCAAGATAAAAAACGAATGTGCATATGACCAGCGGGAATACAAACAATGTCAGGAATAAAAAGCCGTTAAGCTTTTCTTTGATCCAAAAGTGTCCAAACCCGGGAACGAGAGACAACAGGTCAGGCGATTTTATGCTGTCTCCGTAAGAAGCGTATGACCAGCGGTTGAAAATGAGGTTACTCCTCCCGATGGGGAGAAGGACAATCCCCAACAACAAAAAGGGAGCGAGTCTTAGGCCGCTGAAGTTTCCGGTGTATATCATCGCGACGAACATAATCAAAATAATCGGGGTCAAAGTCATCCCAATAAGGATGTACAACGAAGAGCCGGCTTTATCCGGTTCTCGGGGCGGAGCAGGATCGGAATGGAAATACGGCGTTACTATCAGAGAGTACTGTTCAAAGCCGGTCAGATCATACTCCGATACCCAATCGAATGCGGCATGGTTCGATAGAGATGGTGCGATCTTTTTGATTTTTGTCTCTGAAACAGAGATTATCTCTTTCCTTTTTTCACAATATTTGGTCCATATTTCATTATAGAATGATTTTATTTTTTCGGTTACGGCTTCTATCTGCGTGTAATCCTTTTGTTTAATGGGACAATTCAGTACTAAAGTTGCATTTTTCAGAAAATCGCAATAAAGATCACAAAAATCAACGAATTCTTCGTATTGGTCATTTTTATCAACATTGAACATAACATAAATATGATCATATTGAGCAAGATCCACTTTTTCGTTCTTTTTCGGAGCAATGAGTTCCAGAACATCACTCTTCGCGTTCTTTGTTAGGAGGTTCGTCAATGTGATCAATACAGGGTCTGTTGAAGAACGTATTATCGCGACCCTTGTTTTCTTCATTGTCGGGGTATTGTTTCACACTGTTTTATTTTATTTCCCTCCAAGAGTACCTGGTGACATTTTTATAAAACCCCTGTGATAATGCATCGATTCAAATGGATATCGAGCAGAGAATGGCCATAGTGACCAGGAACGCAGAGGAAACAGTCACCAAAGAAGAACTTCAAGGACTTTTGTCCGAGAACGGAAGGCCCAATGCGTATATCGGGTTTGAACCATCCGGACTCGTTCATTTGGGATGGGCGCTTGTGACCTCTAAGATCACAGATCTTGCGGAAGCGGGATTTGACGTCACCGTTTTCTGGGCGGATTGGCATGCATACATCAATGATAAATTGGGCGGAAATCTGGATGACATAAGAACATGTGCCAGATATATGGAGGATTGCTTCAAAGCGCTCGGTGTTCCGGAAGACAAAGTGAAATTCAAATACGCCAGCGAACTGCTGAACGATATCAAATATTGGGAGATGGTCATCAAGGTCGCAAAGGCAACATCCCTTTCAAGAGTGAAAAGGGCGATGACGATCATGGGACGTTCCGAGGATGAGGCGGAAGTGGATTTCTCGAAATTGATCTATCCTATTCTGCAGGCAACGGACATCTTCTATATGGATATCGATCTCGCGTATGCGGGGATGGATCAGAGGAGAGCCAATATGCTCGCCAGAGAAGCGGCAGAAAAACTCGGATGGAAGAAGCCGATAGCGTTACACACCCCCCTCCTTCCCGGATTGAAAGGAGGAGACAGAATGAATCCCGCAGCTTTCAAAATGTCAAAAAGCGATCCGAACAGCAGCATCAACATTCACGATACGGACGAAGCAATAAAAGAAAAAATGAAGAAGGCTTTCTGTCCTCCCGAGAAAGATAAGGAGATCGAGAATCCGATCCTGATGCTTTCCCGATATGTCATATTCCCGAGGCTGGGAAAGATGGATATAAATCGGCCGGAGAAGTTCGGCGGCAACATCTCATACGGAAGCTACGAAGAGCTTACCGAAGCATATTTCTCGGGAAAACTGTTCCCTCTGGATCTTAAGAACGGCGTTGCCGATTCCTTATCATCGATACTCAAACCCGTCAGGGAATACTTCGAACAGAATCCGGACAACTATGCTGCTATGAGAAAGGTCTTCGACGGGATGGAAAAGCTCCGTTAAAGGATTGTTTCCCTTTCCCTTATCTTTCTGAAGAGGTCCATGGTCTTCATCATGCACATGTGCAGCATAGCTTCCACATCCCCGGTCCCGGAAAGTCCCGCGGCACCTCCGTGACCTCCTCCGTCGGAGTCGGTCTCTGTACTCAGATCACCAAGCACATCTCCGAGGTGTATCCCTCTTCTGACGATATCCTGTGTCGCTCTGGCACTTAATCTGAATTCCTCATCTCTCTGCGATCCGACGAAAACAACATCGGCCCCGGAAAGCATGATCGATCGGCAGGAAGATGCTTCGAAGCTTCCTCCGTACGATGTGGCAACGATCATGTTCCCGACGTGATCGAACTTCACCCTTCCCATGGATTTCATAATCGCTATGCGTTCCGACATTCCCGTCTGGGATTTTGTCAGCTGGAATATCTCGTCCATGTGGATCCCCGCTTCATCCATCAGACTTGCGAAGGCTTGCAGTGTTTCTGCTTTGGCAAATTGAAAATGTCCGCTGTCGGTTATCATGCCGCCGAGCAGAGCCAAAGCGGCATTCCTTTCGATCCTGATCCCGGCGTTCTTTATGATGTCCATAACAAGTTCGCAGCATGATACCTTGGAATCGTCGCATAGGAAATGCATACCTTCCCATTTTCCCGTCGGCAGATGATGATCTATGACTATGCTGTTGCCGGGTATGCTCATTTCTCCCGTCAGTATTTGGTCGGGAGAGGAAGTATCCACAACGGCCACAGTGTCGTAGTCGTCAAAATTACATTCTTCGATGATGGGTATTCCGAGTTTCTCCACAACCATGTTGGATATGCGGTCGATCCCCCCAAGGGCGCATATGTCCGAAGGGGGGAAACAAACGGAAAGCGCGTAGGCGGATCCGATGGCATCCATGTCGGCGTTTCCGTGGACAAGGATAACCTTCTTTCCTTCACGCAGTTTTTCCGCTGTCTCATTGAGCATTTTCAATTCTTCTTCCAGGAAAAGGTCCTCCCTAACTTGGTTTGTTTGATCCCGGTGATCAGGATATCCGAGTTGTATATCTTGACAGTGATCATTATTGTAACGACCACGAACACGGCAAGATATATCAATCCACCCAGGACGAGGTCCATATTATTGAACATAAGGTTATCCATGGCCATCATCGGATGCGAGAACGGAATGGCGAACAATATGCCTTGGACGAATCCCGGAAGACTGTCCCAGCTGGAGAACATCGTGATGAACATCGGTATCATGGCCATCATGCTTATCGGCAGGGTCATGGTCTGGGCGGCTTTGTAGTTCTTTACGAACGCGCCGAGTATCATACAGAGGCCCAACGCAGAGAATATGGCCAAGAATATCATGACCATCATGAGTATCCAATCCGTCATATCAAGGCTTAATCCATAATCGGCAAGGTTGGTGCCTCCACCCAGTCCCGCAGTGAATCCGCTGGTATATGACATCATTCCAATCATGTAAGCGAGACCGAATACCAGCCCCATGATCGCAGACGCAAGTAACTTTCCGCTTACTATCGTGGTCCTTTTTACCGGAAGGGTGAGCAGGGTCTCCAGAGTTTTGTTCTCTTTTTCATTTCCCATGGAAGAGATCACAATACCGCCGATCATTGTGATGACTATCATTATCACGATCGGGATCGCCAGAGTCTGTCCCATCATCGAAGCGGAGATATTCATGGGGGTAACTCCCGCATGGACCTCCCCGTTGACATATGTGTGAGTATCATTTCCTCTTATGGGGTTCAAAACGAAGTATGCAGTATCTGGGTCTGTTATTTCCCAGCTTACGAGTACCGACGTCAGGTAGTCGGAGATATAGGGTATTATCAAAGAAGAGATCGAAGTAGATGCAGATCCCAGGAGACCCTTGTTCTCGAATATGTAATATTCCGAGATGAGTCCTCTTATCTCAGCATCAAGGTTAGATGAGAAATCCGGGCTGAGTTTCACGGCGTACACCACACCTTCTTTCTTCATCATGTCAATGATCTCGGCATCGCTGACAGAAGTCCCGGGTGCCGTAAGGAAAGCGACAAATTCCATCGCTTCATCCGAACTCATATTGTATGTGCTCATGTAAAAGCTGTACACAGCATCGATGGTGGTGTCTGACCAAGGTCCCCCGTCCTCGTTCACAAATCCAATCTTAGAAGGTGTGGAGATATCGTCCATTTCACCGCTCATCATGGACCCTACAGACATCAGTATGATGACCACGACCACCAGGGAAATTATAGACCCAGGCGTAAGAAGTTCCTTAAGTTCTTTTTTTGTGATATTGAGAAGATGATTCAACCCATCACCGCCTTTACGAACACTTCTTCGAGATTCTGTGCGTTATATTGTTCTTTCAGGTCGGAGGGAGTTCCCATGAGAACTACACGTCCGTCGTTGATCATCGCAACCCTGTGACATAGGATATCCACCTCGAACATGTTATGAGAAGAAATTAGAACCGTAACTCCGCTTTTTGCTATATTTCGGATGATCTCCCTGATCTCGAATGCATTGATCACGTCTAACCCCGAAGTGACCTCGTCCATTACGGCGATCTTCGGAGAAGGCATGATCGCCCTCGCTATCAGAAGTCTGCGCATCATACCTTTGCTGTATGTGTCGACCTTGGAATCTATCCTTTCTCCGAGATCGGCTATTGCGATCCCCTTTTCGACCATGGCCTTTGCTTCCGCTCCGTCGGCAAAGAACCCGGCCATGAATTTCAGATAATTGTGCCCGGTAAGGTCTTTGTAAGCTCCCGCATCCTCGGGAAGGTAACTGATTATCTTCCTGACCTCATCCGGCTCTTTGGATACATCATGTCCGCACACCGATATTGAACCGGAAGTGAGGGTCAGTAATGTGCAGATCATTCTCAGGGTCGTGGTCTTCCCCGCCCCGTTGGGTCCGATCAATCCGAATATCTCCCCTTCTTTGACTGAGAAATTGACGCCTTTTACAGCTTCGATATTTCCGTATTTCTTATGAAGGTCTTTAACGACCAAAGCATCCATATCCATACCTCTTGTGAGTGGAATGAATTAGGTTTTAAATAATGTAGTGTAGAAAATACCGTACCCGGTGACCGAGGTACGAATGAATGTGAAGATGTTTATTCCTGTCCCATCGCTTTGTTGATGGTCTCTTGGAGAGCTTCGAATCTTTCCCGAAGACTTTTCTCTTGACGGTCGAGTCCTTTGATCCTTATGTCCAAGGTCTCGATGGATTCATCAATGTCATTCTTCAGTTTTTCCTTGTCATCCACCGTTACGAGTATGGAACCTACGTTCTTGTACACCGTGCCGGTGGCCTTGGAGAGTTCTTCGGAGGTTCTTTCCATCTCCCTCTTCTGCACTTCCATCTGAGCTTTCTGGGTAGAGACTGTCTGAAGCTGTTGCTGGGTCTGTTGATACTGAGCGATATGGTTCTGTAATTGCGGGCTTATGTTGTTCATTTACTCACCTGATTATCTTGTTGATCTCTTCGGATATCCGTATGCA
>JGI994J12354_10002989_pt1 | contig 16096 bp, 6 predicted proteins | sample IntmicLarv3ML3BL_FD_12354 | JGI IMG/M metagenome (IMG submission 12354) | reverse complement strand
GCCGCAGGGTCGGTCAGTTTCCCCCGTTGGCAAACCGGTCGTCATCGATAAACGCTTGGTATTCCTGAGCCACTGCATCGACCTTTTCGGCCAGCTCGTTGATGGGCGAGGAGGCCGACTTCACCTCGGCCTCCAGCATCTCGATGACCTGGCGAATCGAGTTGGCGTGGGGGCCAAGCCCGCCGGCGTTGCTCTCCAGCTCGCTTTCAATGGTGCTCAGCACTTGCGAAATCTCCCCGACTTGCTCGCGCATCCGGGCGGCCAGACCTTTAAGCCCCTGGACGCCCTCATCTGTCATTGCATATTCCACAGCGGTCGCTCCTCTCCCTAAAAATCGTCTGCCTTGCTGGCCGCCCGACGGGCCGCCTCAAGCTCTTCATAAAGCTGCATGGCGATGTGGGCCGCCCGGCCAATTTGTTCTTTGATTTTGCCCGTTTTCTCCTGCAGGCTGGCATTCGCCTTCGGCCCGGTCGGGTCACCTTCGAGGTTTTCCACGCACTCGTTCCCGGCGGCCTCCAACTCCATCACGGCCTGGGACGCATCGGTTTTGAACTTGGCGAGCGCCGAAATCATGTCGGAAACATTTTGAGGGTTTAATCCTCCGGCCATAGGTATCGCCTCCTATCAAATAAATTATACTGTTTGAAACTCTGTGCACTGCCGGTGTTTTGAGGCCTACTCGTCCGCTAGAAAGGGATTACAGGGCCGGCCCTCAGCGTCAATTTCCCAGCCATCCCAGGTAATGCCCCTATGGATGTAGGGGCGGAAGGAATAGCCCTCGAGGGTGTCGGAATACTGGCAAATGTGCTCGGGGAGAACGTGGGCGACGCGGCTTCCGAAAAGCTCGCGGGAATCGTCAGCTGAAAGCTGAAAGGCCAGGCGGTGCCGGAACAAATCGGCCTTGAGGCCGGTACTCTTGATATCTGCCAGAGAGTCGAGGCAGAGCATAAAGTGATACCCCAGGCGGCTCCCCTGCTTGACGATATACTGGAAGTCGCTCATGGCGTTGTAAGCGCCTGTGGCCATGTCCGCCGCGCCCTTTTCTTCGGCTTTCTCGGCCGACATGGGCTGCACAAAGCTCTCCTTGTCCGGGGCCGGATGATCTCGATTGAAGGCGCGCAGGGCCTCGACATAGGCGGCCTGTACCTCCTCGGGAGCGCAGCCCTCTGCCCGGGCCGCCGCCTTCACGGCACCGGTGGCCTTGAACTTTTTCTTTTTCCACGCGTCCATCGCCTGCTCGAAGGCGCCCACGGCGACAGCGCCGCTCCGCACGGCCTCCCTTTCGCGGGCGGCTTGCGCCTCGGCCACAGCTGCCACCGCTGCCGCATCTAGCGCGCTGTCCCCATCGACAAAGTCAAAATCGGAGCAAATGCGATCCATGCCCAGCAGCACGATGAGCTCATTGGACACTGTCTTGTTCTTGATGGCGGCCTTGAGGGCGCGGATATCATCGCAGACGGCCTCCATACCCTCCGTATATTGAACCGATGAAAAGCCCTTTGCACCCCAGGGATCAGAGCGGTAAGCCTGATAGACGCGGTTTTTCGCGTAGGCCCACACCCGAACCTTGCGCCCCTGAAGAATGAACGCCTTCATGGCCGAGGTGACAACGGCCGCCGTGCATGCCTGCTCGTCGCTGCGCCCGATGAGCAGAAGGTTCTCCCGGGTCTCCTGTGTCAGGCTGACCGTCTTCATCCGTTCCATGAGCCGAGGCCTCCCAAGGGGAACGAATATCCCGTCGCCGGAAAGGCCGCCGTGCTCACCCTTCAGCCTTTGAATGTGCCGCTCAAGCTCTTTGGGGCTGAAGGCGTCGTAAGTGTTACCATCCACGATGATAGGTTCTTTTTCCACATAGGTGTTGATATCGTTGACATTGTACTGGCTCACCGCGGTCATAGTCTGGTTGATGCGGTCAATCATGGCGTCACGCACATCATAGTCCGGGAAGTACATGACATTGACCCGCTTGATCTCCGGCAGCGTATCCTCGCTGATGCGCTGCTTGACCAGGGCGTAATAGGGGGGCAGGGCGTCCATCCAGTTGTTCACCTGCTCGGTCTTTAGGGCGGCCGACAGCTCCAAGGTCTCACCGATTTCCTCCCGGGTGCCCTTCATGGCGATGCGCTGCTGAATTTGATCCTTGGCTGTCGATGTGAGACCACTGACACCCTTCGTGAAGGTCTGGCTGGCAAAGAGAAAGCGAATCCCCAGAGCACGGCCCTTGGCCAGCACATTTTGCAGCCGGAGCTTGTAGGTTTGATTTTCGGCAATGGCCTGCGACATGGCTGAAAACTCATCGAGAATGACGAAAATCAGCGGCATGGGCTCGGCCAGATCCCTCGGGTCGATTTGATCAATCCGTTCTTTTTTCAGATGGCCGACAATGAGCTGTCGCTCCATCATTTTCTGGTGAATGCGGTCTATGAGATCATATATCAGCTCGATGGATTCATCCAACAAAATATATTTGATGTGCGGGGGACAGTGCTCGATGTACTTCTTGAACTCGAGCTGCTTAAAATCGGCCAGCCAGAGCTCGACATTGTCCGGGTGGTAATTGCGAAGCACGCCGGCAATCAGTGTGTGCAGCAAAGTAGACTTGCCCGAGCCCGATGTGCCGACAAGATAGGCGGCAAAGTTCTCCCGCTCGAAGGACATGCTGTGGGCCCTATCCTTTGAATCAATGCCGAAGGGCAGCTCGAGTGGCCTGTATTCACGGGTGTAGGGCGGAAGCACCGCGACATCATAGCGGTTGGTATACGCGCTTCCAAGGCTGGTTTTGGCAAGCTTGACCTGCCGGATGGCCTCCCCATAGGCCTGCGGAAGCTCTCCCTGAAGCGTGTACCAGAGAAAGCGCCGGGGCGTGTCGCCGGCGCGACTGACCGTGGTCTCCTTGGGGCGCATTTTAATGTGGAGCGCATTGTGGGCTGCATATTCCGGCAGGCCGCTGGGGTCGCTGTCCTTGACCTCCCGCAGGGTGATGCTGATGAAGGATATGCCATATCGCTCGTAATTGGTCATAATCCGTTGGATATACTCGCGATCTCGTCCTTCAAAGGCGTTGGGCCAGCCAAACAGAATCAGGGTAGTGCGCGCAAGCCGTTTGGCGGGCTCGACCTGAGCATTGTACTCGATGACGGAATCGTGAAGGTCAAGCGTATCATCTATGTCCGAAAAGCTGGCCACTATTTTTTCCAGCAGGGCGCTTTTCTGCTCCGGGTGGCGGGGTATCCGCTCGAGGACAAAGGTATCCTCAATCTGCTTCAAGCTCCCTAGGACGGTGGTGTTATAGCGGACGGCATCGATGAGGCATATCTTATGGCTTCCCGCCGGCGTGCCGTCGATGAGGCTGATGATGAGGTTTTGCAGGCCGCGGTCGAGCTCCTTGATCCGTGAGGGCGCGCAGGCGATGGAAACGGCAAACTCCCTGTCGGTTGGCAGCTCGGAGGGCAACAACACCCGGCCGCCCGCCTCATCATAATACCGGCCAAACAGCTGCTTGAGCTGTGGGCGCTGTGCCTCGGGAAAGCCCAAGGGGGATGCGTAGGCGCCCAGAGCGAGGGTGCCTGCGGCGCTCACCGGCGGCTCATAGCGCTCGGGGGCCTGCCCGTACCAGTACCGCTCGTTTTCCGCCTTGACCTCGGCGGCAAACTGCGAGACCTCTTGGCTGCCGGCCAGCTCGGACAGCCGCGCATGGGCCAGGGCGGCCGCGGTGCGGAGCGCCTCGGCATTTTTCAGCAGCGTGTCGGCCTCGGTTCCCTTGAGCTGCGCGATGCGCTCGGTAAACTCGCGCTTTTTCTTTTCAAGAAAGTGCTCATCGCACCGGGCGGTGAGATAAACCCGCTGCGCGTAAGGGTCATCGGGGGCCGTGGGGTCATTGGCGGTGGTGGGGTCGATGTTCATGGCCCATCCGCGCAGGCGGTTGAGGCTGACGCGATATCCCTCCGGGGCCTCGACGGTCAAAACATTGCGGCTCTTCAGGTGCTTTTCGGCCAGGGCGCGGAAGGCGCTGACCTTGAGCATGTATGCGTCGATTTTTGTCAGCTGCTCCTCCAGGGTGGCAATACGCGCGGGAATTTCGGAATCGTGCTGGGCCGTAATGCCGGTAATTTTCCCCTCCACGTCCGCTATGCCGTCAGTCAGGGCTTTTACCTTGAGGTAAAGGCTGTTATAGGCATCAATTAACATATCGTTCTCCTCCCCTGCTAAAGCGGTGGCAAGCTTGTGAAAGGCGAAAACTTGGGCATGGTAAAGTCCTTGATGAACGGATAGCGCTCCATGTACATCCTCAGGCCTTCCCCGTAGACGTCATCGCCCGAGGTGATGAGCGCCTCCTGGGCCTCGGCGTAAGAGGTCTCGCCGATGAAATACATATACTGGATTGCGGCCCACGAGGCCATGCCCTCATAGACGAGATCGCGGTTTCGTCCCGTTCCGTAAAGCTGAGCAATCTCCTTGTCGTTCCAGTTGATATACTGCCAAACATGGGTCAGCTCGTGCACCAGGGTGTCTAAAAACACCAGACGCGGGCTGCCGTTTTCCACACACACAAAATAGCTGCCCTTTTGCCGGGAAGCATAGCCGAGCACACGGCTGGTCACCTCGGTGCTGGGGCGGAAGACGCGCCCCCAGGCGCGGGCAATGGTGCGCGCGTCGGTCATTTTGATGCCAATGGCCACATTGAACTGGATGCCGAAAAAGCTGCTGAGCAGCTCGCTCACCTTGAAGAAGAGCTCTCTGGCCTCCTCTACCGTCTCGATGGCCGAGGTGGCACAGTCGCGGCAACGGATGCGGCCATCGGCCATTTTTTCATAGCTGATGCCCGAGAGGGGCAGCCCGCAGAAATCACAATGATTGGTCGCCTCCAGGTCAAGCATGCGCATGGGCGCCAGGGCCTGGCGCCGCGACCGGGCCAGGGCATTGTCCGAGAAGCCACGGCTGCGGAGATAGTCGCGCACCTCCTCCACCCGGATTCTCGCGTCGATGGTCTCGAAGCCGTATTTCAAGTAACATTCCTTTTGATAGCGGGTGGGCGTGGCGGGCGTTATCCCGGCCTCCACAAAGAGTTCCTCGAGAAATTGGTTGTCGATGGGCGAGCCGGCCTCCTCGAAAATGTCCGTGCCATCCTCACTGATATGAATCAGGTCGGCATCGTCCTCCTCCCCGTGGGCAATCATGTCCTCGCGACGCATCGTCGCACGATGGGGCGATGGGGCGGAGACGCTGGCACCTTCGGCCTCGGCGGCGTCGCTGCCCGCTTCGGACAGGTCGCTCTCATCCTCCGCGATGGGCATGGCCGGCCTGTCGTCCTCGAGGATTTCCGCGCCGGAAAGACGATACTCCGCCTCCTCGGGTGCCGGTGCCGGCACCTCCTCCGCCTGGATGGGGCGGGCGGGGGCGACGCGCTCCGGCCTGGGGAGGGTTACCTCCTGCTCCCTGCCGCCAACGATGCGGCGAATGTATCCCGCCATGCGCTGGAACAGGCCTCTTCTCTTGACATCGGGCGGCATGGCGACCGGGCCGGGTATGGGGTCTTTTTCCGGGGTCTCGCTCATTTTTTCAAAATGCCAGTCGAGAAAATCCGCCATGATTTCCATGATTTGAAGCAGATTCTTTTCGACCGCATCGATGAGGCCCAGGTCGACGTCACTGTCCTCAATCACATAGATGTACGCGTCGTCGATATCCCCCTCTAGGTCATGGACAATGTGGTTGAGCATGCCACTGATGTCATCGGGCCGGGTGGCAACCACGGCCAGATATGGCCACGCGTTGGGAAAGACGCTGCGGAACACTTCCATCATGAGCATACAGAGGGTAAAGCGAATCTTGTCGTCGGCCTCCGGGAAATGGAGCCGAAGCACCGATTTGTTGCGGTAGTGCCGGCTGTATTCGCCCGCATGGGGGTCGTCGGCGAAATCGACGACACGGGCCGTGCGCAGGTCGCAATTGTCGTTGAGCTCCAGATAACCGGTTGTGTGGGTTGAAAAGGTGCAGCACAGGCTGGCGATTTCCACATCCATCACCCGCCGGATTTCAACCACGCTGGCCCCCGCCTTGTCCAGAACGTACCGCCTGATCTGGCGATAATATTTTCGGCCATCGTAGAGATCGGAGGCGCGGCGCAACACCACACCGCTCTCCGGCGAGACATACTTGGCATAGTAGTACTTGCCATCGTAGGTGACAAACTGCCCGGGAAGAATGGTTTGGGCCACATGCCCGAACAGCTTGGCATCGATATAGCTGTGCTCGCTCTTCTCGTCCTCGACGATGTAGTAGGCGCTCTTGAGGGAGTCGGCAAAATGCGCCTCGAAAGCCTCGGGTAGGATGGTGAAGGTGTTCACCGTGTCGGTGAGCATGGCGCTTTCCTCACTCACCATGGATTTGATGGTGAAGATGGACGCGTCGGCGCTTGAGTACTGTGCCACAAGCTGGGCGAGGGCGCCAAAGGCGTCGGTGGTCTTGTACCCCGCCAGATAGAGCTCCTCCAGCACCTCTGCTTCGCGCACAGGCCGCACGGTCATTTGGAGAATGAGCTTCATCAGGGTGTTGCGCACAGTCTTGGCGTAATCGGGCGCAAAGGAAGGCACCGAGCCGGGGTCGGCTAAAAAGAGCTGGCGGTTGCACCGCAGGTAATCGCGCAACAGGTAGTTTTCCGACAGGACGTTGACAAAGGTCTGGTCCTTCCCGCGGGACAAATAGGCCCGCAGGGCGCCAAACATGTTGCAAAACTCGTCCTCGACCAGAATGAAGGCCTCGTTCCGGATGGGGGGCTTCCAGATGTTGGATTCAAACTTGATTTTATCATAGAGGTTTGCCTGTTGGCTGGGCAGGTTCATAAACCGGTTGATAATGGGGTGATACTGCCCCGCAATCCAGTGAATATCGCTGACGGGGGATTTTGTCTCGCTGTACCAAATAACCTCGGGGATTTGATTCTTAACGGCCACGGCGGCCAGCTCGAGGCCATTGCCCAGATAGCGGGTCTGCTTGTCGAACAGCTGATGCCGGGAATAGTCGCCATCGGCGTTCCAGGCCATGCCGCTGTAGATACACCGGGGGACCGGTGCCGCGATGACCTCTGTGAGCTCGGTGCGAAGCAAGTGCGACAGGGTGTCTACAAGGCCGTCCACAGGGCGATCACAGATGCAAAAAACCGGTTTGGCGATGTTTTTGTGGATTTCATCAACCATGAGGTTGAAGCCAATCTGGCCTATGTTGATGATGTTCGAGGGTTCGACGATGAAGACAAAATCCGTGCTGGAGAAGAAGGCGCTGTTTGCTTTCAGGATATTCATATCGAACATATGGCGGCTGCTGATGATACCGATTTCGCAGTCGGGCGTGTGCTCGTTGAGCTCCTCGATTCTCCATAGGGACTGCACCTTGTTAAAGGCCACCAGTTCGCTGCGCAGCCATTGCCGGAGGTCGTCAAAGGTCGAGTTGCGCCCGGCAATCACCAGGCATTTTTTGCCCGCCAGCAGCGCTTTTGTGATGGGGAGCACAATGTAAAAGCCAACATCGCGGTAGAAGGGGTTTAGGAAGACGACGCTCTCCCCGCCCATGAGCTTGCTGGTGGCCATGACATTGTCCAGGTCGGGCTTGCGCTCGCCGTCCCGATAGGCGAAGTACTCGGCCGTCATGCGTTCTGCGCGATCCCCCGAGGCTAGCTTGCCCATGAGCTCGACCGAGCTCTTTTTTTGGGTCAGGTCGCAGCCGGTGTGGGCGGCCAGCAGCTGGGGGGCAAACATTTTTTCATAGACCTCGCGTATGCGATAAAAGCTGCTGACACGGCGCGCCGACGCATCAGACCCCAAAAACTCCGACAAAAACTCCAGCTGGGTCTGCCCGTTGATGAAGCTGTATATTTCTCCAACAACCACCAGGGCCGCCGCGGGGAAGCAAAAAAGCCACAGCTCGGAATCGGAACCGTAGACAAGCATAATCCCCATAAAGGCGGCGCATATGACCCCAAGGCAAAGGGTGAAGGCGAGGCCGAGCACACGGACATTGGCCCACCGCCGGTGTATGAACCATTCGCCGTAATCAGGATTGTAGCCGTAGACGCTTTTCGAGGTGAACGCAACGACCCTTCTGTTCTTCCAAATCAGGTTGACAATGGGCAGAAGCACGGCCTTGAGTACCAGAAAACCTACAACAAGAAGGCCGTTCATGGCCACGACGGGCTCGGCAACGCCGGTGCGGACGCCTCCCGGTAAGCCGGCCAGCAGGCCCACCGGCTCCGCCAGATGGCGCACAGCCAGTGTGATGACGATGACACCATAAAGCAGCGCGATGGCCGGCAGAGCGGCCTGCCGCGCGCGGCGCACGCGTTTGAGGTTAAGCAGTTGCTGCAAAAAACACAGGAGTGCGACGACAGCCAGCGTCACGACGAAAATCCATACCGCTCTATTGGTCATCGTAGAGTTCCTCCCGAGTAATCTTGAGCTGCCTGACAAAGGCCAGCGGGAAATCAACGCCGGCCCTGTTGGCGTTGAGCGGAACCGTGTGCTCGAAGGCATAGAGCACACTTTTACCGGGAGGGCTCAGAGGGTCAATGACGACATTGTCCTCGATGGCGTCCTCCCCAAAGTTGACAGGCAGGTGAAAGGCCACACTCCATGCCTTGAGCCTCTGTGTGAAGGCTTCGGAGGCCTGTAGGTGTTTTTTCCGGCCATCCATGAGCTTTTCGCCGCCATCGCGCTTGAGATAGAACTGCTTGAGATAGGACGCGCCCCGGATGTGCGAGGCTACCTGGCTGAGATACCGGGAAAAATCCCGCCCACTCAAACTCAGCTCGGCCAGCGCGCCCATCAGTTTTCTCGAATGGGCATCCACTGCCTTGTGCAGCGCAAGCCTTTTGGCCATCAGCGTCACCAACGCGGCAAGCGCCACCGCCGCCACGCCGATGAGCAGGGCGCCCGCCAACACGGTGGGCGAACCGACGCCCTGGGTCTTTAAATAGATACCGGCCGGCATCACAGACAGGCCGAACAGGGCCGCCGCTACCGCCGCGCCCACAAGGGCCTGCACCCGCGTAATTCTGCCTCGGATGCCCGCACTGACCTTTTGCGCCGATTCAGCAAGGGCCTCCTGATTATAGGCCGCCTCCCGCGGGAGCTTTTCGAGAACCTCCATAATGCCGCCGTAGGTGTTCTCCAGCTTGAGCTCAAAATCCTGCACCTCATACTTGTCCAGCCGCCGGATTTCCTGGCCCGAGTATTCCGGTGTGCCGTGCAGGCGCTCGGCCGATTGCTCAAGGGTTCTGTCGGTGGCGTGAAAGGCCGCCGCAACTTCGCCCTCAGATGCCTCCTGGAGGCTCTCCCACTCGTGCAGCTCCCGCTGCACGTTCTTTGCCGAAAGGGCAAAGCGCTTCATCCGTGCCCGCTTGATGGGCTGGGTTGAATAATCAAAGGTCACCGGGACATCCACCGCATAGTCGGGCAGCACGCTGATTTCATTGAGGCGTTTTTTATGCTCCACGCGGATGTTCTCGCGGATGGTGGCCCGGGCGCCGGCCAGGCGGTTGACCTTCCGCTGGAAGGTCGCGCTCAGGGCCGCCGTGTCGAGGACGGCGTCCACCGTGTGCAGCCTGTAGGCCTGAAGCGTGCCGGGCTCGAGCTGTTTGACCGAGAGGAGAAGCACCGCTGTCCAAAACCGGAAGCGCTCCGCCGCGCGCTCAACACGCCCTTGCAATGTCGTCTCGAAGGCCAAAAACCGGCAGCTGCTGGGATAGTGGTTGCGCTGCCAAAAGCCCGAGCTCGCGTTTTCGACGGCATTCCGCCACGCCTTTTTGCCGGAGCCGGCGGAATCATCATTGTGCGCTTTCAGCGTAACGAGGATAATCTCCGTCGGCTTTTTCCCATCGTATTGGTATTTTTTTGTCAACCTCTCATAGATATCCTGCTGCTGCGCGTCTTCGATGGGCTCATAAGTTACGCGGGGGGGCATTTCGTCCCGGATGATTTTTTCTCTAAACCGCGTGACCGGCGCCGGCACACCGCCCAACATCTGGGCGAGCCGGACGAGGGGCACCGGGCTTTCCTCAACCTTGTCTTCACCGCCTGCGTTCACCAAAAAATCAAAGGGGTTGCGCGCGCTGCTCGGATACTCGTCCATGCTCTGCTCGCTTTCAACATGGACGATGACGGCACGCCATTCCGCCTTGTCACAGGTCAGCTCGACCAGCTCGGGCACAGCGGTGTCAATTGTCGTTCCAGCCTCGTTCCATCGGCACACACCGACCTCATTTTTTTCAAAAGCCTCTAAAAACAGGGGATAGTGCAGATTAAAGGAATCCATAGTTCTGCGGTTTTGAATGATTACGGAGTACATTTGATCACCACGCTTTACTGTAGGGATGCCTGAATGAGCCCCTACTTTTTCAGGGCATCAACCCGCTTTTTAACGGCCAAGGCCTCCTTGCGAAGCCCGAGCTCCTCCAGGGTCATTTGGATCCCGTTGCAGATTTTGGTGAAGAGGTAGTCGTTGTAGATATCCCGATAGACCGTTTCCTCCAGCGCAACGCCGGCGAGGAAGCGGTCGAACTGATTGAGAATCAGGGCGCCCATAGCCTCGGGGAGGTCCTTGCTGATGTACATGCGTGAGAGATAGCGCTTGATTTCGGACAGCATGACCTTGTGAACGCGCAGAACATACTCCTCCTGATACATATCGGTGGTGACCGACCGCCTGAGCAGCAGGGGCAGATCGAAGATGCTGCGCACCTCGTTTTCCGCGCCGCTCAACACATATTCCTTAATCCGGAAGGAATCCAGGAAGCTGGTCAGGATGTCCTCGCTCTCGTCGCCCTCGGTTCTCTCATAGATATCGCGGGTGATGAGCGCCTCCACACGGTTGAGGATTTTGCTCACCAGCTCGGGGTAGATAGACAGGGCGTCGAGCACCTCGTACAGATGGTCACAGGGAGTGCCGTTGGACACAATCAGGGTGTCGTAACCCGCGGGCATGTTGAGCTCGTCGCTGTTGAGGCGGTACATCTGATGCTCGGTTCCGGCGTCAAAGAGCTCGATAAAGCGCCCGGCCAGGCTCCAAAACAGGGCGGCAAACACACGGTATTCCTGGTTATCCTGGTTTTCATCGTCTAAATCAGGCATGTGAGTGACAACGTGCCACCAGCGGTCTATATGCGGTGTGATAGCCTTGCTCTTGTGGGGCTCTGGATGGACGGCGGCGATGAGGTCAAAATAGGCCTTGTAATACTCGCCCCCATCCCGGGTAGAGGTCTGGGTCTTCTGGGGCGGTGCAAACTTGCTCAGGTCGTTGGCGCGCAGGCCGTAGAAGGACTGATAGAACAGAATCATATTCTTTGGGATGTCATCATCGGGGACGCTGCTTCTAAGCTCTCGGTCGATGAGGTCCGCCCGCGCCGAGCCATCCCTGGGGTTGATGCCGGTGTGGTAGGTGCAGGCAAAAATGGGCTGGCGCTCCTCGCCCAGTGGCTTTTCAATAAACGGATTCGACAGCTTCCACGTGCTGCGGATAGTGTCCTTGACATACTGCTGAACCTTGGTTTCGTCGTAGCTGCCGGTTTCAAGCCGGTATTCCTCCTCCAGGGCGTCGATGATATTTAAGTCGATGCGCTGGCCGTAGGATTTCATCAGGCTGTTCTTGAAATATCCGATGATGCCCGCTTCAAACAGCTCGTTGAAATAGCTGCCGTCATCCCCCTTGGGCTTGACGCTGAGCGACGCGTAGGCGTGAACTTTTTTATAGATATTGTCCGCAAGCTCGCCGTCGATGGTGATGGTGTTGCCGGTGTAGGGCAGCTCCTGGGCCATGCTCTCCAGGCATTTGGGGGAGGCGCAGACATAGACGGCCGTCCGGCCCTTTGTGTGGGCGTATTTTTGGGCGATGTCCGAGATGCGCTTTTCGATGGTCGACACCTTGCCCTCGAAGGACTTGTAGAAGATATCAAAGGACTCGGCCAGCGATTGTATGTACGCCATGCCCTCCTGAAGCACCAGCTCGAGAACCGATTTGACGCGGAAGTCATTGGCTTTGGTTAAGTAGCCATAATAGGCATCCTTCAGCGCCTGCTGGTCGTCGGTCAGCTTTTTTCGAATCTGGTTCAAAAAGGGCACCCTGCGATCATTCAGGCTTTCCACCGTTTCGATGCTGTCTGGGGTTTGCTCATCGTCGAACTGCTTGGTAAAGTTTTCAAAATATCCGCGGCTCTTTCGATTAATTTCAGCTGTCATCTTGTAGTGGGCCTCAAGCGTATCGTAGGCTTTGCACAAAAAATAGCGCACGGCATTGGGGTGAATGAACTTGTTGTCACCATCCCGAAGGTGTGTTTCAAGGCGGAAAAGCTGCCTGTCCGCAGTGACAGACTCAGAGGACGCCTTAAAGACTGTATAGGCGATTGAGTGGGCAGTTTCCTCACTGTGCTTGAAAATCATCGCCCGGTATTTTTCCAATTCTCTATAGGCCGTAACAAAGTTCTCCCAGGAGTTCTCGCCCCCCTCAAGCTCACCCATGCTCTGCGCAACGACCCGCTTTTGGGTATCCAGGTTGATCTGCCCCGAGGCCTCATCGTAGGTAATCTTTTTGATGAGGGCGTCGGCGTAATCATCCCACGAGTCGGCCTCCTTGGTAATCCCATCGCCCGAGTAGACCGAGCAGGCGCTGATAATGGCCTTGGCAAAGGGGTCGTTCTGCTTTGCCAGGGCCTCAATTTGCGTCACATAGTTCTTAGAGGCGCTGACATCGTGGGCCGGGATGCCCTTGCTGCGTTTTTCGGCATTGATGCGGATGAGATCCCGATGCATTTGGTCGAACTTCATCCACTGCGCCGACACGCACTCCTTGGCCCAGTTGAGCGCGATATACTCCTTGACATCATCAACCGGGTAAATGAGCATGGACGAACCGGCCCCGGCGTACCGGTTTCTGCCGCGCTCGGCCGCAAGGGCTCGGATGGTGTTGTCCTCCGAGGAATTGCTGCGGGTGTTCATGGGGCCGATGGATTGGGAGTAGATGCAGTTGGCCGCGTGGTCGAGATATTGGTTATAAGAGTTGAGCTTGTTGCCATCGGCGTTCTGGGCGTCGAAAAGGAAGCAAAAATCGTAGGGGCGGACGACATATTCCTCCACGCCGCTGGCCCCCACCCGCGGGAACTCCATGCGGACGGTGGATTTATACCGGTCGGGGAGGGTGTCGTCGCCTTTCATCAAAAAGGCGTCCAGCTCCCGGAGGGTGGCATAGGCGTTGCTGCGTAGGTTATTCCGCTCGAGCTGGCCGGGGATGACCTGGTCGAAGACCTCCGGCAAAATGAAAAATCCGCGGGTGATATTGGCATTCTGCCGGAAGCGTGTCGCCAAATAGTTGCGGATATAAAGGGCCACTGGCAAAATGAGGCCCGATCCGGTGCCGCCCGCAAGCGAGCTGACGATGATGACCCGAAGAGCCTGCTCCTGCGCATCCTCGTTGAGCTTGTAGAGCTCCTGAATCGCCTCGTGGAGCGGCTCGATATTGCCCGCCCGAAGTGCAGTGTCGAAGGCCAGGCGCGAGATGGCGCGCACTTGCCCCGCGCCCTCGGTCAACGGCTTGCTGTTGAGTATCGCGTTGATGGGGAACCAGTAATCGCGGGCATGGGTGTCGATGTTGAGGTACTCCCCAACGGACAGCCTAGTTGAGGTCTGAATGGTCTTGATGGCAGGCGTGCTCTTTTGGATATCCCGCAGCTCATTTTTATCCGTGTCAAACACGGCAAAGCCCAGACTTTTGCGTTGCTCCTCATTGGCAAGGGCATAGACCCGTTTCACTATTTTTGAGCCAGCTCCTCCGAGGCCAACAACGAGTGTAGGTGCAGTCATGCGATTACCTCCCTAAATATCTAAATATATTAAGCGTTTGGTTGACAGGTGTAGGTCATGGTGTCGGTCTCCACTTCCAGCGAAACACCCACCGTGATAGGCCTTGTCCGCGTCCCCTCGGGGATGAAGTCACCGTTGAAAAGAATGTGCACTCTCCCCGCATATTGCCTGGCGTTGAGTAGCTTCATGGAATGGCCGCTCAACGCCCTCACCTTAAGCGCGGGGGCACCGCCGACTCCGCGCGGCACAAAGCGAATGGTTCCGGTCTCCGCCTTATAGGGAATGATTTTCGAGATGAGGCTCCGCGTCACCTGCCCTCTGGCCGGCGCGGGGATTGGCCCGGGACGCCGGGGCGTGGAGTGGATGGTCGGCGTGCTCTTCAGCGACCGGGGCAGATATTTCTTGAAGGGCGGGACATACCCCAAAATCAGCAGCGCAATGGCCCCAATGATGGCCCAGCGTATGATTTCATCCCTGTTTCGCTCGCACCACGACCGGGTGTCATGAACAGAAAGGCCAAAGCCGTTGGCGCTGTCTCCCGCGCCCGACCAAACCTCGCTGCCCACCTGCTGGCTGTAATGAACGAGCAGCTCGGTGTCGGCGACCTCGGTTTTCGACACACTGTCCTTGTAGAGGGTGGGGTAGATGGCATATTCTCCGATATTTTCACCCTTTTCAACCCGAAAATCGCCCACCGTGCCCTCGGCCACCGACACGGTCGGCAGCTGTGTCATGGCCGCCCAATCGTCTGCAGTCAGCTCGGAATCGGCAAAGCGCGCGCGCATCACAATCGGCTCGTCCCCGTTGACAAAGCCTGTTTTATCCAGCTGGTAAACCGGCGCGGAAGCCAGCGTAAAGACCATGTCGCGATAGCCCGCCTCAATCCGCACCGGGAAGCGGCCCTCGCCAGCCCAGGTCTCATCCCCCTGCTGGGTCATGGCGGCCTCGATGCGGGCTGTGATTTGCCCCACGGCCCCCTCGGCGTCGGCGCGGGATGCCCCAGTAAACTCCGGATAGATGAGAACCTCTCCCGTCGCGCCCTTTTCCACGCGGAAGGCAATCCCCTCTCCGCCCGAGGCCGTCAGGCCACCCAGGCGTGCCCACTGCTCATCCGTAAAGTTCTGCCCGTCGAGCTGGGCCTCGAGCCGAATGGGCCCATGCGGCGAAAAGCCATGCTCTGTCAGCCTGAAGGGCGCGTCTTCTCCCCCCACGGTCGAAAAAGTGATGGCCTTGTCTCGAAACACGTGGAGCACCAGCGAGGTAGTGGCATAGTTGTATTCCAGGTACTGCGCGTAGGCCTCGATTCGGTGCAAGCCCTCGGCCAGCAAGATTCTGTCCCCCTGGGTATAAACCTTGTCATGCTGAACCCCGTCGGAAATGACCTCCGCCAGATAGGCGATATCGCCCAGCAGCTCGGATTTCGTCAGGCGCGCGGTCGTTCCACTTTGGACAAAACAAAAATTGAGGGTGTATTCATCCGCTTCAATTTTGCTCTCGCTTATCTCTTGCCCGGCCTCGTCTGTGAGATATACCTGGATTTCCACATCGGGCTTATAATAAACCTCAATGGTATCGGCCCCCGACACAGACAAGGTGTAATCCCCCGCCGGGAATGCACGGCTGAAAATGGCGACATAGCCATTGAGGCCGGAGTCATAGGGGGCATCGGGATAGTTCGTCGCCGGCTGGGTGCTATACTGGACATGGACGAGATCGTCACACTGAATGAGAGTGCCCGACCCGTCGACAATGCCGTTGACGCTGACATTTTTCCCTTGGGCAAACACGATGAGCTCCCGCATGGGAATATCGAACGCGATGTGCTGCGACGCCATGCTGACAGCCAGCTTGTTGCTGTTAAAGATGCGGGTGCACATCTCGGTAATTTTGTTCAAGACCTCGTGCCCTGTGCGGGCATGGTCGAAGAAGACATGGTTGCGCTCGTCCTGATTGATGACCGCCGCCTGTGGCCCCACAGCCAAAAAGTAGACGCTGACATCCTGATTCTTCCCCTGAAAGTAGTTGTTGACGGCGCTGTTGTTAGCATCGTTGAACTCACCATCGGTGAGCACGACCAGCCACTTTTCGTCGGCAGTGGCTGCGGCAAGGTCATCGTGAGCCTGCCGAACCGGCCCAAAGGGGGTGCCCTGGGCATCGGTCGTCATCATGGCGTGTACCTCGCGCACATTGGCCTCCGCGCGGCTCGAGCCGCGCAGCCTGAGCCGGGGCGTCTTGACCGGGGTAGCCGCGACAAA
>JGI994J12354_10002987_pt1 | contig 16098 bp, 12 predicted proteins | sample IntmicLarv3ML3BL_FD_12354 | JGI IMG/M metagenome (IMG submission 12354) | reverse complement strand
AGCCGGTGCTGTATGGCACGGACGAGGCCGCCCGCCAAACCCAGCAGTCGGTGCTGCTGGAGGTGCTGTGCGGCACGCTGAAACTGTTGCATCCCTTTATGCCCTTTATCACCGAAGAGCTGTACGCGCATCTGCCTGCGGCGCAAGGATTTTTGATGCAGCAGGCCTGGCCGGAGGTGGCGCATATTCCTGATTTTACCGTCCAAGCCGCCGCCATGGAGGACGTCATGGAGGTGGTGCGAAGCGTGCGCAACCTGCGCTCGGAGCTGAAGGTTCCGCCTTCCAAACAGGCCCCGGCAACCCTGGTGGCCCAACCCGGACATGCGGAAGGTCTGCACGCCGGACTGCCTACGGCCCTGCGGTTGGCGGGGATTTCGGAAATTACCTTTGCCGACGCCCCGGATGCCAAGGACGAGGGTCGCATGGCGGTGGCGGTGTGTGCCGTGGCGCAGGTCTTTTTGCCGCTGGCCGATTTGGTGGATCTGGGCGCCGAACGCCAACGTCTGCAAAAGGAACTGGACGCCTGCGAGGGCGAAATCAAGCGTGCGTTGGGCTGTCTGGATAACCCGGACTTTATGGCCCGCGCCAAACCCACCGTGGTGGAGGCCCAACGCGAAAAGCTCAACGCCGCCATGGGCATCAAGCAGGCGCTGACTAAACAGCTGGAAACGCTGGGGTGATTTTTTCTGAGGCTAATTCCCTTTATCCAAGGCCTAAACACAGATTAAAACCATTTATTTCTAAAGGGGATTAGGATGATGACGTACCCACAAGCCCTGCAATATATGGAGGCGGCCCCCGCGTTTCTTGCGCCGGGGCTGGCCCGCGTAACGGCCCTGCTGCATGCCTTGGGCAACCCGCAGCGGGGCCTCGCTGCCCTGCATGTGGCGGGCACCAACGGCAAGGGCTCCACGTGTGCGTTTTTGGAGCGCATGCTGCGTCAAGGCTACAAAACCGGGCTGTTTACTTCCCCTTATTTGCAGGATTTTAGCGAGCGCTTTGCCATTAACGGCGCGCCCATGCCGCACGAGGATATCGCGGCGCTGATGCCGAAAATTCAAGAAGCCGAAAGCAAAATCGGCTGTCGCGTATTGCAGTTTGAGATGTATCTCGCGTTGGCTTTTTTGTGGTTCGCGCGGGAAAATGTCGAGGTTGCCGTCATCGAAACCGGCATGGGCGGCCTGTGGGATGCCACCAATGTTGTGACGCCGATTTTATCCGTTATCACGCCAATCGCCTTTGACCACATGGGGATTCTGGGTGACACCCTGTCCGAAATCGCCGCGCAAAAGGCGGGGATTATCAAAAAAGGCGTACCGGTGGCCACCGCCCCCCAATCCGCCGAAGCGATGGCCGTGCTGCAAAAACAAGCGCAAAGCCAAGACGCCGAACTGCTGGTGGTGGGCGGGGTGGAAATGCTGGAAAGCACCTTGGAGGGCAATCGGTTTGACATTGGGACGGCTGTTTTGACGGGCAACCGGGGCGATATATGGGATAGGGTTACAAGTGAGGGCGTGCAGCCGGGCGTGTGTCAGACCGTGCAAGGTGAGGATAGTCAAGCGCCCGCCGCAATCGTCGCCGCGCAACCAGGCGCGTGCCAGATCGTGCAAAACAATTTCGCCGCAAAGGGGCTGGAAACCGCGCTGGTGGGCGCGCACCAAGCCCAAAATGCCGCCACTGCATGGTGCGCCATGCAACTGCTGCTGCAAAAAAACGCCCTGCCCCCAAGCAAAACAGGCAAAAATCTCACAGCCCAAGACCTGCGCCACGGCCTAAAAACTGCCGCGTGGCCGGGCCGCATGGAGGTGCTGGGGAAGCGTCCGGCGCGTGCGGAAGGCGCGCAAAACTCCGGTCAAGCCCCCCTGATCGTCTTGGAGGGCGCGCAAAAACCCGGTCACCCGCCCCTGATCATCCTGGACGGCGCGCACAACCCCCATGGCGCCGCCGCGCTGGCCGACGCGCTGGATGCGCTGGTTCAAACGCCCATCGTTCTGGTCTGCGCCATTCTGGATAAAGACGCTCCCGGCATGGCCGCGCAGCTTGCCCGGTTTGCCAAAAGCGTCATCTGCACACAAATTGACCACCCCCGCGCCCTGCCCGCAAGGGAGCTGGCGACGTTGATGGAAAATAATGGCAAAGAGCCTCCTGCCGTGTGTTACGAAAAAGACCCCCTTCGCGCCCTGCAAACCGCGTTGACATTGGCCGGGGATACCCACACGGTGGTGGTGGCGGGGTCGTTGTTTTTGGTGGGCCTGGCGCGGGGATGGGTGCTCGGCGGGACAATGAAATAGCATAATAGGGCCCAATGATGAATGACGCGAATTGGGCAAATTGGCAGAATATGAGGTGTGCGTGTATGAAAAAAGGCGTTGGCGTTGTGATGCATAAAACAAAGTGTCGGCGCGGGCATGGTGCCTTGTTGATCATTTTGCGGATGCGCAAAACGGCTTCCCGCGCATGTGGAATTTTTGTTGTGCTGATGCTTCTGCTGAGTATTGGCGCGTGTGGTGTGCCGTTCGGCAAGGGCAGGCCAGACGCATCTGCCCCGTCAAGCGCGTCTGCCAACCCGGGCATATTCGTCAGCGAGGGCGATATTCCAGAAGAGCGGGCACTGTATGAGGCGTATCTGGAATCCAATGAATGGGCGTGGTTGCAGAGCATGGAAGAATCGCGAGGGCTGGAAAACTATAATGAGGGTAATTGTTTTGAAATAAGCGCAAAGATGGTGTTGGATTTTGATGGCGACGGTATCCTGGACTTCTACTTTGTGGCAACAAACCCCACCTACGGAGGGCCGCGCGGAAATATGGAAATCTCTTGCTTTTGCACCATTTTGGAGGGCAAGGTAGAAAAATTGCTTTGGGGTTACGCGAGCGGTGGCAGTATAGGTGGAAGTTTTGTTAGCTCAGCGTACAGCGAGGAATTGGCGGCACACGTGTTAAGAGTAGGCAGATACGACGGCGGGTGGGGTGGATGGGCAACTGAAAATGAGTTTTATTCGATGAATAATGGAAAACTGACGAAGCTTGATCAATTTCTATGTATGAAGAATGGGTATTCCGACGCGGAAGAACAGTACGCGGAAGAACACTACGAGGTGAATGGCGAGATTGTTGGCGAGGAGGTTTTTCTTCAAGCAACAACCAAGTACACCGACCCCATTGACACAAAATATGCCCTGGAGCGTGGCGCGTTTACGGATTAATCGCACAGGTGAATAGCAGCCGCAGGAAAACAGCCCTGCAACGCAACAACAATTGTCGAAGGCCCGAAGGAAAACATACCCACATCACCCCAACAGGTGCAGTGCCTCTAAAGCCAACAAATAGCTGCCCGCGCCAAATCCGGCGATGCTGCCGCGGCACACGGGCGCAATTAGGGAAATATGCCGAAAATCCTCCCGGGCGTGGATGTTGGATAGGTGCACCTCCACCACGGGGATGTCCACAGCGGCGATGGCGTCACGCAGGGCAACGCTGGTGTGGGTGTAGGCCGCGGCGTTGAGCACCACGCCGTCGCAGGTGGTTTGCCCGATGGCGGTTACCAGCTCGCCCTCGATGTTGCTTTGCAAAAAATTGCACGTCATGCCCAGGGCCTGTGCCCGCGCGGCAATTTGTACGTTGATGTCCTCCAACGTCTGACGGCCATAGTGTTCGGGCTGACGCTGGCCCAGCAGGTTGAGGTTGGGCCCGTTGAGAATCAGAATGTTTTTCATATTGCTCCCTCGGTTTTTTGAAGAGAAAACGGCACTGCGCCCGTAAAGGCCAAGCTTACGTGCAAAGGATTGGCTCACCCGCAAAGGCTAAGTCTGCCCACAAAGGTCGGATTGGCCCGCGAAAAAACACGCGACGCGTCCTATTGATGCGGCAATTAAGCCAAGCCAAAAGCCTCCCGTATTGTGGCTTGGCTTAGTTGGTGCGTCAATAAATAACGGGTGACGTTTGCAAAAAATCATGCGGTGGTGCCAAAACACCCCAGTACCTCAAAATATGCACACGAAGCCGCCGCTTGGCGCAGGGCACTCATCACGTCCGCATCCTGAAAATTGCCCTGCAAATCGGCGAAAAAGCGGTATTGGTCCTGCGACTCCGGGCGGCTTTCAATGCGCGAGAGGTTGATGCCCGAGCATAAAAAGGGCAGCAGGGCCTCGCAGAGCGCGCCGCTGCGGTGGGCGGTGGAAAAGGTTACCGAGATCACGCTGCTGTGGGCGTCATATTCGGGTTGCGGGGCCACCAGCACAAACCGCGTGCGGTTGGCGGTGGAATCGACAATTTGATCGTCCAGCACAACAAGGCCGTTGATTTCGGCCGCCCGCGCCGAACCAATGGCGGCAAAAGCGTGGCCGGGGGCCTCGTGCACATGCAGGGCGGCGGTGGCCGTGTTGCTGCATGTGGTTTGGAAAAAACGGTGCTTTTTCAAGTAATTGTGACATTGCAAAAAGCCCTGCGGATGAGAAAAAACCTCGCGGATATCCGCCAAGGTTGCCCCCGGCTTGGCCATCAAGCAATGACGAATGGGCACCTGAACCTGCCCCACAATGTACAACCCGTGGGTTTTCAGCAGGTCGTAAACCTCGCCGATGGCACCCGTTTGGGAGTTCTCAATCGGCAGCACGCCGTAGTCGGTCACGCCCTTTTTGACGGCGGCAAAGACGTCCTCAAAATATTCGTGATCGGATAATTGCCCTTGCGGCATTAGCTTTTGTGCCGCCACCTCACCCCATGCGCCGGGCGCGCCGGCATAGGCGCAGGCGGCCTTTGGGTTATGCGGACGGGGCGCGGGCAAAAGCTCAATCGGCTTGGTATGCAGCCGGTTGCGCTGCCGATCCCGCGAGAGTGCCATCACGGTGCGCATCAACAGGGTGATGGAGCCGTTGTCCCGAGGATCGGCCCCCGCCAAGGCTTGGTCAATCACTTGCTGCTCGCGTCCGGCATCCGTGATGGCGATGTTGTTTTTCAGCTTGGCGGTGGCCACGTCGTCGGCCAGCGCCATGCGCTGCACAAACAGCGTCACAAGTTTTTCGTCGATGCTGTCAATCTGCACCCGCAGAGAACCCAATGGATTTTCCATATGTTATACCTCAATTCTGATTGTGGCCGCAAAGGCCAAAAGTTTTGCTATGAACAAAACAACGCGAAGGCGCGGGCAGGGTGGCTTGTTCATGGTTTTGTTGGTGCGCGGAGCTGCCTTCCGCGCATGTGGGTTTTTTGTGCGAAATCCTCAATCCCGCATGGTGTCGTGCACCTGGTTGAGGTTGGCCATCAGTGCGTCAATTCCTCAACCCCGTACTGCGTCCCGCACGCGATTGAGCTTGGTCGTCAGTGCTCCACCCCCTCAATCCCGTGCTTCATGCCGCGCGCGGTTGAGCCGGTCCGGTCGCGCGTCAAACCCTAACCCCTCAATCCCGCACGGCGTCGCGCACCCGGTTAATCTTGGTCATCAACGCGTCAAACAGTGCGGGCGTGATGGATTGCTGGCCGTCGCACATGGCGCATTGGGGTTGGTTGTGCACCTCAATAATCAGGGCGTCGGCGCCGGCGGCCGCGGCGGCTAAGGACAGCGGTTCCACCAGCTCCCATGTGCCGGTGCCGTGTGAGGGATCCACCACCACGGGCAGATGCGATTTGCGCTTGAGCACGGGCACGGCGGATAGATCCAGCGTATTGCGCGTGGCGGTTTCAAAGGTGCGAATGCCCCGCTCGCACAGCAGAATCTGCCGCGCGCCGCCCGACATCACATATTCGGCGGCCATCAATAGCTCGTCGATGGTTCCGGCAATGCCGCGCTTGAGCAGCACGGGCTTGCCCAGACTGCCCACATCTCGCAGCAAATTGAAGTTTTGCGCGTTGCGCGCGCCAATCTGAATGACGTCCACGTCCCGGGCAAAAGCGTCGAGATATTCGCTGGACATAATCTCGGTAACGATGGGCAGGCCGGTCTTTTCCCGCGCAATTTTCAAAAGCTCCAAGCCGTCCAAACCCATGCCCTGAAAGGCATAAGGCGAGGTGCGGGGTTTAAACGCGCCCCCCCGTAAAAAGGCCGCGCCCGACCGCTTAACGTCCTGCGCAATGGATAGAATCTGCTCGGGACTTTCCACCGAACAAGGTCCGGCAATGACGGCAAAATGCCCGCCGCCAACCTTTTGCCCGCCCGCCTCCACCACGGTATCCTCGGGGTGAAACTTGCGCCCGGCCAGCTTGTAGGGCTCGCTAACCTTCATCACGCGCTCCACAATGTCGTGGCGCGAAAGTGTCTCGGCCGAAAGCACCGAGGTATCGCCCGCCAACCCAAGCATATGGGTGGTTGCGCCCTGGATGTCCTGAACAATCAAGCCGCGTGTCTGCATATCCAGCCGAAGCTGTTCAATTTGTGCCGATGGGGTTTGGGGTTTTAATACAAGAATCATGGTGAAGTATCCTTTTTATTTTGGTGGTTTTGGATGAAAAAGCTACAATGGCGTGCGGATGAAGGGAACGTCGCGCTGGTCTAGCGCCGCACCGATGAAGGGAAAGCCGCGCTGGCTGGTTTAGCGCTGCGTCGATGACGACAACACCGCGCGGACAGGAGCAACGCCGTGCCAATGATGCGAACAAAACGCCGGGCCATGTTGATAGCGCCAACGTCATTTCGGCGGATATCGCCAGAGCGAATGCCGCTACCCGGAGCCGCCACCTGCGCCGGACGCCAAAGCTGAAAGCAACACCCCCAGCGAGGGTAGTACCTCCAGCGGGGGAGGCGTCCCCCGCGAGGGCAGTACCTCTAGCGAGGACGGCATATCCGGCGTGGGCAACCCTGCGGCTTCAAAAAACAGCGCATCCGCAGCAAGCGCCTGCGCCGCCAGCATGGCAAGGCCGTTCTGGGTGCGCAGTCCCAGCGCGCGCGCGGCTTGCAGCAGTCGGGTTTGGGGCGGTTGGTAAATCATATCCATTACCAACCCATCGGGATGGACGTTGTGAAGAAAGGAAAAATCATCAAAATCGGGGAAGCTCGGCGCACCCTCGGGGTCTGCCACGCGTGTTATGCCTTTCGCGCCTTCGGTATTCGCTGTGCAGCGCCCGCCAAGTGTGTTCGCTGGGTGCTCTTCACTTTTCATGTCCTGCGTAACCCTCGCTCCCGCCATGCCCAAAGGCGTGGCATTGATCAGCAAATCGTAGGGAACAACCCCGCCGGGCGAACCCGTACCAACTTCACTCAGCGAACCCACGCAAAAGGCATCCGGCGAACCCACGCCAGTCCCATCTGGCGAACCGGCATCAACCCCGCCAGGCGAATCCGTGCCAACCTCGCGCAGCGAACCCACGCCAACCCCGCCCTCTGGCGGACCCGTGCCAAGGGCATCCAGCGAACCCACACCAATGGCGGCATTTGGATAGGCGGCGCGAACCCGCGCGGCGCAACCCTGCGCTTTTTCGGGGTTTCGAGCATACAGGGTAATCTGCGCCGCGCCATCTGCGGCGGCTTGCATGGCGGCAGCAAGCGCTGCGCCTCCTGCGCCCAGAATGGCCGTGTGGGTTCCTGAAAAACCGTTGACACGTGCTCCCGCTCCCGGAGGGGATGTGCAGCTTGCCGAAAGACCGTGAGCGCCCGCTTCCGCTTCCGGGCGGGCCGTGTGAGCTGCCGAAAAATCGTTGGCGCCCGGCCTGGCCGTAAAGGTTGCCGGAAAAACATTGGTATCCGCTGCCATACCCGGCGTGGCCGTGTGGGTTGTCGAAAAACCGTTGGCACGCGCTCCCGCTCCCGAAACGCCTGCGTGGGGTTCCGAAATCTCATTGTCATCCGCCGCATCCGAAAGCGCCGCACGGCTTCCCAAAAAACGATTCCCCAGCGCCATCGCCAGCCCAATCATATCGGTATTGTGGCCGATAAGCCGTCCGTCGTCATTCACCACGGTGTTCACGCTACCACAAGCGCGGGCTTGCGGGGACACGGCATCCAGCAGGGGCAGGATGGCGGTTTTGTGCGGCATGGTTACATTAAAACCGCGCAGGGTCTGCCGCGCCAGCGCTACGAAACCGGGAAGCTCGGCGGGGAAAACCTCCATGGCGGCGTAGTCGGACGAGCGGCCAAGATGGGCCAGCACGGTGTTGTGCAGAAAGGGCGATCGACTATGCGCAATGGGCGCGCCGATTACCACATACCCCGCGCCAAGCGGGTTGCCGTGCTTGGGCGATAAGCGTTGCGGGTCTGGTTCTGCGTGCCCCGCGTCAAGGAACTCGCCCCCTGGCGATAGGTTCGCTGGGTCTGGAATTGTGCACCCCGCGCCAAGCGAATCATCCGGTCGGCAGAGCAGCCGAACCAACGCGTCGTGGCAACACTCGGCGGAGGTGAGGTTTGGCAAAACAAAATGCGCCGCCTCGCGATATCCCTCCCGACGCCGTGCCGAAAGCGCCAAAAGCGCCTGCGCGCCATCCCGCAAAAGTGGACGGTGCCGCGTATCCACATCCTCGGCGATGGCCTCCACGGGGCGATCAATCCACACCAAAACGCCGTTTTTGCGCAGGGCTGTTACATTGGTGGCGGCCTCCGTCACGCCGCCGCCGGTGGCAATCACGTGTCCCTCCCGGCGGGACAGCTCGGCCACCATGTCTCGCTCCAGCTTGCGGAAGCCCGTCTCACCCAGCTGTGCAAAAATCGCAGAAATCGGCTGGCCGTAGCGGGTCTCGATCGCGGCGTCCACGTCCACAAATGGCAAGCCCCACGACGCGGCAAACCGCTGACCAACGGTAGTTTTGCCGCATCCGGGCAGGCCGATCAGCACCAAGTTCTTCATAGCGGCACCTCCCAGGAGCCGTTCACCAGCAGGACATCGGGCACACAAATGACCATAAGGGTAGGCGCACCAATCCTCTTGGCAGCTTTTGTAACGCGGGGCAAGCGCTCTTTCGCGGTGCGAGGAAAGCATCCTTTCGCAATGGTTCTTTCGCATCTGGACAGATCGGCCAGCACCAAGCTTTTCACGCCATCACCCCCAATGGGCCTTCCGCCAGCAGGGCATCTAGCACGCAAATGGCCATGGCGGCTTCCACCACCACCACGGCGCGGGGCAGGATGCAGGGGTCGTGGCGGCCACGCGTTGCCGCGATGATATTGGCCATGGCGGCCACATCCACCGTGCGCTGGGGGATGGCAATCGAGGGTGTGGGCTTTATCGCCACACGCACCCCCACGGGCATTCCGCTCGTGATGCCGCCCAAAATGCCGCCGTTGTGGTTGGTCAGCGCCGTGATTTTTCCGTTCTGGACGGACAACTCGTCATTGGCCTCCGAGCCGCGCAGGGAGCAAAAATCAAAACCCAACCCAAACGCCACGCCCTTCACCGCCGGAATGGAAAACAACAAACTCGCCATGCTGCTTTCCATGGAATCAAAAAATGGACTGCCCAAACCACCGGGTACGCCAAAAGCAGCGCCCTCAATTTCGCCACCAAGCGAGTCGCCGCGGGCGTGGGCCTCTTCAATCAGCTGGCGCATACGCTGGCCGGCGGAAGGGTCGAGGGTGGGGAAGTCTTGCCGGAAAACGTTCAGAATGGCCGTCTGGAAGTCGGATGCGCCGGGGGATGGTGCAAAGCCGTCTCCTGCTGCGAAGCCACCACCCGCCGCCAAGCCAGCGCCCGTCATCGAGTCGTCGCTCGCCATCGAGCCGCTGCCCGTTGCCAAGCCAACATCCGTCACCGACCCAATGCGCGAAATATGCGCGCCGATCCGCACGCCTTTTGGTTCCAGAACCTGCATGGCCAGCGCCCCGGCAAACACCAGCGGCGCGGTCAGGCGGCCGGAAAAGTGCCCGCCACCTCGCATATCGGCGTGGCCGTGGTGTTTCAGCCAAGCCGTCCAGTCCGCGTGGCCGGGACGCAGCAGATGGGTTTGATAATCCTGCGAATGCGCGTTTTGATTGCGAATCAACCCGCAAATGGGTGCGCCCGTGGTACGGCCCTCGTGGATGCCGCCAAGAATATCCACCTCATCGGCCTCAACGCGGGGGGAAGACCAGTTGTTCTGCCCCGGCGCACGTCGGCGCATTTGGACCTGTACCGCCGCAAGGTCAATGGGTAAACCGGCGGGCAAGCCGTCCACCGTGATGCCGACGCCCGCCCCATGGGATTCGCCAAAAATGGAAAGCCGCAGGTTGTGTCCCCAAGTGTTCATAAGCTCCCTCGTCCGCCCTTCCCGCATAAAGCAAGAGGGCAATTGATATGTTATCGGCGTGAAGGGTTCCGCGCGGTTTCGCAATGTTCCGCGCGGGGTAACGGCCTTCGACGCAATTCGCGTGCGCGGACCATTCCGAGCCCACGCTCCAGGGCCTTCGGCCCCTCCCTCGTCCGCCCTTCTCGCATAAAGCAAGAGGGCAATTGATATGTTATCGGCGTGAAGGGTTCCGCGCGGTCTCGCAATGTTCCGCGCGGGGCAACGGCCTTCGACGCAATTCGCGTGCGCGGACCATTCCGAGCCCACGCTCCAGGGCCTTCGGCCCCTCCCTTACCGTCTATTCGCCCAGGCATAGTTTTTCGGCGGGCAAAATTGCTAATCGCCGTGTGCTGAATTTACCCTTCCCAATCCCGCCAAAAATTTGGGTACGATTTCCCCACGCTTTCCCAGCCGGTTAGGCTGACGGCGTTTTTGCATCGCATGGCTGCCAGCGCCAGCGCCATGGCAATTCGGTGGTCGTTGTGGGCTTGGACACTGCCTCCTTCGAGGGTGGGTTTGCCCGTGATATGCAGGGCTTCGGGCCCTTCGGTGATGTCCGCGCCCAGCCGCCCAAGCTCACAGGCCAGCGCGTGCAGGCGGTCGCTTTCCTTCAGACGCAGCCTCCCGGCGTTGATAATGTGGCTGGTGCCTCGGCAAAAGCAGCAAAGCGCCGCAATGGGGGGGACCAAATCCGGAATGGCGCGCGCGTCCACGGTTAGGGCGTGCAGGCGCGTGGCCTCAACCGTGGTAACGCCCTGCTCGGTGCGAACCTCGGCACCCATTTGGCGCAAAATTTCCAAAATGGCGCGATCGCCCTGCAAGCTTTCGGGATTCAGGGCCAAACAGCGTATCGGCGCGCCCAACGCTGCGGCTCCCAGAAAAAAGGCGGCCTGGGAATAGTCGCTATCCACCGCCACCCGCGTGGGGCGATACATCTGTCCGCCGGGGATATCAAAGCCGTTGTCGCGCCGATGGATCTTCACCCCGAAGGCGCCCAAAGCCGCCACCGTCATATCGACATAACCGGCGGATTCCAGCGGGGTATCCAGCACCAAACGGCTGTCGCCCCGAGCCAGCGGCAGCGCGAAGAGCAGCCCCGAAACAAACTGCGAGCTGACGTCGCCGGGCAGGTGATACTCATCCGCCCGCAACTGTCCGCGCAGAACAAGACGTCCACCGGCACGCGTCAGGCGGATACGGCTTTGGGAAAAAACCGTTTGATAAGGCCCCAAAGGCCGATTCAACAGCCGTCCATGGCCGGTAAAAACGGTCTCGGCGCCCGCGCAAACCATGGCGGCAATCGGCAGCAAAAACCGAAGGGTGGAGCCGGATTCGCCGCAGTCCAGCACATCGGAAATCGGAAAGTTCTTCGCGTCCAACGCTGAGCCCCACGGCACGCTCTGCGCGGAGCGAACACTGCCAGTGACGCCAAACGCCGCGCCCGTCCGGCTGACCGCGCCCTCCGACGCACCCCGCATCAGGCCAAGTCCGCCCTTAATCGTCAGCGTGGTGCCCTCAACTGCCCACGCCGCGCCCAAGGCACGCACGCACGAAAGCGTGGCCTGAACATCCTGGCTTAAGGCGACATTGCTGATGACGCTTTGCCCCCGCGCCAAAGCCGCGCACAAAATGGCTCGGTGCGCCATGCTTTTGGAGGGCGGCGGTGTGATGTTGCCCCGCGGAGAGCGGGTGAGAAGCTTGGGTTGACACATCGGTTATACCTCTACAAGTTTTGGCTGCCGCATTAGACCTCTTGCGGAATTGGGCGCGAGCGGATTACCGAGACCTTTTTCTGTCGCCCAAGGCGCCGGGTTCCGTCAATATTGAACAAATCTTGGCGGGTTCCGGTAACGCAGGCCGGGGGGAAAGGGCCGGTAAGCCGCCGTGAATAATTTCGCAAGAGGTCTATTGGTTGCGTTGCGGAAAATCTGACCTAAAGCAGTGGCTGCGCCGTGGTAATTTTTAACGGCTGCATTGGCTAAACGCTCACAAACCCATCGCCCGCAAGCGCAACCGGATGAATCACAGGTTGGCCGATATCCCGCAGCAAAATCAGCGGCAGACCGTCGGCCTGGGCTTTTTTGTCGTGTGCCATGCCCTGCAAAATCGACGCCACGGGGTAGGGGCTGACGGGTTGCAGGCCGTGCCGCGCCAGCAGGGCACCCAACACAGCGGGCACACGCGGGTGCGTTAGGCCAAGCGTCACGCCGGTCTCGGCCGCCATCATCATGCCCATGGCTACGGCCTCGCCATGCGTGTGAGCGGTGTAGCGGCCCAGCTTTTCAATGACGTGGCCAAAGGTGTGGCCAAAGTTCAGCAGCATACGCTCGTTGTGGTCGTGTTCGTCGCGGGCCACCAAACCGGCCTTTAGCGTGCAGCATTGGGCAATGGTTTCCACCATATCAAGGTCGCCTTGAAGCAGCGTTTCGGTTAACGCGGGCGAAAAAAGCATGCCATACTTAATCACCTCAGCCATGCCGCTTTGGTGCTCGCGGGCGGGCAGGGTGGTAAGCACGCCGGGGTCGGCCAGCACCAAACGCGGCTGATGAAAGGCCCCCACCAAGTTTTTCCCGTTGTCCAAATTGACGGCGGTTTTGCCGCCAACGGAAGAATCCACCATGGCCAGCAGGGTGGTGGGCACCTGGGCAAATGCCACGCCGCGCATATAGGTGGCAGCCGCAAACCCGGCCAAATCGCCGATTACCCCGCCGCCCAAGGCCACCACGGCCTCATCCCGGCGCAGGTGCATGACGGCAAAGAACTCGGTCAGCGTCTGCAAGCCGCGCAGACTCTTGCTTTGCTCGCCGGGCGGCACTACCGTAGGGAAAAATTCCACGCCGGCTGAGGCCAGCGAGTCGGAAAACCTTTGGCCATAGAGCCCCCAAACCGTGTCATCGCTAACCACCGCCAGACGCTTTTGAGGAAAAATCCGCGCCAAGGCCGCCCCGGCATCCGCCAGCAGCCCGTTCGCAATCTGGATATCATATGCGCCGCCCGAGGCCAGAACAGATATGCTTCTCATGGTTGCAAAAGCTCCTTTTGTTGTCGCGTGCCGGTTGCGCCCGGTAGCCCGCTTGCAATTTGAATATCAACCGCCTTCCCCGAGACGTGAACCGATACGCTTCTCATGGTTGTAAAAAGCTCCTTTTGTTGTCGCCCGCCAGTTGCAGCAGGGCTTGCAGGGCGGGGGCGTTTTGGGCTTCCAGCGCTTGTTGCATTTGCTCCAGGCGCGTGCGGTATCGCGCCAAATGCCCGGCGATTGCCGCGCGATTGTCCATCAGCAGCTCCGTCCACAGTGCGGCGTCGATGTTGCCCACGCGGGTGCAGTCCCGAAAAGCGCCCGCGGTAAACGCCGGGGTGAGGTCGGGGTGCATGTCCATGCACAGGGCCGAGGCCGCAATGTGCATAAGGTCGGAAGAATAGGCGATGATGTCGTCATGCAGCGCGGGCGGCACGACGGCGATTTTGGTTGCGCCGATGTAAGCCGCCAGCTCGTGCGCCAGCGCAAGGGTGTCGGGGTTGGTTGTGGGCAGGGGTGTGATCAAGAAACCTGTGTTGACAAATAAATTTTTGTCGGCGTTCGCCAATCCGCCAACCTCCTTGCCCGCCATGGGGTGGGCGCTGATGTACTGCGGACCATCGGCTAAAAGGGGTGCTAACGCGGCCAGTAGCCCAGTTTTTACCCCACAGATGTCGCACGCCACGGCCCCGTGTTTCATATGCGGCAGCCCTTGGGCTAAGAGGCGGGGGATAATATCCGGCGGGGTGCAGTAAATCGTGAGGTCGGCCTCGGCAACTGCTAAAGCCATATCCGGCGTGGCAAAATCCACAATGCCGTCGTCCAAGGCGCGTTCGCAAGTTGATGCTGAGCGTGCAAACGCTACAACCCGTCCGCCGCGAAACCCGCGCAAGGCCAAAGCCAGCGAACCGCCCATCAGTCCGAGGCCGACAATGCAAGTGGTGTAGGGTTTGGCAGTCATGGTGTACCTCCTTAGTTGGTGGAAATTTTTTGTGCCGATGCGAGGCATATGGGATTCATCTTTGCGTCAGTGGGGGGATGGCGTTCATTTTTGCGCCGACGAAGGGAAGCTCTTGCAGGATTCAACAGAAATAACATCAAAAAAAGAGCCCATCTTGACGATGAGCCCAACGGTTAAATCCCTTTTTTGCGGTTTGGCGAAATACTTTATAAGGGCCGCTCATCGACGCGCGTCTGCAAGCCAAAATAGCCGTAGCCGTAATCACGGCTATAGCAAAATCGGCCATACGCGCCACGATAAGCCAACGATTGCATAAAAGTTCCTCCACAAAGGTTACGCGGGCAGTATACACCTTTTGGCGGTGGATTGCAAGGGCGGGGCGAAATTTTTGTCAAAGTCCCTGGGGCTTCAATCAAAATCCGACAAAAAGTGTGACTGTCAACAGGCATTTCCGCGTGTTTGGGTCGATATATTGCTAGAGCGTGTAATAGCCAAAACTGCGCCGCACGGAAGGCTTTTGACGCTGCGCGGTGTTGGGCGCATCCGGAAAGTTCATCTCTGAAACAAGGAGCCGTGTATGGTCATGAAACCCTTCCGCATCCCCCACCTTGGGCAGGAAACCGCCCCCCCAACCCATCATATGCCGGAGACCTTCCGCAAACCCCGCCGCAGGGCACGGCAGTTGGCGGCGGGGNGGTCAATATTGCGGAAGCCAGCAAGGCCAATTCTGCGGTGGTCGGCGGTGCTGGCGGGTGTTACGGCATTGACGGTGGGACTTGGGTATGCCTTTGCGGCCAAACCACCTGCGCTGCAAACCGAGGGTGATCTGATTAAATGGGTAGATTTTTCCGTCACAGCCACCGCCATGAAGGATGCCATGGCGGTGGATATCGCGTCTCACGAAAACGGGGAAGCACAGTTGGATTGGATTGAGCTTTTGGCGCTGCTTGGCACCCGATATGGCGGGCGGTTTTCCAAATATAAGGCGGCGGATCTGCGTCGCATTGCGGAAAAACTGCAGGTGGGCGACACCGCCGAATCGCTGATGCAGGGCAACCGATATTACCCCTATTATCGCGACGCCTACCGCGCGGCGCTGGGCGGGTTGGTGGGGGAGTACGAGGTGGAAACGCCCCAAGGCTGGCAGCGGCGATATGGTCTAAAAGCTTTTGTGCCTATTGCAAAAGGCTTTGATTTTCAACACTACGACGACTTTGGCGCGGGGCGAAGCTATGGCTACAAACGCCGCCATCTGGGGCACGACCTCATGGCGCTGGTGGGCACACCGATTGTGGCGGTGGAGTCGGGCAGGGTGGAGGCGTTGGGCTGGAATCAATACGGCGGTTGGCGGGTGGGCCTGCGCAGTTTTGATGGCAAACGCTACTACTATTTTGCCCATATGCGCCAAAACCGTCCCTACGCAGAGGGTCTAGTCGAGGGGCAAGTGGTGATGGCGGGGGATGTCATTGGGTACGTCGGACGCACCGGCTACAGCGCGCAGGAAAACACCAACGGCATCACCGAAAGCCACCTGCACGTGGGGTTGCAACTGATTTTTGATGAATCGCAAAAGGATTCCGACGCCGAAATTTGGATTGATACTTATCAAATCATCAAGTTTCTTACACAAAACCGAAGCGCCACCCTGCGGAATGCCGAAACCAAAGAGCATACGCGGGCTGAGGGGTGGCGGGAAACGGTGCCCAGTGCACCCAGTCCGCCCTTCCCGCATTTGCCAAGCGCGTAATTGATAGGTTATCGGCGTGAAGGGTTCCGCGCGGACTTGCAACAGCCCGCACTTAGCAACGACGTCTTTCAATTGCTTTCGTAGTGCGGGCCATTGTAAGTCCACGCTTCAGGGGCCGTTAGCCCCCTCCCTGCCCATAGCCGCTCGGGCATAGCGTCTGGGGGGGCAAAAAGAAAACGCCGCCCAG
>JGI994J12354_10002986_pt1 | contig 16106 bp, 13 predicted proteins | sample IntmicLarv3ML3BL_FD_12354 | JGI IMG/M metagenome (IMG submission 12354) | reverse complement strand
GGCTATTCCTCCTGCGTAGGAGTGACCTTCGTTTGCTGTACCGGATGCAGTCACATCACAGTGGCTGATAGCTCCTGCGATGGTGAATGAAGCCACCAAGTAACCGGCTATTCCACCGGCTCTGTTGTTGATTCCGTCCACAGCTGATACGTAACTCATGTTGACTGCGCCTGCGATGTTCGCCTTGGCGTAACCGGTTATTCCACCGGCGTATGTGAAGCTTGTTGCATTCCATCCAACAGCGTCTACGTTACCGACGTTAAGGGTTCCGATGATGCTTCCGAGTGTGTATCCTACGATACCGCCTGCTCTGGCATCAAGTCCCTTTGCATATACTGCTCCGCCGTTTGCGGCTACGTCAGTTGAACCTTCTATTGTGCCTGCGCCCATGTATCCTACGATACCGCCTGCTCTGGCCTTGTAGACTGCATCATAGCGAGCAGTCAGGTCGAACACCGGATCTTCGGTTGTGTCATATGCGCGTGCGGGTATGGTCGGTCCGTTTGCCTTGGGGGTGTACGGGAGAGCCGGGTCGATTGTCTTGGAAACAACATTTCCGCTGTTTGCAGCGCCTATGATTGTTCCGTATGCGATACCTGCTATTCCTCCGCTGTAACCGTATCCGATTATGTTGTCACCGAGGACTGCGCCTGTGTTGACACATGCGAGAACATTGGTGAATGCACCGCCCCATCCCATTATGCCGCCTAAGGACAATTTGTAGGTGGGTTCAGCACTCTCGACTCCGGAGATCATACCTGTGTTGAGACAGGCAGCGATATTAACTTTTCCGCCGTAGCTCTTTCCGAGGATACCGCCTGCCAAGTTGAATGCCCTAACATGTCCGTTGTTCACGCACTCTGTTATTGCGACTTCCAAGCTGGTCACGGGTTCCCTGACTATACCTACGATACCGCCTGCGGTGTAGGTTGTTGAAGTTACGACTGCGTTGTTAACACAGTTTGATATGGTGACATTACCGGTTCCGAATATCTCGGCAACGATTCCTCCCGCGATACTCTCAGATGAGGGGTATCTGGGGGTTTCCGTTGTAATGGTTCCGCCTGCCATGGTCACGTTCACGATCTTTGCATTTCCGCTGACGTATCCGAACAATGCGGCGTTCCAGTCAGTGGTTGAGATTGTTATTCCGATGATCGCGTATCCGTTACCATTGAAGGTACCGACGAACGGTTCAGCGGGTGATCCAATAGGTGTGAACAGTGCCTCGCTTGTGAAGTCGATATTGTTTGCCAATATGTAATCCTCATTGAGCGGGTAGCCCACATCATTTCCAATCAATCTGAGCTCTGCGGCGTCATCGATCTGAATCGGGTTCAGAGGGTCAGCGTCGCTTGCGCTCTCATTGCCTGCTACAGCAACGATGCCTATTGAAAGCATCGCTACAATCGCAAACAATGCATACAGTTTTGGAAGACTTTTTTTTCTTCCTACAACTCCTGAATTCATTTGTTGCATCTCCTATATTATGTTAACATCCCTTTGGTTAACAATATGTAGGTACGGAAGAAGAGTTTATAAAAGAATCAATGCAACTCATTATTTGTTAACTTGTTCCGCATTTTCCTGTATATTTGTTGTACAAACGGAAACATTTAACTATGAAAAATCAATATCTGTTAAATTGTTGCATTTAGACGAACGTCTAAATCCAAACAAAATTTACTCATTCTTAATCCCCTTTTGACACATGTGTGTGTGCTGATAGGCACATTATTTTTTGTCGTTGACGGGCAAATCTTGTGACGATGCTCCGATAGGGCCTGTCCCCGATATTGCTTATCCGAGCCACAAACACAATGAATTAATGGATAGAATCCTTCACGTCGATAGATGAGCGAAGACGAAAAAAAAGACCGAACCGTAGTCATCGGACTCGGAAGCCCGATCATGTCAGACGATGCAGTGGGATTGAATGTCTCCGCAGCGATAGAGAAAATGAACCTCCCCGACATCGATACACTGCAGGAAGCCGTAGGAGGTCTGGAGATCATACCGATGGTCAGCGGATACAGGTTCGCCGTCATTGTCGATGCCATTCAGACACGGATGTACACCCCGGGAACCGTCCTGATCTTCGACCCGGAGGACTTCGATTCCACCGTTGCAAGTGTCCCCGCACATGACGTGAACCTTGCTACCGCGATAAAGATAGGTCGGGAACTGGACAATCATGTCATGCCTGATGTGATCAAATTCATTGCGATAGAGGTCGAGGACCTGCAGACCATGAGCGAGGAGATGACCCCTCTTGTAGAAGCTGCGGTCGGCCCTGCCTGTAATGCCGTGCTCCATGTGATATCCGAATTCCGATGCCCAAGCGGGTCGGATCGGACTTCCTGATCTTCCTGTGATGTACTCTCGGCAATTTCGATGTTCAAGCAGCGTCTTTCTTCACAGCGATTCTGTTTTAGACGTTAGCATAAAAATGGACGGCCTTTTTGTACAAACGTATCATGACATCCATGATTTTCAAATGATGCCTCGATATCGGGCATCCTTGGGAATGGAAAAAAAATGTAAGAGGTTTATTGTCACGCTACAGTCAATATCTGCTAACGCTAACGGTTACCGACTTGAAGGTGTTCTTACCAGTCTGAGTTCCGGGTTCGGGATTTCCTACTATCTCTGAACAGAAGCATTCGATACTGTATTCACAATTGATNTTACAGTANTCGACCTTGTTGTTGTATATGTAGGAGCTCGCTCCCGTCATCGCCGCGANCCCNCCCGCGTATGCTGTGGGGGCGTGTGAGGTCACACTGACATTGTAGGACGGAATGCAACAGAATCCCTTTTGTCCAACAGTGTCNCATTTGGTGACCGATCCGTTTGCGATACCTGCNATTCCGCCCGCAAGAGAGGCCCTTTCAGACACCGCTGAGACACGGTTGTTGGAACACTTTGCGACGTTGGAACAGTTGCAGACCTTGGTGTTCTCTTCGGATTTACCGACTATTCCACCTGCGACACTGCGTGCAATTCCGGTGGATTTAGCTGTTACGTTGGATCCGTTGAGACAATCCTCTACTGAACTTCCGTTCACCATGAATCCTGCGATACCACCTGCTGTGGATTCGAATCCCGCACTGTTAGCAACGACCGTTGCTCTGTTCGCACAAAGTGTGATCTTTCCGCTGGGTTCCACGATACCGGCTATGCCGCCCGCTCTGGCGTAATAACCGTTGGCAGTCACCACAGTAGAGGAACAGCGATTATCATCGTTGTAGCACAGTGTGATCTTTCCGTACGTTACACCAGCGATACCTCCGGCGTAGGAGTGACCTTGCACTGCCTCACCGTTTGCAGTCACATCGCCGCCACTGTATGAACAGCTGACAGTGGTCGAAGCCACCTGGTAACCGACGATTCCGCCGGCCCTGTTATTGGCTCCTTTGCTTGCCACTACCTTACCATAGTTCGTAGCACTCTTGATATTCGAATTGGCGAAACCGGCTATTCCTCCGGCGTATGTGAAGCTCTCATCACTGACCAGTCCGAAAGCGTTAACGTCACCGTCGTTACGGAATCCGTTTACGGCTATCATCGTGTAACCAACGATTCCGCCTGCCCTGGCATCAAGTCCGGTGGCTGTGATCTTTCCACGGTTCGACGCACCACACACCCAGCAATCATCTATGCAGCCTGCACCCATGTATCCTACGATACCGCCTGCCCTGACCTTGTAAACGGGACTGTAGACTGTGGGATCATCAAACAGAGGATCCTCAGTGTAGTCATAGTCACGGTCAATAGGCATGAGTACCCTTGCCTGCTCCTCGTGTGCAGGGTCGGGTATGGCCGCGGTGACAGATACTGCACCCTGGTTGGTGCATCCTGAGATCTTTCCATAACATATTCCTGCAATTCCTCCAACGTAACCGTAACCAACTGCCTCAACAGCGGTCACACTGCCGGAATTGGAACAGCGTACGATGTCGATATATGAACCCGACCATCCTACGATACCACCTAGACTTGTCTTGAAGTTAAAGAACTCAGTACCGGTGACGTTGGTTATCGGACCAGTGTTCGAACACTTGGTCACTTTCACGATCCCGCCGTAGTTCTTTCCGACTATACCGCCCGCCAGGTTGAAAGCTGATACGGGTGCGTTGTTGGTACAATCAGTAATGGTGACAGAGAACTTACCTGTCGGCTCCCTGATCATACCTACGATACCGCCTGCGGTGTACGTGGTCGAGGTCACAGATGTAGATTTGTTGACACAGTCTGTAACCTTGACATTACCCTGTCCAAATATCTCACCTATTATTCCTCCCGCGATACTTTCTGACGCAGGATACCTAACGGTCGTGGTCGTTATCGACCCTCCGATCATAGTGACATCGGAGATCGTTGCATTACCGCTAACGTATCCAAACAGTGCGGCGTTCACATCGTCGGTAAAGACGTATATGTTCCGAATTGATTTACAATTACCTTGGAAGGTACCGGTAAATGGATCGGTAGGTGTTCCTATCGGTGTGAACGGTGCGGAACCTGCAAATTCTATGTTATTCTTCAATTTGTAGTTCCCATTCAGCGGATAGCCGCTGTTGTTTCCAATCAGTCTGAGCTCATCGGCGTCATCGATCCAAATAACATTTGAAACGGCGGCGTCGGATGAATCGCTACTGTTCGTTACGGCAACGATGCCTATTGAGAGCATAGCTACCACTACGAACAATGCAAGTAATTTCGAAGGACTTTGTTTTTTCCTTAAAACATCCGAGTTCATTGTCGATCTCCTTTTCGTTATATTAACCACCCTGGTCAATGGATAAAATAGCAGGAGGTAAATTTATAAATCAATCATTCTAACTTATTTTTTGTTAAATTGCACTGTGATTTTATACTTACAGTGCATATATAGCGATATTCAACAGTAAATACCAGGTATGCGTCTAAATCCGCGGTTTTTTTATCTATTCGTTTAGGAAAATCATTTTTTACCTTTCATTTCGCCATTAATCGACAACATTGCGCCTCATATGTCCAAACTCAGATGTCCAGATGAGTCATATCGAACTTCCTGATCTCTCCGTTACCTTTTCCCAGCACAGTGATGTTCAAGGTCGATGCCTTCAATATATCGTCGGCGACCCTCATAATATCCTCTTCCGTAACCTGTGATAATGCATCCAAACGTTCAGAGAGTGTCATGGTCCTACCGTTGAGCATATATTCTCTCCCAAGTCTGTACATTCGACGCTCGGTTGACTCCATTGACCGAACAATTGCCCCTTTGATCAATTTCTTCGTTCTGTCGAGTTCCCCCTTCTCCAATCCCTCTCTTTTGATCCCGCTGATCGTTTTTGCGACGACCTCCATCGCCTCGACGACATTCTCATCGGTGGACGACATGTATGTACAGAGTGCTCCAGCATCACAATACTGTTCCACACTGCTGTGAACAGAATATACCAGGGCCTTCTTCTCCCTGACTTCTTGGAACAACCTCGAACTCATACCCGAACCCATGACCGCTCCAAGAAGGGTCGATGCAACACGATCTGGGTATTCGGAATCGTATGCCGGGAATCCCATTGCAACATGACAGTGCTCAGATTTGTTCTTCGAGAAATTGTAACTTGAGGTAGGGACCTTCGGTTTCTCCCTATTTATCCTCATCTTACCAGTCATGGGATCGAACTTCTCCTCCGCCCATGCCATCGTGTCCTCGAAATCAACATCCCCGGCAGCGAACACCGCGATATTGGGCACACCGTACCTTTCTTCGTAATAATGTCTCAGCTCTTTCGATCCCAGCCCTTTGACTATCTCGATCTTCCCGCCTTCATCCTGAGAGAGTTTGTGTCCCCTCCAAATATTCTGTGAGAACAGATCGTGTATGTAGGATTCGGGTTCATTCTCTATCATACTGAGTTCCTGCAAAACTATCTTCTTCTCCAACTCGACATCATTGTCATTTATCAAAGGATTGGCTACGATGTCGGACACCATCTCTTTAGCCACATCCTTAGTCTCCTTTATTGTGACCCCATAGAACGCTGTGAGTTCCCGTCCTGTAAAAGCGTTCAATTCGCCTCCGGCACCCTCTATCTCCTTCGCCATCTGATAGGACGACCGTGTCTTGGTCTCTCTGAAGACGACATGCTCCAATAAGTGGGATATTCCCAGAACATCCGTGTTCTCGTCACGTGATCCCGTACCTACCGCTACCATATACCCAGTGCTTTCACTTCCCGATATCCTTTCGATAATAACCGGTATGCCTGCTGAGGTTTTTCCCGCGAAGATGCCATCGTTGTCCATGCTTAGCAGAAGACATGCATGTAATTAATACATTCAGAAATGTATCCCATAATAATGTCGGAAATCAAGATAATCAAATACGTCGACAAAAAGTTCGACAACCCGATCGCCATCGTGGGATTTCCAAGCGTAGGTCTAGTGGGCTCCATACTTACCAGTTTTGTCGCAAGGGAACTTAAAATGGATATCGTTGCAAGTATCACATCCCCGGATCTGCCACCCTATTCTCTCATCCAAAAAGGCGTGCCGTATCCTCCGGTAAGGGTGTACGGATGTGCCAGGGAGAACGGTACAGCAGACTGTGGAGATCTGGTGATCGTTACTTCCGAGATAACTCCGAAACCGGAACATGCCTATGATTTTGCGAGGACGCTTATGAGACTATTCAAAGAACTGGGTATACAGACTGTGATTGCACTCGAAGGGATCCCCGAATTCGGTGATGACAATCCCATATTAGCCTGCGGATCCTCAAAGATCGCCAGGGACATGATCGACACTCTCGGCCTAAAAAAACTGGATGAAGGTCTTGTAAGAGGTATGACAGGTGTGATGCTCTACGAGGGCCACGATTCAAACATTGATGTTCTGGCTATGCTCTGTCCGGCTAATCCGACGTTTCCCGATCCGAGATCAGCCGCGAATGTCATAGGCCCGTTATCAAAACTGATACCGGAACTCAAGATAGATCTTGAACCTCTGTATAAAGAGGCCGAGGAGATAGACGCGAAGATCAAAGAGCAGAACGAATATAACGACTCTCAGGACAACCAGCAGCTGTACGGGTGATATCATGCAACTAACACCTGCAAAATTCTTCGTAACATCCGGAAAAGCAACAAGTCCTGTCTCCGACCTCAATGCTTTCGACCGCGCACTGATATACGCCGGGATCGGAGAACAGAATCTTGTAGCCGTATCCTCCGTGATACCGATCGGATCCAAAGAAGTGGGTATATGCGAACTCCCTATGGGGGCAATAACCCATTGCGTGTTGTCTCAAATGAGGGGAAAGGAGGATGAGATCATTTCTGCAGGAATAGCTTACACGTTCAGAAAAGACGGGAAAGGCGGTTATGTCGCAGAAGGACACCTTCACGGATCCGGTGCTGATCTGAAGTCCGAACTCAAAAGGAAGATGAAGGATATGTCGGAGATAAGAGGCGTGGAATTCGAGAAAATTGAATATCTGATCGAGGAGATGAAAGTGCCCCGCGGATGTTATGGGTGCTGTATCTCTGCACTCGTGTTCACAGAGTACCTGTAATATGTATGCGATCGTATTATGCAATAAATGCAGGAACCATCGGATCATAGATCGATCCTCTTTGTCCTCGAACTGTCCTTATTGTGATAAAAGTGAGGATCACTCGTCACTGAAGGTCCTCTTCGAAGATAAGGATCAGAGAAAGGTCAGGGATGTCCTCGGAGAAATAACATTCGCCGCTGAACCCTCTCCGAAGAAGACCCATGATGCAGACCCATTCTCGACGCTGGTACATCGATATGAAAAGTGTACCGATGCCGAAGGACGCATGACCATCCTATCTGACGGTCTCACAAAGATATTCGGCACATTCACATTGGAGGATGTTGAATTGGTGGACCCGAAGTATGGCAAACAGATGCTGAAAACTATGCTGGATAATTGTCTGGTCCATGAAGTAAAGCCAGGAAGATACAGCACGTAAGCGTTTACTTGGGTACGTCCTTCCTTGTCTTGCCTTCCATTTTAAGCACATCCCTGATGACACGGGACAATTTTGCATACATGATATAATGGAAATAAGCGACTGCGATCGCAAAAGCCAAGAACAAAAGCACATAGAACATGAATCCTTCCGTGTTGCTGTACGATATCGCAAGCATCAGATTGAAGATCACCGTGACCAGAATAGCCTGCATAGCATACTCCATCGGCCTCAGTCTTGCTATGCCTTCTCCGACCGTGGTACCGACCGCTGACAACAGCAATATCTGGGAAAGGGCTATCACAAAAAGCCAGATCGCTCCTGCCAGATCGATTGACGCTCCCTCTTCGATTCCAATTACGGCCGTTCCGAGATAGAATATCGTTCCGAACGCCATCGTACAGCCGACTCCCAACCCCAATCCATATCCGTAGAACACTGTATCGGATTTGCCATGGAATCTTTTCAGATTGAGGATCATAACCATGATGAGACATTCTATGACCGCGAACAACACCATGTAAATTATATTCACCCAGCTCAGGTACGTATACACTGCGAAAAGTGCTGTTCCCGCTATCAGTCCGACTACAAAGAGTCCGAATAACGATGGATCACTGAAGAACGGCTGCTCCACTGCGGGATAGGTGTATTTCCTGAGAACCGCATACATCAGTATCAGAGTGGGAGCGAAAGCGAATATGCCTGCTAGATACAACGTGACGTCCATCAGGAGCAATAATGGGAAGATACTATTAACTTTTATTCTTCAATTCAAGTCTTGAATAGATTTTCATAAATGCGCACTACCAATCTACAAATATATGAAAAAAGATGAAAACCGCAGTCAATGGTGAAACAAATGGACGACAGCGAGATATTTTCAAAAATATACGATTGCTACTCTGGTAAAGACAAAGATACAACTGTTTCTGATCTATACAAAAAACTTTCCGATCCAAATTTCGTTTATCAGGGTACTCTTGCCCTCAGTTATGCTGCAAACAGAGGTGACGCAGAATCCGTAAAAGCGCTGCTGTCGATTGGTGCGGATGCCACCTGGACATCCAGCAGCAACAATGACAATATCCTCCATAATATGGCATATGATTCGAAATGCACTCCCGGTAACGAAAAAGGACTCGAGAACACTACTCTTGTGCTGCTGGATGCCGGGATCAGTGCCTTGAAAAAGAACGGGGACGGACGGACCTGTGCCTTCATAGCTGCCGAAAAGGGGAACTATGCCATGATATCAGCGTTCGTCGGTGCAAAGAAGAAGATCGATATCCCGAACAACAACGGGGATACGCCTTTGCACACCGCCTGTTCGTATGCCAATTCTGCAGCGGAGTCCCATTTCAAATACGGTCTTCCGAAATATGAGAAGAGAATGTCCGAGGAAGGTCTTTCTGAGGACGATAAAAAACGCGCCCAGGAAGAATATGACCAATACAAATACGACAACGACCGATTTTTTCTGACCGTGAAGTATCTTATCGAAGGAGGAGCAGAACCCGACAGAAAGAACAACTATGATGTCACCGCGAAGGAGATAGCGTTCAACTGCATGGACCCCCGCATACCTGCACTTCTCAACGGAACATATAGTGAGGGGGAAGTTGCAGATTCAGGAAAGGGCATGAACCTCATGCAAGCAGTGATGAGAAAAGACCACGCCGCAATGAAATCCATCCTCAGTTCAGGTGGCGATGCCAATGAATTCCACGGAGGGAAAGAAAAGGAATTCGAAGGTATCAGACTGGCCGGGAAACTTCCGCTATCGATAGCCTGTGTCAATGCAGACAAAGACGGGATAACGATACTACTCGATCACGGAGCTGACCCGTCCCTCAGGGATTCGGATGACCGGATACCGTTGACCTACTATCACGTGAGCAACTCATACCCAGATCATAATGTGACCGTCTTCGAAAGTATCCTGAAACAAATGATGGGAAAAGGCCTGGATGTCAATCTGGCAATTGACAGGGAGGGCAACACACTGCTCAACAGAGCATGCAATTCCGCAAAATCCCAGAGCGATAATACCCTCGACAAACTTATACAGGCCCTCATACGCCTGAAAGCAGACGTGAATTGTGCGGACAGAAACGGTGTGACCCCGCTGATGAAAACCTGCGCAGGAGTAAGAGAATCGGAGAATACCCAGATCACTCTTCTTGAGAACGGCGCGGATATCTCGAAAAGAGACGATGCGGGAAGAACCGCACTCATGTATGCTGCATCGAACCCTTCCCTCTCTTCGGGAAAAACCATGGCGGAGATGCTGTTCGAATTCGGAGATCCCGTTCTTGATGCTGTGGACGGCAACGGGAAAAATGCCTTGGAGATTGCAGTCGACGCTAAGAACGATCCTCTGGTCAATTTTATTCTAGGCAAAATGTAAAATTAAACCGATCCGGTCACAAGACCGGATCTTTAATGTTTTTCACTCAGTTTTCCGCACCCGCGACTATGAGCTGCTCCACTATCTCGGTGAATCCGGCCTCACTGGCATAATGCAGTGCACTGTATTCCCCGTTATCAACCGCATTGACATCCGCACCCTTACTTATCAAAAGTGCAGTGAAATCATTACGTCCGCGGGATGCGGCCATGATGAGCGGAGTCTGACTGTCACTGTCCCTTGAATTCACATCTGCACCTGCCGTGATCAGGATCTTGCCTACGAATTGATTGCCGCGTTCTGCCGCGAAGTGCAACGGAGAACTGCCATCCAGAAGCTTAAGGTTAACATTCGCTCCCTTCTTAAGCAGCACTTCTATCATGTAGATATTTCCCGCATCGCATGCCATCAGCAGCGGTGTCATTCCCGAATCATTGGCAGCATCGATATCGTATTTTCCTGTTCCCAGGAGTTTCTCCACGACCTCCACATGTCCTCCGTAACAGGCCTGATGGAGCGGGGTGTTCCCTTGTGCATCTACTGATTCTTCCTCTCCGCTCAGCAATACTATCAGGTCTCTGAGTCCGTTCGAGGTCGCGTAATCCAAGGCGCTGTGCCCATCGTTGTCTTTGACGGATTTATCAGCACCCAGGGACAGAAGGAACTTCGATACCTCTGTCTTCCCTGATGAGACCGCATATATCAGCGCGGACCTTCCCTGTTTATCTGTGGCGTTGACATCAGCGCCACGATCAGTGAACATCTTCATTATGTCCTTGTTGCCCACAATGGTCGCTGCGTGTAACGGAGTGGTACTAACATTATTTGCCAATGAGACGTCAGCCCCTGCATCCAGCAACAATTTGACCACATCTTTGGCGCCTTTCTGTGCAGCGTATATCAGAGGTGTGTTCCCAGTCTCATCCCTTTTGTTGACGTTTATACCGTCTTTCTTCAAAAAAGCCTCAACTACGCCTTTTTGTCCATTTTTACAAGCTGTTATGAATATATTATCCATCTTCATCACCCCATTTTACTCAATATTAGCTTTACCAAGCTCTCGTTATTTCTACTTACTGCATAATCCAAGGCCGTCTTTCCGTCATTGTTCGTATCTTCGGCAGTCGCACCTCCGATATCGAACAGCATCTCTGCCATATTCCTGGCCAACCTCTGATTCGAATTGTTGCATGCGTACATCAGCGCGGTGTTTCCGTCGTTGTCCTTCTTCAACGCATCCGCACCTGATTCCAAAAGGGTCATCTGTATGTCCTCCGCCTCCTTCTGGGCTACTGTCGATATGAGCATCAGTGCGGTCTGTCCGGTGGAGTTCATGTGATCCAATCCGATCTTCTGGCGTATGGATTCCTCGATTACGTAGATATCCAGAGTGGTCCTCGGCATGCAGGACAGTGTGAGGATATTGTTTCCGCCCTCATCGACGATGCCGTTGATATTCATCCCCTTTTCAACCATGACCTTCACGATATCACCTGATGTTCTCGGACTCTGGCGAAAAACAAAATCCGTATGGAACAGCACATGAACCAGCGGCATCACGCCTGACGAATCCTTATGGTTTGGATCTGCACCTTTCTCAAGTAACGTTTTCACAGAATCCAAATGCTTTAGTGAGCACGCGATCCCGAGCGGGGTCAGACCTTTGTATACTTCCCCGTCGCATACCTCATCGGGCCCTACGCCCATATCGATGATCGTACGGATCGCCTCCGCATCATTCTTGATGACCGCCTGATGCAAAGTCATCCCTCCGGCCGCGATCTTCCTTTCTGCGTCCGGATCGTCCTCGCTGTACTCCCCTGCCAGAAGAGCTGCTATCTTCTTTGCCCCTGCTCTCACCGCCAGAGTATGTGCCTTTTCCCTCATTGCATCCAACTGATCGACATCTACACCTGCATCGAGGAACGCTTTCGCCGCCACGAAATAATCTTCCAGATCGTATTTGGCATTCTCAAGATCCTTTTCACAGGACGATATTCTTTTCTCGTCCATTCCTCTTTCTTTGGCTTCTTTCAGCGCTTTCTCTCTCTGTTCTACCTTTTTCAGATTATTAAAGCAATATTCGGAGACGAGATGGAGTCCCGTACGATCCCTGTCATCTGACAACGTCAGTTTCACGCCCTTGTCGGCAAGTGCCCTTACGAGTTCGCCGTTGCCCATTCTTGCTGCGTCGTGATAGCACGTGTTTCCTTTTTCATCCCTCTTCTGAGGATTTGCCCCGGCGTCCAGGAGTTGAATTGCCACCTTGTAGATGTCCCCCTTACCGGCACGATATGACATCGTATCCTTGTTAGCAAGATTCATCAGCAGTTCGTGTTCCGGCCGCACCCCTGTACCCAACACGATGGCCGTTGCCTCAGGGTCTGTGTATCTCACGGCAACCTTCAGAATTTCGGATAGTTCTTCAGGGGTGGCAGAGACGACGTGCTTCGAGTACAATCCCAGTATCTCATCTCGGGATTCCCGATTCCTGAAATACAGATTGACAACGTCGTGGAATGCCATCATCCATCCCCGTGTGTCTTTGCGATCGATAACGCCGCATCCACATTGTTGAATCCGGTCTCGCCGATCATGGCAGCAGTGGAACGGACCTTGTCCCAGGCTCCGATCTCAAGATACGAATCCACGAGACACCTCCTGATGCATTCTCTCGCATACTGCGGCGATGATACAGGAAGTTCCAGATCGAACGGTGCCTTATACTCGCCCTCCTGTTTCTCTACCGATCTGAGTTTTGTATAAATTCCGTCTGCGATCTTCTCCGGGGGAGAGGAAGAGATCGTCTGTAATGCCTGCTCTAATGTTCTTGCTGCCGCCTGATGTTCCCCGGCCTTTACCTGACATAAAGAGAGGTTGAACAGGATCGATGCGTTGGGTTTCTTCGACAGATCGTTGAAAATAATGTATCCTTGTGCATACGCTTCGGACCTGATCAACGAGACACCCGTTCTGAATCTTGTTTTTTCGGATTCGCTGAGGGGAATGTTGGCAGAGCCGGTTGTGTTTGTACCCGCTCCAAGCATAGTGTTGTATGTCAGGCGTTCTTTAAATGGATTTACATTTGTCGAATTTATTGGTTAGAACGGATGCTGTTGACCAACATTCACATCACTGTCTCGATGCCCGGCCCATATTCTTTGGTTCTGAAGCACCCATTATCTTGTCTGAGTAGTGTATCACCATGCAGGACCTCTCACATTTACCGCATCTGTTGCATTTGTTTCCGTCCACACGCATTCCGCCGGATATCGTTATCGCCCTTTTCGGACAATTCTTCACACATATCCCGCACTCGGTACACATCTGGGCCCTTACCAGAGCCTTCAATGCCTTCTCGAATGTAATCTCAGCGTTCTTCGAATTATCGGCGGTCACGGATATCTGGCCTCCGCCGAAGAGCTTTGCCTTACCCTGAGGGGTCTTCAGCATCGCGATCTCGAACTCAGATGAATATCTTACTTCCCCCACCATTTTAAGCGCGTCTTCCACATATGAGAAATCCCTACCTCTCGGTACATCCGCAACAGCTTCCAGAGAATAACCGCCGGCTGCGCAAGGAGATGCTCCTTTGAGCATATTGACCTCCGGACCACTCTTCGACCGTGGTTTGAGGTCTATTCCAAGTTCTTTAGCCAACAGGATCATCTTCGGAGGCAGGACCTTCCATCTCCAGAATCCCATCTTCACATATTCCTCCGGAAGTTCCCTTTCCTTAGCATAATCTCCCAGATATCCTTCCCATTCCGAATGCAGATCACTGTGTATGGATTCTGTGTTCTTCCACTCGCTGGCAAGACAGGAAGGGCAGAGATAACAGCCTATCCTTTCGAAATCTTTCTCATAAAGCGGATTATACCTGAGCCCGCACATCCAGATGTAACCCCATATCTCCGCTGACGACCATGTTCTCACAGGGTTGAGATTGGTCTGTCCTGACACGAACGGGTTCTTCGACACGAACCCTATGCTCGAACGCGCAAAGGACTCCATCATCCTGTTCCCCTCTACCGTTATCGTCCCGTGGGAGAATCTTGTCTCTATCAGATCGGATATCGGACCCAAGTTTGCAGACCTTGCAGCACCATCTGAAATCCTTGGCAGGCGGACCGAACGTGTCCACATTGTCCCGGAACGCATTTCCGGCATCCGCGATATGCAGGATAAGATCGTTATCTTTTACGAATCTTTTCACATATTCCACCGTCTCCGGGAACTCAAGTCCGGTGTTGATGAAAAGCAGATCCTTCACATTCGTGGCCTTGGATGCTATGCTGAAAGCGGCAAGAGAATCCTTTCCCCCGGAGAACGAAACCGTCACCGGCTGTTTTTTTCCTTTGACGAAAGATCTGATATCGCTTACCGCCATCGACTCCAAGACCGATAGATGCCCTCTGTTCGCTTCAACGAACATCTTCCTGTCTGAATCGGGAGAGATGTTCCTCGGCTTCGGATCGAGATCCCTGATCTTGATCGCCCTGTCCGCTTCTTTTAGGACTGTACTGTCAACAAGTGCCACTCCGGGACCTACTTTGGTACCTTTCCGCACTATCACCGGATCTCCTTCGGAGAATTTTCCGCTGGCTGTCGATATATTCTCCTTGGATGCTACCTTACCTTTCAGATGTCCGGATAGCCCAAATAACGTGACAACGTTCTTCACAGCTTTATCGGAGAACAGATCTGCGCCCGCCTGTCTGAGGTCCAGTTTCAATTTGTTCTCTTTGATATCGAAACGCAATACGCCTATGACCTCTCCGTGAGCGACGATCTCGTCGGTCCTATCCTCTCCGGGTATCTTGTTGAAGAATATCATCTTCTCCCTCAGGGGCTCATCGGTACCGAAGGCCTCACTGAAAAGACCCAACACGATCCTTTGACCGTCCCCCATACACGGCCTTATGTCACCTGGACTATTGACTTCGAATTCCCTTAGGGTGGAACCGCAGGCTGAACATGCCTTCCCCAAGATCAGAGTTCCGCATGAATCACACCACCTGTATGTGACCTTACCATGTGCGATATTTACCTGTGCCATTTCGTCCCTGGAGGTCTATTCGATGCATGTTTATAAATGATGAGATAATTAACGTGGCATGCGCGATCCTGTGGACGGACTGAGACGTGTAGACCCCGGTTATAAAGTACCTAAGGGTCAGATAAAATTCAGTAAAACGGAGATCCTCCACATCGCAGTGGCGATCCTGGTCCTATCAATAGCGTTCAGCATAGTGATGCGAAGAGGATTCTCGTCCTTGGACCCATCGATGAACGACATGTTATTCCTCCTGGGATTCTCGTTCATATTGGTGGTATTCAGCTTCTTGATCCATGAGTTCGGTCACAAATTCGTTGCCCAGAGATATAACGCGTGGTCGGAATTCAGGGCCTATCCGTTCGGTCTACTGTTCGCTCTGATGATGTCGTTCATGGGTTTCCTTTTCGCTGCCCCGGGTGCAGTGTACATCAGAGGCAACATCGACAAAGAAATGAACGGTAAGATCAGCCTCGCCGGACCGGCGGTGAATTTCGTGGTATCTGCGATCGCAATCGTCCTGTTCTTCATGACCGGTGGATTATTGGCTACGCTGTTCGGTATGCTTGCCTATCTCAACGCATTCTTGGGACTTTTCAATCTCATCCCCATACCGCCGTTCGACGGTTCCAAAATAGTCACATGGGAT
>JGI994J12354_10002985_pt1 | contig 16112 bp, 18 predicted proteins | sample IntmicLarv3ML3BL_FD_12354 | JGI IMG/M metagenome (IMG submission 12354) | reverse complement strand
GATGTCGTGCAACGTAAGGTCAAACATTGGAACCATATAAGCGCCGCATCTGCGATATTCTTTTCCGTCAGGCGATTGGTAGTAATAACCATATCCGCCGCCGGTGCACATTTCGGCACAATACCCGCAAATTTTTGCGGTAAATGCTTACAAGCAAAAAATCGAATGTCAAAACGAAGAAGGGTTGGCTGCTTGTATTTTGTTTGCAACTTCGCGATTGCTACATTTGTTTTTTTATGTGTAAATAGCAATGAATAACCGCTGACCTTTTGTTTCTTAGTCGTGTAGCCCAATGAAACCAAGTGGGTGTATATTTGTTTGCATACTTCCCTGTTGTCATCATCCAACGATAGTAACAATTCAGATATTCGTTCCGCTTGTGTCATCGTAATGCCCCCTCGATGCCATACAATCCTGCAAGTTCTAAGCATTCCCTGTCTGATGAATCGGTAGGCGGAGGATGAAAGAAGAGCCTTCGTTTTCCTTGCTGACCACGCGGATGCTGCCATTATGGAGGAGCACCGTTTTGTGTGTGATGGACAGGCCAAGGCCCGTGCCGCCGGTTTCGCGGTCGCGCGTTTTGTCCACGCGGTAGAAGCGGATGAAGACTTTTTGCTGATCCTCCTCGCTGATGCCGATGCCCGTGTCTTGCACAGTGATGAAGGCGTTCTGGTGATCCGCATCCGCGACGACCTTGACCGTGCCGCCCTCGGGGGTGTATTTGATGCCGTTCTCCACAAGGTTCGAGACGGCGAGAGACAACTTCATTTCGTCTGCATCGATGACGATGGGGCGCACATCTTCGAACAGCAACTCGATGTTCTTGGATTCCGCTAAAGGATACAACCGCTTCAGGATGTCCTCCACCATTTTGTTGATCTTCATTGGTTTGATATTCATCTCCGGCTCCGACCGGTCAAGCCGCACAAGGGTCAGCAGCTCGTTGATGATGGCGGTCATTCTGTCCACTTCGGAGGTGATGTCTGTCAGGAATTCGCGGTACATTTCATTCGGCACGTCCTCTTGCAGCAGCAGCGCCTCGCTCAGCACCTTCATGGAGCTAAGAGGTGTTTTTAATTCGTGCGAGACGTTTGATACAAATTCTTGGCGCGTTGTCTCCACGCTGTCAAGCTTCGCGGTCATGTCATTGAACGCATGGCCGAGCGCTGCGAATTCATCGTGCCCGTTTAACGCAACACGCTGGTTCAAGTGTCCGTCCGTCATCTTTTTCACGATGGCCAGAATGTTTTGTAACGGGTCAATCAAAAGTTGGGAAATGAAGAACACCATCACTGCGACGACGAGGGAAAGCAATACCGTTAGTAATACGAGATTCCGCTGCATCTCCCGCAGGATTTCGTGGATTTCGTCCACGGGCGCAGAAAGAAGCACCGCTCCGGCGGCGTTGCCATCCGCATCCGTCACGGGCGAGGCCGCGTACATCACTGTGTCGTCAAAGGCGAGCCGCACAGGGCTTTTCATATTCAAAGCCTCGACAATCTCCGGCGTCCAAAGCATTTTGCCCAGCTCCGACAGGTTGGAATCTCCGACGACGAGCATGGATGCGTCCACCACAATCACGCGGAGGTCAAGCTCGCTCCCTTTATCCGCGATATACATATCGAACATGAAACGCATCGTCTCGTCAGACAGATAGTTTGCAACGGACACACGGTCGGCAATGGTGATGGCTGATTTCCGCAATGCATCCGCCTGCTTTTCGGACAGGTATGTCCACATCGTTTCTGTCACATTGTTGGCGAAAAAGAGCAGGGGAATAATCCCGATAAAGATATAGGAAATAAACAACTTCCAGCGGAGGCTGCTCAGACGATACCAAAATTTCTGCAAGCTACTTAAAATAGTAACCAACTCCCCATTTCGTGTGGATATACTTGGGGTCACTCGGGTTTTCCTCTATTTTCTCCCGCAGGCGGCGGACATGTACGTCCACGGTGCGCGCGTCGCCGGGATAATCATAGCCCCAGACCGTGTTCAACAGGCTTTCGCGGCTGTACACCTTGGTCGGGTTGTCCATGAACAACTCCAGCAAGTCGAATTCCTTCGCCGTGAGATTGACCTCCGTCCCGTCGATAAGTACGCGGCGTGCTTCCAGCTCCACCTCGAGGCCGCGCACGCGCTTTGTCTTGTTGTCCGCCTCCTGCACGCTGACCTTGCGGACGCTTCGCCGGAGAATAGCCTTGATGCGCGCCTTCAGTTCCAAGATGTTAAACGGCTTCGTGATATAATCGTCCGCGCCGTATTCCAACCCCATGATTTTATCCATATCCTCACCCTTGGCCGTGGCCATGATGACGGGCACGCTGGAAAATTCCCGAATCTGCTGGCAGACCTGTAAGCCGTCCAGCTTCGGCAGCATTACGTCCAGCACAATCAAGTCATATGCGTCTGTCCGCGCCAGTTTAAGCGCTTCTTCCCCGTCATAGGCTGCGTCCACGGCCATGCCGTCCTGCTCCAGACTGAATTTAATGCCCTTGACGATAAGCTTTTCATCATCCACAACCAGTATGTTGTATGCCATTCGCTTTCCCTCCATATATCGCAATATCGCTTATTCTACTGTTATAAACGGTTCTAGATTCGCAAAAGTTTTCTCCCCGATTTTCGGCACGTTCATCAACTCCTGTATGGTGCGGAAGCCGTCGTTGGCCTCGCGATACTGTATGATGGCCCCGGCAAGCGTCTCGCCGATACCCGGCAGGAGCATGAGTTCCTCTTTGGGTGCAGTGTTAAGATTAATCTTCCCGCCGGATTCCAACGGGTTTGTTTTGGCAGAAGCCGTGCCCGCTTCGCTTGCTGTGCGGACGATGAGCTGCTGCCCGTCGTGTACCGCCGCCGCGAGGTTGATGCTGGCCGCGTCCGCATCGGCGGTGAAACCGCCCGCAAGCGCTATGGCGTCTTCCGCACGGGCGCCCTTTTCCAATTCATACACGCCGGGGTTGACGACCGCACCTGCCACATGCACCTTGAGCAAGGGCGCAGGTGTAGGGGTTGACGGCGCTATATCCGCTTGTACAGGCGCTTCTGACGTTGGCAGATTCGCCGCAACCGGAACAGTTTCCGAAACGAGGCGCGTGCGCACGAAATAGATGCCGCATAAAACCAAACAAATGATGGCAATAATACTATACAGCTTGTTGCGTCCGCTGTTCATCCGGCACCTCCGCAAGCTCATACTCTACCTATTTTTACATTATAACGCAAAGGGAAGTGTTTTGCACGCATAATTTTCGGGCGAAAGCCTTGCTTTACAGGGTACGGCAGTGGTATGATGGTATTATGGCATGGTATTGCCAATAAACGAAATCGGATACATAGGAGGTCTGTTCCCTTGAAAATATATTGGAAACGAATCGCGGCGGCGGCCGTTGCGTTGCTGCTTATGATGCCCGCACCGGTGCGGGCATCCAATGTGGCGGCCACAATGCCGGAACGGGTAAATGAAGAAGCGGTCTGCGTGATGGATGCGGAGACGGGTATCGTCATGGTGGAGGCGCTGTCAAATGAGAAGCGCTATCCCGCGAGCATCACGAAGCTGATGACCGTGCTGCTGTTGATGGAATATGTGGAGGCCAATGGCGGGGATTGGAGCGAGCGCGTGACCTTCTCCATGAACGCGGTGTTCGGCATTGAGCCGGGCAGCAGCAGTATCGCCATGGATTTTGACGAAACGCTCTCGTTGGAGCAATGTATGTATGCAATTCTGCTGGCTTCCGCGAATGAGGTCTGCATGGCCGTCGCGGAGCATATCGCGGGCACGGTGGAGAGCTTTGCCGCCATGATGACCGCGCGGGCAAAAGCGCTTGGCTGCACGGGTACAAACTTTGTGAACCCGCATGGGCTGCCGGATGAGCAGCATTACACCACCGCCTACGACATCTCCCTCATCATGCGGGAGAATGCGAAATTCGACAAATTCCGCGAGGTCATCGCAACGACATGGTATGAAATACCGCCGACGGAGAAGAAAACAGAGCCGAAGCAATTCCCGAACTCCAACAAGCTTATTTTGCCTGGGGAATATTATTATGAAAACTGCCTCGGCGGTAAGACGGGCTATACGGATGACGCGCGCCATACCTTAGTCACGCTGCACGAAAAGGACGGCGACACGTTGATTGTCGCCGTCATGAAGTCCGAGCGGATTGACATCAACGGTCTGTCCAGCGGCTTGGCGGAGTATGGCTTCAGCCGTTACGCCAATGTAGAGGTGTTATCGAAAACGGGATACGCCGCCAGCGTGGATGTGACACAGGATTATAAGGGCACAGCCGTTGTCATCGGTGCGCTGCCGGTCACGCCGGACAAGGCATTTTCCATGCGTCTGCCGCTTGTGGCGGGTGTCGCGGCGGCTGATATGTCCTCTGAGGTGGAGCTTGTGCCCGATGTGCCCGTCAGCATTGAAGCGCCCGTTCGAAGGGATGAAATCATCGGCACATTATCCCTGCGGTATGCAGGCGAAGAGATAGGTAAGGTCAACCTGGTCGCCGGGGATGTGGCGGATACGCTGGATGAGCAAGCGCTGGCTGTGCTCTCTGTGGCGGCCGAAACCGCGCCCGCGTTCAACAATGGGGACGGAACCGCCGCCAACATGGTGGGGGACATTGCCGATGCGCTGACCAGTGATGTGGATGACACGAGTCTGTCTTTCCTGAAAATCCTGAGGGTTGTTGGCCTTGTTATTCTGGGCTTGTTCGGGCTGATTGTATTGCTGAGCATTATTTCCTTCTTCACAAGCCGCCGAGGACGTTACAAAATGCGTGCGAACGGTTACGCTGCGCATGACCGGGAAATGCGGCGGCAGAGCAATCAACGTCCCGGCAGCGCCCGCGAGGCGGGCAGGCCGCGCAGAACGCGCCCGCGGGAGGAAGAATTGTTGAAGCCGCGCCGCCCGCTCCCGCCGATTCGCCCGGCGGATGATGATGACGAGCAGTATTGATACAGACAGAAAGCATACGGAGGGCATATGGATAAAGAAGCATTCGCAGCAAGGAAGGACAAACTTGCCGCGCTGATACGGGAACCGGGCTGTAAGGCGCTGACCGTGCCGGAACTGGCGTATTTCATGCAGGTGCCCGCGCGGGAGCGGGATGTGTTTCAATCGATTGTGGACGTGCTTTTGGCCGAGGGGTTGGCGGTGCTGTTGCCGAAGGGTAAGCTCATGCCGCCGGAACGGCTCGGCCTTGCGACGGGTATTTTCCTCGCGACGGAGCGCGGTTTCGGCTTTGTATCGCGCGCGGCGGAGGGGTTGGAGGATGTGTTTGTGCCTGCGGCGGCGGTGAACGGCGCGCGGCACAAGGATATGGTGTTGTACCGCCTTCTTTCGGATGCGGCAGGCGGCCTCCGTGCGGAGGGCGAGATTTTCCGCGTGCTCAACCGCGGCATCCGGACCATTGTCGGCACATATGCGCCTTTGCGGAACGGCGGCATCCTTACCCCGGATGAGAAGCGTTTGCCGCAGGAGATATTCGTGCCGCGCGGCAAAGACGGCGGCGCGGTGGCAGGCCATAAGGTCGTCGCGAAAATCATTAAACAAAACGCGGATGGCATACAGGCTGTTGTTGAAAAAATCCTTGGCCACCGCAACGACCCCGGCGTGGATGTGCTCTCCATTGTGGAGGAGCATGGTATCCCGTGGGAATTCCCGGAGACAGTTTTGTCTGCCGCCGCAAACGCGCCGGAGGAAGTGATGGAAAGCGATATCCTTGGCCGTGCGGATTTCCGTGCGCTTCTTACCGTCACGATTGACGGAGACGATGCAAAGGACTTGGACGATGCCGTTTCGCTGGAAACTTTGCCGAACGGACATGTGCGCCTTGGTGTACATATCGCGGACGTGAGCCATTATGTCAAGGCGGGTTCCGCGTTGGATGAGGAGGCGTATCTGCGCGGGACGAGCGTGTATTTGGTTGACCGCGTGATTCCTATGCTTCCGCACCGCCTGTCGAACGGCATCTGCTCCCTGAACCCGCAGGTTGATAGGCTTGCCTTGAGCTGCCTGATGGAATTTGACGGCGCAAACGTTGTTTCGCACCACATCACGACATCTGTCATCCGCACGGCGATGCGGTTATCGTATGACACGGTAAATGGCATCATCACAAGCGGGAATGCGCCTGCCGATATGCCCGGCGACATCGTGGATATGCCCGGCGACATCGTGGATATGCTCCACGGCCTTTCGGCGCTGTCCCGCACACTCCGCGCGAAACGGGAAGCACGGGGCGCGATGGATTTCAATCTGGCGGAATGCCGCATCACATTGGACGAACACGGCCGCGCGGCGGATGTGCAGGCGCGCACCCGCAACGATGCGACGGGCTTGATTGAGGAATGCATGCTCATTTGCAATGAAACCGTGGCGGAGGAATACTTCTGGCTGGGGCTGCCCTTTGTCTACCGCGTGCATGAGGAGCCGGATGAGGAGAAATTGGCCGTTCTGGCAGATTTCGCTGGGCGCGTGGGGCATCGGGTCAAAGGCGGGCTGAAAAGCGCGAAAGCGCTGCAAAGCTTACTCACTAGCGTGCGTGGCACGGATGAGGAGGCGCTTGTCTCCCGCACCGTCCTGCGGAGCATGAAGCAAGCGCGCTACACCGGGGAGTGCACGGGGCATTTCGGCCTTGCCGCGAAGTACTACTGCCATTTCACCTCGCCGATACGGCGGTATCCCGATCTCACCATCCACCGCGTCATCAAGGCGCATCTGGCAAGTAAGGAGGATTCTCTTTCCGCCATGCAGGCCAAGCTGCCCGCGCTTTGCGCGCAATGCTCATCCACGGAGCGCCGTGCAGAACAGGCCGAGCGAGAGGCCGATAATATGAAAAAGGCGGAATACATGGAGAACAAGGTTGGGCAGGTGCTCGACGGTATTATTTCCGGCGTGACGGCCTGGGGTGTGTTTATCGAATTGCCAAATACGGTCGAGGGGCTTGTCCCGCGGGAATCTTTACCCAATGACGAATACGAATACGACGAAAAATTCATGCGCCTTGTTGGGCGTTATACGGGACGGCGCTTTTCCCCCGGGAATGCCGCCAAGGTGCGCTGTATCCGCGCGAATGCGGAATCGCGGCGGGTGGAATTTGCGTGGGAGGATGAACGCGGATGAAAAAAATCGTTGTTGCATTGATATGCCTCGCCTCGTTGCTAGCTGGCTGCGCGGCGGAAGCCAAGCCCGCCGGGCAAATCTACCTGTATGGCGAAATCCATGGCGTGGAGGCTATCTATAACAGGCAGTTGGAGCTGTGGGGCGGGCATTACCAGCGTGGGCTGCGGCATTTGTTTTATGAAATGCCCTATTTTACCGCCGAATGGCTGAACCTATGGATGCAAGCGGATAACGACGATATTTTGGATGCCGTCTACGCGGATGCCGAGGGTACAAATGCGCAGAATCCGTATCTTTTCGCGCTTTATCAAGCCATCAAGCGCGACTACCCGGAGACCGTGTTCCACGGCACGGATGTGGGGCACCAATATGAAACGACCGGCGCGCGGTATCTGGCGTATCTGGCCGAGAACGACCTGGCCAATTCGCCATCCTATAAGCTGGCGCAGGATAATATCGCGCAGGGGCATACATACCAAAACGGCCCGGGAAACAATGTAGATAATGTATACCGGGAAAACGCCATGGCGGTCAACTTCATCCGCGAATTTAACGCGCTGGACGGCGAGAGCGTCATGGGTATCTACGGCGCCGCGCACACAAGGCTTGACGCGATGGAGTATACAACCCAGTCCGTGCCGTGCATGGGGAATCAATTGAAAGTGCGCTATGGCGAGGCGGTGCATTCCGAGGATTTGAAAATCACCGCACCGGAGCGAACGGACGTCATCACCGTCGCCGGAAAGGACTACGACGCGGCGTATTTCGGCGAATACGACCTGACGGGTTTCCAAAACTACAAAAGCCGCGCATATTGGCGGCTGGAAAACGCGTATGATGATTTCAAAAGCAGCCCCACAACGGGCGACGTCCAACCGGCAGACTCGTATCCGATGGTGGTAGAAGCCGGGCAAGTGTACATGGTTGACTACACCACCACGGACGGCGTTGTTACGCGGGTATATTACCGCGCCGATGGCGATAAATGGAACGGCATGCCGGTAACGGCGGAATTCACAGTGGAATAAACAAACAGCGCGGAGGGTTATTCCTCCGCGCTTTCCTGTATCTTCTTAATGCCCTTCTCAAATTTCACCCGCGGCAGCATGACCTGCCGTGCGCAGGTGGTGCATTCGATGCGGAAGTCCATCCCCGCCCGCAGGATTTTCCACGCGTTCCCACCGCAGGGGTGCGATTTCTTCATGATGACGATGTTGCCGACCTTCAAGTCCACGCGCTCACCCCTTCCGCGCCCATTCCGTATATACTTCGCATACAACGACGTCTTCTTTCCGCATGGTGATAAGAACCGACGGCTCGCTTCCTGGCCGGACGAAGGTGTCAAACGTAAGCGTGTCACCTTTAACGCATTCTTTCTTATATGCTGCTTTCACCACATGCGGCGTATGGGCATCATAGATGTCTGCCGGGATTTCGTCAAAGGCCCATTCAATATAGCGGATGTTGTTGACATGGCTGTTCGTGTCCGTATCGCGCCGCGTGACGAGCATCTCCCGCGAGGTGATACGTGTGAAGCCATCGTGGCTGAACTTAAAATCCGCCGCCAATGCCGGTTCACCGATTGCACCGTAGCCGTCGATAACCGCCTGCGGCGGCTTGACGGGGCGACGGGCGGCCAGGTCGGTAAATACCCAGCCCGATACCGCCGCGAGCAGCCGTTGGCCGTTTTCGTCCAACACCTCAAAGCTGCGGTCGGCTAAAATGCCCTTGAAGCGGCTCGGCCATGTGTGGATGCGGATGGCCTCGTTCCATTTCGGCAGGCGGGTGACCTCGATGTGCCAGTTTGTCAGAAGCCAGCCGCGCGCGTTATCCGCGTACCACTGCATTTTATGCGGTGTGGATTCCGTATGGCGGATGGACGCCTCTTGCACATGGCTCATGAGCCCGGGCAGGCGCGCGGTCAAATCCGGTTCCAGCAGCTGATAGTCAACGGTGAAATCACTTGTAAATACAGGCATTACTTATCCACTCTTTTCCGATAGGCGTAAATCATCAGGAACAATACCACGATGGACACGGCCACGATAATTGTCGCGCGGAGGTCGCGGATGGCAATTAACACCGCGACGACGCCCATGATGGCGCTCAATATGTAGAGGATGACGACGGTCTGCTTATGGCTGAAACCGTGGTCGATGAGGCGGTGGTGCATGTGCCCGCGGTCGGCCTTCATGATAGGCTTGCGGTTAAACATACGGCGCAAGATGGCGAAGGCTGTGTCAAAAATCGGCAGCGCCAGCACGAGTACGGCGATGACGACGGCCAGCAGCGCGTAGCCCTTGAATACGCCAATGATGGACGTGACCGCGAGGACGTAACCCAGAAACAACGCGCCCGTGTCGCCCATGATGACATCCGCTGGGCTGAAATTACGGGGCAAAAAGCCGAGGCACGAGCCAGCCAGCGTCGTGGCGAACACGACGGCAATCGGCGAGCCGGAAATGATGCACAGCGCCGTCAGGCTGATACCTGCGATGGAGGAGACACCGGCGGCAAGACCGTCCACGCCGTCAATAAAGTTCACGGCGTTAATCAGGCCGACCACCCAAATCATTGTGACGGGAATGTCCATACGGTCAAGGAAATCGGGTATCGGCCATTCAATGAATTCCACCCGCGTGCCGGTCATCACCACGACCAGCGCGACGACAATTTGCCCGATTAGCTTCCAGCGCGCACGGAGGTGGTAGATGTCGTCAATCATACCCAACGCCACAATCATCAGACCGCCTATGAGGAAACCCGCGAATTGCCGCGTGCGAATTTCCGGCATGAAAAAGGTGAGCATCACCATGGATGCCATAAAACCCAGCACAATCGCGATGCCGCCCATGCGCGGAATCGGCTCCTTATGCAGGCCGCGTGCCTTGGGATAATCAATTGCTTTTAGCTTGATGGATATTTTCCGTGCCGTCGGTGTCATCAGCAGCGATACGGCAAAGGAACAGGCGAACGCCGCGATGTATAGCAACCAATTGTGTGTCATGAAAGCGTCCTCCTATTTTGTGCCGTAAATCCGGTCACCCGCGTCGCCGAGCCCCGGAACGATATAGCCGTGGTCGTTTAAGCCCTTGTCATACGCCGCAGTAAAAATCCGAACCTCCGGATGCGCGGCGGCCATAGCCTTCACGCCTTCAGGCGCGGCGACGAGGGAAAGAACCTGTATGTCCGTTACGCCTCTGTCCTTCAAAAACTGCACCGCCGCGACCGCTGTGCCGCCAGTGGCCAGCATCGGGTCCAGCAACAGTACCGTGCGCTCCGCAATGTCCGACGGGAGCTTGCAATAGTATTCCACCGGGCGCAATGTGTTCGGGTCGCGGTAGATGCCGATGTGCCCGACCTTCGCCGTGGGGAGCAGGCTGAGCAGCCCCTCCGCCATGCCGAGGCCGGCGCGTAAAATGGGCACGACCGCCAGCTTTGTTCCGGCGGCCAAACGCTTGCCGACCATTTTGGCGATGGGCGTTTCGATTTCCGCATCCTCCAAGGGCAGCGCGCGCGTGGCTTCATAGCATATCAGCGCAGAAAGCTCACCCGCCAGCTCGCGGAATTCCTTCGAGCCTGTTGCTTTGTCGCGCAGAAGCGACATTTTATGATGAATCAAGGGATGGTCAATGATGGTGAGTGCTTGCATACTTGCCAGCTCCTTTCGTTCGCTTCGCGGTTATTCCTCAGTTTCAACCGGGTTTTCAATCAGGCGAATCCGCCGTGCATGCCGTTCGTCCCCGCTGAATTCCGTGTGGAGGAAAGCATCCACCACATCCAGCGCGTGCCCGACCGCGATGACGCGGCCGCCCATTGCAAGGATGTTTGCGTCGTTGTGCAGCCGTGTCTGCCGGGCGGAAAATACGTCGTGGCACAATGCGCAGCGTATGCCCGCAAAGCGGTTTGCCGCGATGGACACGCCGATGCCCGTGCCGCACACCAGTATCCCCTTGTCACATTCCCCGGCAAGGACAGCCTTTGCCACTTTCTTTGCATATATCGGGTAATCCGTTGACGCCTCGGAATAGGTGCCGAGGTCGTTGTATTCGATGGAATTGTTTTCTAAATACCGTATTATCTCCAGTTTCAAGGCGTAGCCGCCTTGGTCGCAGGCGATAGCAAGCATGTCGTTCATCCTTCCTTATATTACAAAATCAACACAGCTACGGTTTTGCACCACTGTCCCGACGAAGGCGCTTGCCTTCTTATGCGCCGGATGGACTTGATACGATTCCAAACTTTCCGCACTGTCGAACACGCTGTATAACACGATGTCCCGATTGCCTGAAGGCAGCAAATTTATATGCACCGTCAGCTCTACAATGCCGCCGATGACACCCTTTAAGGACTCAAGTTCTTGTTTAACTTTCTTTGCGTTCGCTTTGTTTTCTTCTGTTGTGAACCCGTCCGTGTAGTTCCACGCGACGATGTGTGTAACCATGGTATGCCTCCTTGTTCGCTGCCGTTTTATTCCGCTTGCAGCAGGCGGTCAATCTCTTGTGACAGCCGTTCCTTCATGTCTGACAGTTCTTCGTGCGATGGACGTTTGGCGTCGCTGTACATTTCGTCCTTGGGGAGCCACCAAACAGGCCCCCGTTGCGGCATGTCATTCTCGTTCCGCGGGAACAGATGCCAATGCAAATGTGCATCGCCGTTACCCAGCAGCTCACAATTCATTTTGGCCGGTTTGAATGCGTTGTATACCGCCTCGTACACCAATGCCAGTTCTGCCAAATGCTGCGTCCGCTGTTCCTTGGATAGGAAGTGCAGCTCCGTCACATGCGATTTGCATAGGAAGAGGGTGTACCCCTTGAAATGCTGATGGTCGCCGATTACCACATAGCCGGTTTCCAGTTCACGCACGAAATACTCGTTTGCTGCCTGTTGTATCATTTGTATCCGCTCGCAAATCAGGCACGGCATTACGATACCCCCCAATCCAGCTTCTCGATATACCCCCGCAGCTCATTTGCGCAGGTGCGGTACACGGCGGCATCCCTGCCGTAAGGGTCTTTGATGTCTTGCCCCGGTGCACCCGCGTAATCGCAGAGCGTGAAGCATTTATCCGCGTAAACAGGGTATGCCTGGAGGATATAACGATGGTGCGCCGTCGTCATGACAAGCACCAAATCCGCCCGTTGCAAGTCCGCCTCCGTCAGCGCTCGTGCCAAATGGTTCGATATGTCAAGTCCGTATTCCGTCTTCACGGCGCGCAAGGCATCCCCGGAAGCGCGTGCGGGCATCAGCACATTCACACCGCGCGATACGAACTTGACATCCGCGTCCTTATGCACATCCCGTGCGATGGCCTCCGCCATGGGACTTCTGCACGTGTTCCCTGTGCAGACAAATAAAACTTCTTTCAACGGGACACATCCTTTCCAATCCCGGTGCGGCGCAAGCGCCGAACCCTACACCTCTATGATATGATCCCCCGCCGCTTTTTGCAGGCGGTTCATCACGGCTTGTCCAATTTCCGTCTCGCCGAATGGTTCCGCGTAGACGAGTTCCATCCCTGTAAAATCGCATTTTCGCAGCATTTTGAACAGGTTTGCGGCGATGGTTTCAGGCTTGTCCCGGTCGCCCATGACGAAGACCTGCCCTTGCGGGTATAGTGTCTTTGTCTGCTCTGTCGCGAAAATGCCGACCTTCTCCGTCCCCGCTTCGATAACGAGGCCGTTGATTGCCCTGACAACATTTTCCAACGCGCCCGATACAATCACGACGCGCGCTGTAGGTGCGTAATGCTTGTATTTCATACCCGGCGCCATCGGCGCTTCAGCATCCGCCAAGGATGCGTTTGACCCGCCAATGACCGTGCGGCCCAATGCGGTTTCCAACATATCCTTCGTAATGGAGCCCGGGCGCAGAATACGCGGCACATCGCCCGACACATCCACGATGGTGGATTCCAGGCCGTATGCCGCCGCACCGCCGTCGAGAATCATTTCAATCCGCCCGTCCATGTCGAACTGCACATGGCTGGCGCGGGTGGGACTCGGGCGGCCGGATGCATTCGCGCTGGGCGCGGCGATTGGCGTACCGGAAGCCTGTATCAATGCCCGCGCTACAGGATGCGAAGGGCAGCGCACTGCTACCGTTTGCAATCCGCCGGAGGCAATATCCGGCACGGTTTCGTTCTTGGGTAAAATCAATGTCAGGGGACCCGGCCAGAATACATCCATCAACGTCCGCGCCATGTCCGGGATACCCGAAGCAAGCGCCTCCGCGCCGTTGATGTCCAATACGTGTGCAATCAAGGGATTGTCTGACGGGCGGCCTTTGGCGGCGTATATCTTCGCGACGGCATCCGGGTTCAGCGCATCCGCGCCGAGGCCGTAGACTGTCTCCGTCGGGAACGCCACAAGCCCTCCTGCCTGTATCACGTGCGCCGCTTCCTGCATCACGCCGGTATCCGGTGCCGCCGAATCAACCGTGCGCAGAATCGTTTGCATGGTTATGCCTCCAAGCCGCAGCATTTCTTGAACTTTTTCCCGCTGCCGCAGGGGCAGGGGTCATTCCGCCCGACTTTTTCACCCTCGCGGACGAATGTACCGGACTTTTTCTGCTCCGTATACATCGCTTTGCGCTCTTCTTCGGTGAAATGCGCATCCCATTGCGGTAATGTGTACAGATGCTCCGCCTTGTATTCCACCATCGTGCAGAAAAGCGTTTTGAAATCAACCACAACGTCTACCATGGTGTCTTCTTCCAAGTTCTCAACGTCCGGCTCCTCGTTCAATGCGGCCTTGATGCCGTCCAGGAAACCGCAGATGTATGTTACAGGCATGTTGTATTGCGCGGCAAGCTCCGCCACGGTGCCTTTGATGACGGGGTTTTTGTCGCCAATCATTTTTTCGTAAATTTTTTGCTCCACGGGCATGTACACATCCCAAACCTTTTTCAGGCTTCTCCCGTTTTGGTCGTATGCGGAGCGAATCCAATCTTCGTATAAGCTCATTGTGATGCTTCCTCCTATTTGTTTGGTTGTGATTCTATCGTGCATAATTCTCTATTATACAACAAACCGCGGGAAATGTCTATATCCTCTATTCTGTCTCTATTTTATAATCCATGGAACGGGCGGTTGCAGTGTGATGGTTCCGTTCCCAATGTCCGGCATCCGTTCGCCCGTTTCCGGGTTGGTTGGGTTGTCGATTTGGTATAAGTACCCCGTTTCACCGTATCTTCCATGTTTGCTTTGGTCGTAGTGTGCGCTGTCCATGCAAATACTAACGGCTTTGAGCGCGATGACCGCGCTTTGATTCCCAAAGAAATCAGGGTTGTCAAACAGGTCATGTTCCCAAAGATATTCGCACTCAATATTAAGGAAGCATTCCCTGATACGCGGTGCATTGACCTTCGCTGCTCTTTCCGCCGTCAGACCGGCGGCGGTGATTTCGTCTGTTTCCCATTCATTATGCCCGATTGTTTTGACGCAGCGGTTATATACGTTATGGGAAGGGAAATTCAACACGCAACAACCTGTTTCTTTTAACGACTGATACATGTGCCCGTTTTTTGAGACGGCGCTCATGATGCAGACAAATTCATCCTTGCCGCCGCCCGCAAAGGATGCCCAGGAATGTAGGCAGGCGTTTTCCTTCCCGTTTGCTTTCCAACCTGTGACGACAAACACCAGTGAGGGCATGGCCGTCAGAAAGCCCTGCCACGAACACCATGGTTCAGTCATGGCATTGGGTCTGACGGAAAAATCCTTTTTCATTTGTGTATACCTCCTATGCCTCCCGTCGTACGATTACAACCTCCGTGTGTGGCAGGTCGTAATGGACGCGGTCGATAATCGTCGGTTTGTTTTCCAAGGCGGCAGGCGGTTCGCCAAAGACCATGGCGGTGATTTTTTGCGCCCGTACGAAGCCAGTAATAACCTCGGGGATGTCTTCCCCGCAAAGGGCGTGGATGACGCCGCCGCGCTCCGCACCGTATTCGAACAACTGCTGGAGGAGCATGGGCGATTCCGCCGTGTTAAAAACATTGTTTCCTTTTTCAATGTGCAAAATGTGCAGCTCACCGCCGCGTTCCTTGGCGATGGCGGAAGCGTTGTCAATCAAGCGCGCGCCGTTGGACTGCGGCGTGATGCAGACTAAAATTTTCGGATTCATTTCGTTCTCCTTCATGAAAACGGCATGTTTTCCGTTCAAGCCTTGAAATCCCATGCCGGAATGTGTATCATATTCAGTATAGCATATTCCGCGTCGCAAGTGAATCCTTGTGGCAAATTATTTCCATATAAGGGATAGGGGGGCGAGGGAATGAAAGCAATCCGGTTGATGGGTATCGGTTTTGTTGTGCTGGCCTTGCTCGGCGGGAGTGTTTATTTCGTGCGGCGCACATTGGACAGGATGCAGACGCCTGCAGATTCCGGCTTGCTCTATCCCACGCCCGCGCCGCCGCGTACGGCGCAAGCTGCGCCGGTATTGCTGCCGGAATATATTGCGGATACGGACGCGCGCTTTGCGGTGCACACTTCGGCGGCGGAATTTCAACTATTCCTCACAATGCCGGATGCGTATGCGCATGCGCGCGGGCTGCCGTATGCGCAGCTCTACGACCTGTCCACACAGTATCTTTTATGGGACAATGAAAGTCCGCTGCCGGACGAATGCCGTATAGAGGATGTGCCGCATATTTCGCAAAATCCGGAACTGCCGCGGGGCTGCGAGGTGACGAGCCTTGCGATGCTGCTGAACCATATGGGTATCCCGGCGGACAAGTTGACCCTTGCGGAACAGGTCGCCAAGGACGATACACCCTTTGCCCGCGTGAATGGCGTGACAACCTTCGGCAACCCGCACCGCGGCTTTGTCGGGAGTATGACCAATCTGGGGGAAAACGGTCTCGGCGTATACCACGGACCTATCTTTGACCTCCTGCGGACGTATTGCCCCGGTGCGGCGGACATGACGGGCTGCGATTTTGACGCCGTGCGGTATTATTTAGCGAAGGGGCGGCCGGTATG